>Ga0315546_1000151_pt1 | contig 54019 bp, 56 predicted proteins | sample SalMarSW160170MG_FD_203833 | JGI IMG/M metagenome (GOLD analysis project Ga0315546, IMG submission 203833) | Salt marsh sediment microbial communities from the Plum Island Ecosystem LTER, Massachusetts, United States - Salt Marsh Sediment SW1601-170 ...
AAGGATATGGCCCGGGAGCGTCCGGTTGAACAGACCACTGCAAATATGAATGAGAATCTGGCCTCCATATATATTGCAGTATCGAATCAAACCGGTGTAAGTATATCACCTGAAGCCGGATACAGGTATGTGATGGAACAAAATTTCAATGCTATGGCAACCCGTTACCAGTATCCGATAAATAACCTGTTAAATCCTTTTGCCTGGGCAAAATTTATTGATGGAGTTAAAAATGGACTGCTAAAGAACAAATCAAATAAAAGATCGAAACCGGCTAAACCAGTCAAAAAGAAAAAGAAGAAGGAATAAAAATGAATTAATTTTGCATTGTATGAAAGACTATAAGGGCAAAATTATCGGAATAATGGGTACGGTGATATTTCATCTTGTAGCAGCTATATTCTTTATGTTGTTCCAGATACGCTCCATCAATATAGTTTCAAACGAATTCGTGATTGAATTTGCGGAAGAGAGTCCTGATAACCTTCAGGACAAGGAAAGACTGATCGAGCTTCCGTCAAAAGGCATAGAACAGATACTGCAGGGAGATGAAGAGCTTCTCAATATTGCCCGTAATCTGGCAAATAAGCCTGATGTACAAATAGATCCTGAGGATTATATTAATAAGGTCAAAGAGGAACTTATTGAGAGCGGTAAACTTGGTACTGATAATTATATAGATGAATGGAAGAGGCTTAAGGAGGCTGCTGAAGACGAAAAGCTTGCATTTGAAAACAGAATTGATGAGTCAGAAGAGAAAGAACCACAGGAATCCGAAGTAATGGCAGCAAATTACCGGGGCCCGACACGAATATATTATAACCTGGAAGGACGTAATCACACTTACCTTCCCATTCCAATATACAAGTGTGAAGGATCAGGTAAGATAGTTCTGGCCATCCTCGTAAACCAGGAAGGCATTGTAGAAGAAGCCAGGATAATCGCGACTGAAAGAACTGCCACTGACAGGTGTCTCGAAGAGACAGCCGTTAATACAGCGTTGATCTCGAGATTCAACCCGGATATCTATTCCCCGAAGATCCAGGCCGGAACTTTAACATACCACTTTGTGGCTCAATAGGAACGGCTTCGATCTTTTTATCTTACGCAGTTATTTACCGCCTTTATCAGGGAATGATGGTATAAGAGGTATTTTTTACCTTCGGTTTCAAGTTTTTCAAGAGCAACACTTATTGCTTTATCAAGCTGATCAGAACATGTATCCGTCTTTTGTCCAGGTATATTCTTTGATCACATCCGGAGTATTCCTGTCTGCATTTCTGTCATTTACCAAAGGACCGATTGTATGAGCCTTAAGAACATCGGAAGGACAGGGTTTAAGCATTTCCGAAACTCTGGCAGGAGGGATTTTGACATCTACCCATTTCTTTTCATCTGATCTTTCCAGAATAACAGGCATTCGTTTCTTTGAGTTATGAACCTCGGCCATCAGTTCGTTGGCATCTGTTGTTATAATAGTAAAAGTCTTTAATGGTTCTACCCCGGTGTCTGGCAACCATACGCTGTAGAGTCCTGCCAGTGTAATAATATCATTATCAGCCCTGTATACATACCATGGTATTTTTCTTTTTCCCACATGCTGCCATTCATAAAAACCTCTGACCGGGATAAGACATCTTTTTGATCTGAAGGAGGATGAAAAAGATGGTTTCATATCAACACTTTCAGCCATGGCATTAAAGGTTTTAAATCTTATTGCTCCAGCATCTTCGTGATTCTTAATCCAGGAAGGTATCAATCCCCATTTAAGAAAGGTTATAGTAGCCGGATTTTCCGAACAGACTGCAGGTATAACTGGCAGTCCGAATGCATGATAATAGTAACTTGGCTCATATCGGTATTTATTGGGAAATGAGATACCATATCTCTCTTCAAGCTCTTCCTTAATCAGGTTTACATTAACTGAGAAGCACATTATTCAGCAGGTGTTGAAGCAATAAAGTCGGTTTTAAGGGGTACAGGCAGTGAATAGTCAAACAGATCATATTCACCGGTTAATTTAAACCGGGATATTACTTTGTATATCATGGTATTAACGTAAGAATGTATTTCTGGTCCGTTCCAGGTACTTGAGTTAAAGAGTACAACCCAGGCTGTCCCGTCAGGTTGTCTTTTCATCATTGCTGTACTTCCGGGGAATGACCCGGTTCTCCACCATGTTCCGTTGCTGATCGTTGCTTTCCATCCTATTGGGGCAAGTCCGTTTTGTATATCGGTCATAATTTTAATACTCTCACGGGTCAGGATATCCTCTTTAGTTTCGAATCCGTCAACCGCCAGGAGCAGGCGAAGAAGGTCAGGTGCAGTTCCCAGCCATGCACCTGCTCCGCCAAGGGCTTCAATATCATTTCCGCCGTAGACCGGAGAGACCAGTTCACCTGTACCGTATATTGATGGCTTCGGAACAACATCGGAAGGTGAATAGTAAGTTACTTCATAGGGAGCCTTTAGTGAAGGCAGATTACGGGCAAGTGTCATATCATAAATACCCAGAGGCTCCAATATTACTTTCCGGCAATATTCCTCATAAGGCATTCCTGAAACCTCTTCTATTACCAGCCCGAGAATACTATACCCCAGGTTTGAGTATGCCCTGCCTTTGCCGGGTGTAAAATGAAGCCTTTTATCAAGGGCAAATCTTACAATAGCCCTGGTATCAACCGGAGGTTTCATGCCCATATGATCAGCAACAACCAGGGGCATGAACATATGATCTCCCCACCGTTGAGTCCATCCCCCTTTATGGCTGAGAAGATGAGCAACAGTAATTCCATATACTCTTTTGTCACTTGGATTACTGAAATATGGATCATTAAGGATAGCATCCGGTCCAAAAACCCTGTCATTCAGATCTAATTTACTATCTTCAGCAAGTTTCATTATCGCTACTGCCGTAACCAGCTTGGAGATACTGGCTATACGGAATTTATGATATGGCTGTATCTCCTCCCCTGATGTGGTATCTGAATAACCGAATCCCCTGGCATATATCAATTTGCCGTCCTTTGATATAGCAACCGAAGTGCCTGTGATAGACCACTTGCGCATGAAGGCACGGATAGTCTTTTCAGCTGAAGCAAATTCTCTTCCTGATGAATTACTGTTAGATAGCCTGACATTACCCGGAACAAGTTTATCAGCAGCTTTATTGCTTTTCTCAATTGCCCCCGGATTATAATTTACGACGAAAGCCAGAAGTATAACCAGTAATATTTTTTTTGTCCCTGACAAAAAAGAAGCATTTTTTCTGAAACAAAAATAAAAAGTATTCTTTTCAGGAGTAAAATAAAATATTAAATTTTATGAAAAGAAATACACAATTCGACTGGCCTCATAAAAAAACGCAACTGGCAGATATGCCGGATTAAGTTCAAAGAATTAACTTTGTAGCCACGATGTCAAAAAAAATGTCATTAAAGCACATTTTTCTGCTTATAGACTTTATGGTTATATCTTTAAAGGTATTACCACAGGCTGAAATAGTTAATATCGATACTTCAGAATATCTTCCTCTTTCCTCATTCGGTGCTCTTGAATACAACCTGATGATTGCAGCCTCAAAAGGATACGACACAGAGATAGAAAGAATGGCCCTTATGGGAGCTGATATTGATATTGAGACAGAAGAGGGTGCCACTCCGCTTATTTTCGCTGTTCAAAACGACAAGACGAAAAGTGCATATATACTTATTAAATATGGTGCCGATGTAAACAGGATTACAAACAGGTACGAAACACCTCTGACAATAGCTGTCAGGAATCAAAACTTTGAAATAGCAGAAACCCTGATACGATATGGGGCCGAAGTAAATTATATAGATAATTACGGGGCTGCACCACTACACTATGCATCTATATACGGATACATATATATCACCGATCTTCTTCTATACTATGGGGCTGAAACTGATCAAAAGGCATTTGATGGCACAACTCCCCTGATGGCTGCAATATGGGCTGGTCATGCTAATGTTGCCGATCTTCTTATCCAGAATGGCGCAAATATGGAAGCAAGGGATAATGAGGGATTTACACCATTTCTGATCGCCGCACAAAACGGAGATACACTCATAATGAATCTTCTCAGGCAAAAAGGAGTCGATATATATACTCAAAACAAGTACCGATGGGATGCATTGGATATAACCATAAGGGCCGACCAGGAAAATGCAGCAGAGATACTTATTAAATCCGGTGACAGGTGGACCGACCCTGAAAGAAAAGCTATAAATCCTTATAATATAGCAGTCAGATACAGCCGAAAGGATATTATTAAACTCCTGGAAAGGAATGAATTTCCTACAAACAAGAAACTTGAGGTAGATCAGCTGGCATTAACATTATCATTCAAGTCGGATTTCAGGGATATATTCACCGGTATCAGTTTCGCATTCAAGGAGCCTCTCCTGAACCTTGGATTCATTGCAGGCCTTGATACCAAATTATGGCATACACGGGTACTGGTAAAGGAAAGCGATTATCTGTATTACCAGTACCTTGACAGGAGTTCAATAGTACATGCAGGGGTGTTTAAAGATTTTCCCCTTACCGATAATATGTTTAAAAGCAACATTCTCCTTTCTCCTTCATTATCTGCAGCTTATTCATTCGGAAGCAAGTTTAAAGGTACCTTAATCAGGCCAGATAACTGCTTCAAAGTGATCCCGTGTATCAGCCTCAAATGGATAAAGAACAACATTATTTTAATATCGGGCGTTGAATTCATGAATACTGATTTTCACAGGATAGGACCAGTATGGGGCAGATTTGGAGTCTCCTATAACTTCTTTTTTGATAATGAAAGAGCACCGGTAAAAATAATCAAATGGTACTAGGAGGCAATATAGGAAAACTCAGAAATACTCTTGTATTTATAATACTGGTGGTATTCTTCTCCTGCGAAAAGCCGGTAACAGGGTTCATTAAATGTTCTGAATGTACCTCTGATGAACCTGTTACTGCAATACTTAATATCAAACTTGATAAATCTCCAACATTTATAACGGTCAATATATACGACGGTTATCTTGAAGACTCTATATTAGTTGAATCATTCTCCACACTATCGGCTACTATTACCCATAATGTTCCGGTAAATAAACTATATACTATAACTGCAACATATTCCAGCGATGCAAAATATATTGTCATCAATTCTGTTACACCCAGGGTTTTATACGATGAGGTCTCCTGTGATGAATCTTGTTACTATGTTTATGACAGGAAGGTTGACCTGCGATTAAAATATACCAGATGAACACCATTAATAACAAAATTATTCCTAAGAATTTCTTCAAATATGCCTACTATCGTTTATTGGGTTTCTTTAACTTTCTCTGTGAACTTGTAAAACCTCCAAAAATCACTGATTATAAGGAAATTCCTATTATCATCAATAATTTTAACAGGCTCGAATCAGTTAAGAAACTGATTGCCAGTCTCGAAAAAAGAGGATATAAAAACATATCTATAATAGATAATCTTTCCACTTATCCTCCGCTGCTACAGTACTATGATAACTGTAAATATCCGATTTTCAGGCTTGAAAAGAATCTGGGGAAGAATGCCCTGTGGTTGTCAGGTATTTACAACAGGTTCAAAGATGATTTTTTTGTTTATTCCGATTCAGATATTGTTCCGATAGATGAATGTCCTGACGATTTCCTGCTATTTTTTTTGAAGGTTTTAAAGAGTCACAAATTTGCACAGAAGGTTGGATTTTCATTAAAAATTGATGATCTTCCCGACTGCTATTCCATGAAACAGGAGGTAATCTCATATGAACAGTTCTTCTATAAGCACAAGGTGAGTGATCTTCTTTACTTTGCTCCTATTGATACTACATTCGCTCTTTACAGACCAAGAGCAAAGCGGAGGCATGCAAATTATAATATTGAGATGTATCGTACTGCTTATCCTTACGAGGCACGTCATTTACCATGGTATATCGATAGCAATAACCCTGATGAGGAGAATCTTTTTTTTGTAAAACAAAAGCTGGTCGGAACTGCCTGGTCCAGGAAGTTTCAGAGTCTTATCAACGATGATAACAATAATATTTCCTGAGTCAGTGCTTTAGAGGCTGGACTAAATATTCTTTAAGGCACTGTATCTGAACAAAGGATTTTGTGAAAGGCACACTTAACGCTCCAATACCTCAACACCGTCGAACCATTATACCATTGTACCATTACACCATTCTAGTTATATTTGCTTCACATAAAATTAAACTCTGATCACCATGGAAACCTCATTCTTTGACTCAAATCTTTTCAGCTATGGAATATTGCCATTTTTAATCTTTCTGGCACGTATATGTGATGTATCATTGGGTACGATGAGAATTATTTTTGTTTCAAAAGGAAGAAAAAGCATTGCACCTTTACTGGGTTTTTTTGAAGTGTTTATCTGGATCGTAGCTGTAAGCAAAATAATGCAGAATCTTGATAATTACATTAATTATTTTGCCTATGCTGCAGGCTTTGCAACAGGCAATTTTATAGGAATGATAATAGAAGAGAGGCTGGCATTGGGCATCCAGATGATAAGGGTTTTTGCTCATCTTAACGGACCTGACCTGGTACACAACCTTAACATCAATGGCTTTGGTGCCACAAGTATTGAGGCACATGGTGCAAAGGAAAAAATACATATTATTTATACTATTGTTCAACGTCATGAGCTGGAAGAGGTTATCAATATAATCAATAAGTTCAATCCAAAAGCATTTTATACCATTGAAGATATCAAGAGGGTGAATGAGGGTATTTTCCCGCCTAAAAAAACAGGTCCTGGACTGCAATTAGGAAATGTGACGAGACGGTGGAGAAAAGGAAAATGAAGGGGATTATTGTAATTAGTAATTAGTTCTTGGTTATTAGTTATTTGGAAAGAATAATTAATAAAAGATAAGTTAAAGATGGTCGTTGTAAAGATTATTTTTTAGATTTGATATATTATAAGAATAATATCATGGAAAATATTAGCAGTCACCCATTATACAGCAGGCACAATCTCGACAGTGCAATGAGTTCATTATGGAATTTTTACAGAGGAAGATTTATCATTCTCTTCATTATCTCCCTCGTCATGTCTTTAATCATGCAGTTTATCTCTTCATCCATTGATTTCAGTGAGTTGACTTATATTACTGATCCGGAGGAAATGCTTAATAAAATGAGGGATTTTATCTGGCCGATAATTATAGTGTCACTGTTAAATCTTCTTTTTACAACAATCCTGCATTATTATATCATTTATAATCCGATTGACTGTGAAGAGACTATTTTCGTTTCATCCTATAAAGCGTTGAAATATTTCATACCCTACCTGATCATAATAATACTCTTTGCCTTTTTCGGATCTATTGCGCTGATACTGGGACTTTTTGCACTAATCATCGGTATCTTTTTTGTTGCTCTTTACATGGTCACATTATATCTGTTCTTTTTACCTGTACTTATGGTAGAGGGCACTAATATAGGACATGCAATAAGGCGCTCTTTCAACCTGACTCACAAAGGTTTCTGGTCAAATATGGGATGGACAGCAGTCTTTATCCTTATCCTTATAGTCATATCATTGATCCTTTCAATGCTGATAATGATCCCATTCTCAGGTAGTTTTTTTAAAATGTTTGCAAATCCTGTGGACGCAGCCAATGTTACAAACTTTATAACCAATCCTCTCTATATAATTCTTGGTGCACTGGCCAACGCGATCGTTTTCCCTCTGCTACCGATATATGCAACCATTCTTTATTTCAATGGCAGGGCAAAAGAGGAAGAAGGAACAGGAACAGAAACAGGATCGGTACATTTTACGGGTGGTGACGTTCCTGAAAAGTAATGAGAAAATCCTAGACTTCGTTTTCACCTTTTATGTAACCGAAATTGGCAAGTATACCGCCATCAACATATAATATATGGCCGTTAACAAAGTCTGAAGCTTTTGAAGCAAGAAAAAGTGCCGCATAGGCTACATCTTCAGGTTTACCCCATCTGCCTGCCGGAGTACGGGTCATGACCAGATCATTGAAGGGATGAGCATCCTCCCGGATCGCAGCTGTTTGGGCAGTTTCAATATATCCGGGACCAATGCCGTTAATCTGTATATTATATTTTGCCCATTCACATGTCATATTTTGTGTCAGAAGTTTAAGTCCTCCCTTGGCTGAAGCATATGCAGATACCGAATTCCTTCCATATACGCTCATCATTGAACACATATTGATGATCTTGCCGCTTCTTTTTTCGATCATACCCGGTACTACACGTTTCGATACAATCAGTGGTGCAACAAGGTCTACATCAATTACCTGTTTGTAATCGGAGAGAGGCATTTCCAAAATCGGAATGCGTTTTATGATCCCTGCATTATTGACCAGGATATCAATTGTGCCTATATTTTTCTCTATCTGTGATATTCCCCTGTCAACATCTGCTTCAACAGTCACATCGAATTCCAGAGTATAAACATCAAGTCCTTTCTTTGTAAATTCTGCCTTGCAGCTATCCAGTTTTTCACCCATGATATCATTGACGCATACTTTTGCTCCTGCTTTTGCAAGAACAAGGCCGATCGCCAGTCCGATACCATGCGTTCCTCCTGTTACAAGAGCAACCTTTCCGGTAAGATCAAATAGTTCTTTCATAAATAATCTTTTATTTCAGTGTGTCCGGATATCTGACATCCATATCGCTGTAATCGAGATTCTCACCTGCCATTCCCCATATAAATGTATAATTTGATGTGCCGGCTGCACTGTGAATACTCCATGAAGGAGAAAGTACGGCCTGTTCATTTCTCAACCAGATATGACGAGTTTCATCCGGATCTCCCATGAAATGACAAACAGCCTGTTGCTCTGGTATTTCAAAGTAGAAATAAGCCTCCATCCTTCTGTTATGAGTATGAACAGGCATCGTGTTCCATACACTTCCCGGTTTAAGCTCAGTCATACCCATTTGCATCTGGCATGTAGGTAAAACACTGTTAACCAGTAATTTATTTATTGTTCGATGGTTCGATTTTCCCGGAGTTCCCAATATTGCAACTTCAGCATCTTTAAGAGTCACTTTTTTTGTCGGGTATTTATGATGAGCCGGGGCAGAGTTGATATACAGCCTGGATGGTTTGAGCGGATCGGCCGATCTGAAAACAACCTCCTTAATCTCTTTTCCGAGATATAATGCCTCTTTGTAGGCAAGTTCATAATTTCCTTCTGAAGTTTCAATTATTCCCTTGCCACCTACATTTATTATACCCATCTCCCTTCTCTCAAGGAAATAACCTGATTTAAGATCATCTGCTGATTCAAGAACAAGAGACCTGTTTACAGGCATAGCTCCGCCAACAATATAACGGTCATATAATGAATAAACCAGTAAAATCTCATCTGTATCAAATATCTTTTCAATCAGGAATTCCTTTCTGATCTTATCTGTGTGATAACTCTTAAAATCAATGGGATGTGAAGCGTATCGTAACTCAACTTTCATGATATAGCATTTAAATATTATGTTTTACATTTTTACTCGCAGTTGGCCGGCAGCCGGAAGCCGCTAACCGGTTATCCGTATTAGACAAAAATACAATCTTTGACCGGATAGACAATTAATGATTAAACCCTTTTTAACCGGAGTCCTTTTCCGGATTATCAAATCCTGTTGATATTTATTTAAAGAATGACAGCTAATTTTTATTTTCGTTATCGTTAACGAAAATATATTTGTTATATTGCAGAATTGACTTGTCATCTTAAAAACTTTTCCCGTATGAGACCGTTCATTCATGAAAATTTCCTCCTTGACAACGAAACAGCAATAAGATTATATCATCAATACTCTGATAATCAGCCTGTAATTGATTTCCATTGTCATCTCTCTCCTGAAATGATAGCAGACGACCGCCGGTTTGAAAACCTTACCATGGCATGGCTTGAAGGCGATCATTATAAGTGGCGTGCAATGAGGACAAACGGGGTCAACGAAAAATACTGCACGGGGAATGCTTCCGATCCCGACAAATTCGGTAAATGGGCAGAAACAGTGCCGGCAGCTGTCGGGAATCCGTTATATCACTGGACACATCTTGAACTTGCAAGGTACTTTGGGATCTTCGAACTTCTGTCCCCGTCAACGGCAAAAGGGATTTACGAAAAAGCAAGTACACTCCTTCAGTCTGAAGAATACAGCATCAGAGCACTGCTAAGGAAGATGAATGTCGAAATTGTATGCACCACTGATGATCCGGCAGATAATCTTGAACATCACAAAAGACTAAAAGACTCATTTGAGGTAAAAGTATTGCCTGCATTCCGTCCCGACAACCTGATAAAAACAGATGATACTGTGAAATTCAGGTCATATATTGAAAAGTTGGGAGAAGCTTGCGGGAAGCAGATCCAAACCTTCGATGACCTTATTGAAATGGTTGACCGGAGGCATCAGTTTTTTCATGATATGGGTACAAGGTTGTCGGATCATGGTCTTGATCGTTTCTATTTTGCTCCTTTTACTGCCTCGGAGGCTGACAGTATATTCAAAAAACTGCTCGCAGGAAAAGCAGTATCATGCGAGGAGTCAGAGAAATACAGGACTGCGATAATGACAGAATTATGCCGTATGAATCACAAGAGAGGCTGGACACAACAATTTCATGCAGGAGCAATAAGAAATAACAACAGCCGCTTGTTCAGACAAATGGGTCCCGATACCGGATGGGATTCAATCGGAGCTCCCCAGGATGCCCTTAAAATGTCAGGATTTTTAAACAGCCTGGATGAAACAGATCAGCTTGCGAAGAGCATACTATACAACCTTAATCCCTCCGATAACGAGATGTTTATTACGATGGCCGGCAATTTTAATGATGGTTCATCGCCCGGAAAGGTTCAGTATGGTGCTGCCTGGTGGTTTCTTGATCAGAAAAACGGTTTGGAAAAGCATTTAAGAGATCTTTCGTCCCTTGGTCTGTTAAGAAGATTTGTGGGAATGGTGACTGATTCCAGAAGCTTTCTCTCCTACCCCCGCCACGAATACTTCAGACGTCTCGTATGCAACTATGTCGGAGAGCAGGTTGAAAAGGGACTCATACCCGATGAGGAAGAGCTTCTTAAACCATTGATAGAAGGAATATCTTACAAAAATGCAAAGGAGTATTTTGGATTTTGATGCCTCACCTCCTCTTATGCAAAATATTAAAAATGCCTCCCGCCCGGGGAGAGGTATAAGAATTCAAATAAGAAATTAGAAATAAATTAATGAATGAATTGAACCTTAAAGATAAAGTAGCAGTAATTACCGGAGGCGCCGGAGTTATTTGCTCAGCGATGGCCAGATCGATGGCCGCACATGGAGTGAAGATTGTCATCCTTGATAGAAATACAGACAAAGCTGTTGTAACAGCCTCAGAAATCGAAAAAGAATATGGAATTCCGTGCCTGGGAATTTCAGCTGATGTCCTTGACAGGAATACCCTTGAAGCGGCAAAAAGAGATGTGAACAGCAAATTTGGCATGGTGGATATTCTTGTAAACGGCGCAGGTGGCAACTCACCTGACGCCACAACCAAAGTTGAAAGAATAGAGGGAGAAGAAAATCCTGAAGATACCTTTTTCGGTCTCAGGCTGGAAGGTTTTGACAAGGTCTTTGATCTGAACTTCAAGGGAACCCTGATACCCTCAATGGTGTTTGGTGAAGACATGGTTAAGAAGAGATCTGGCGTGATAATAAATATCTCTTCGATGAATTCATACCGGCCGCTGACAAAAATTGCTGCGTATTCTGCAGCTAAAGCGGCTGTCAATAATTTCACACAATGGCTCGCTGTACATTTTTCCAAAACAGGTGTCAGGGTAAATGCAATAGCACCCGGTTTTCTTCTTACTGATCAGAACAGGTTCCTTCTGGTTGACGAAAAGACAGGTGAATCAACACCAAGGGGAATGAAGATCATAAACAGTACACCCATGGAAAGATACGGTACGCCGGATGAACTTACAGGGACATTGATATATCTTGCTTCTGATCTGTCGAAATTTGTGACTGGTGTGGTCATACCTGTCGATGGAGGGTTCAGTGCGTACAGCGGAGTATAGAGATAGGCAATTTATGATATGCGATATGCCATATACATCAACATATAAGAATAACATCATAATAATTCATTGATTAACAATGACATACTATCAAACTGGTTCGCCTGATACGGTGATAAGTCCTGCCGACCTCGAATATGGACTCTATTCTGCCCTTGTTAAACTTGGCAGAAAGAGAAAAGTACTCATCATTCCTCCTGACTTTACACGGTTTCACTCCAGGGCAGGTGATATTACTGTTCTTCTTTACAAATATTATGGAAAGAGATTAAAAGATATCCTCCCGGCCCTGGGTACACACGCTCCTATGACGGATATTCAGATCAGCGAGATGTTCAAAGGAGTACCGAAAGATCTGTTTCGTGTCCACGACTGGAGAAAAGATGTAGTAACTGCAGGTACCGTGCCTGGTGAATATATTTCGGAAATAACAAACGGAGCTCTGGATTATTCATGGCCGGCCCAGCTCAACAACCTGGTTTACAATGGCGGTCATGATTTGATTCTGTCTGTTGGCCAGGTAGTTCCGCATGAAGTGGCTGGAATGGCAAATTATAATAAGAATCTTTTTGTCGGTACCGGAGGTGCTGAGGGGATCAATAAAAGCCATTTTGTGGGTGCTATTTACGGTATTGAAAGGATCCTGGGAAAGGCTGATAATCCGTTAAGAGCAATGCTTAATTATGCATCATCTCATTTTATTACTCACCTGCCTGTTGTATATGTACATACCGTAATCGGCTATGATGAAAAAGACAGGCTTGTGATCCGGGGTCTTTATATAGGCGATGATGAGGAGGTATTCAGACTGGCTGCCGAATTATCCATTAAGGTTAATTTCACACTATTTGAAAAGCCTTTGAAGAAGGTTGTTGTGTACCTCGATCCTTCAGAATTCAAGAGCACATGGCTGGGTAATAAAAGCATTTACAGAACCCGCATGGCAATGGCTGACAACGGTGAGCTGATCGTCCTTGCTCCCGGACTGAAAGAATTTAGTGAAGATAAGGAGATTGACAGACTGATCAGAAAATATGGTTACTTCGGAACACCGGCAACACTTGAAGCACTAAAAGATAATGAAGATCTCAGGAATAACCTTAGCGCTGCGGCTCATCTCATTCATGGCAGCACCGAAGGAAGATTTTCAGTTACATATTGCCCGGGACATCTGACAAAAGAGGAGATTGAGTCCGTAGGATTCAAATATGCCGGACTTGAAGAGACAACAAGAAAATATGATTCCAAAAAACTGAGAGACGGCTTTAATAAAATGGATGATGAAGAGGAAATATTCTATATTTCTAATCCGGCAGTAGGACTGTGGAGTTCAAAAGAGAGACTCATATAGATAAATGAAGGAATTAATAGAATAAATGGACTATCATAATATACTCATTTGATTATGAATACATTATCTGACATCGGACTAATAGGGCTTGCAGTTATGGGGGAGAATCTTGTCCTCAACATGGAGAGCAAAGGTTTCCGTGTAACTGTTTATAACCGTACATTAAAGAAAGTTGACAATTTTATTGAGGGAAGGGCAAAAGGGAAAAATATTGCCGGGGTTCATTCAATAGAGGAACTTATAAAGTCTCTTAAACAGCCAAGGATAGTTATGATTATGGTAAAAGCCGGAAGTGCAGTCGATGTTATGATCAGCTCCCTTATCCCGCACCTGGAAAAAGGTGATATTATAATCGACGGAGGCAACACTCATTTTCCTGACACCAATAGACGGAACGCTCTGGTTGAAAGCAAAGGTCTTCTGTATATCGGAACAGGGGTCTCGGGAGGAGAAGAGGGTGCATTGCTCGGACCCTCAATAATGCCCGGAGGTTCTAAGGAAGCCTGGCCTCATGTGAAACCAATATTCCAGGCAATTGCCGCTAAGGTAGAAGATGGCACACCATGCTGCGACTGGGTTGGAGAAAACGGAGCAGGTCATTTTGTTAAAATGGTTCATAATGGGATTGAATATGGTGATATGCAGCTTATATGTGAAGCATACCAGATCATGAAAGATCTTCTTCATATGAGTGCCGATGAGATGCATCGCGTTTTTAAAGACTGGAATGAAGGTGAACTTAACAGTTACCTGATTGAGATAACGAGAGACATTCTTGCATTTAAGGATACTGATGGACAACCTCTTGTGGATAAGATACTTGACACTGCCGGACAAAAGGGAACAGGCAAATGGACGGGAGTTGCTGCACTTGACCTTGGGATACCTCTCACCCTCATCGGTGAGGCTGTTTTTTCAAGATGCCTGTCGGCAGTAAAGGAGGAAAGGGTAAAAGCGTCAAAGATTCTCAGAGGGCCGTCTCCCTCATTCGAAGGGGAAAAGGCTGGTTTCATAAATGATCTTAAGGAGGCTCTCTATGCTTCAAAAATAGTCTCATATGCACAGGGTTATACCCTGATGAGAGCTGCTGCACAGGAGTATAATTGGGATCTGAATTACGGTGGAATTGCACTGATGTGGCGTGGAGGCTGTATAATACGTTCTGCATTTCTGGGTAAGATAAAGGAGGCATTTGACAATAATCCTTCCATCACCAATCTGCTGCTTGATCCATTCTTCAAACAGAAGGTCGAGAATGCACAAAAAGGCTGGAGAAATGTTGTTTCTGCTTCGGTGGCAAACGGCATTCCTGTACCGGCAATATCTTCTGCCCTGGGATATTTTGACGGATATCGCTGTGAAAGACTCCCGGCAAACCTGCTCCAGGCCCAGAGGGATTATTTCGGGGCACACACCTATGAACGTATCGATAAACCGAGGGGTGAGTTTTTCCATACCAACTGGACAGGCCGTGGCGGAACGACCTCATCATCAACATATAATGTCTGATATCTCTTTATTAAATAATAGATTATGTCTGAAATAAAAAAACTCAGTAACTACAGATGGACAGTCTGTGCACTTATATTTTTTGCCACGACTGTGAACTACCTCGACAGGCAGGTAATAGGGATATTAAAACCCCTGCTGGAGTCAGATCTCGGCATAGGTGAAAAAGATTATTCGCATATCATCATGGCCTTTCAACTCTTATATGGTGTTGGTATGGTCATAGCCGGTCGCCTGATAGATAAATTCGGGACTAAAATTGGATATGGTGTTACCGTTATTTTATGGAGTATTGCAGCAATGGGGCATGCTCTGGCCAAAGGTGTGTGGGGTTTCGGATTCTGGAGAGGTTTCCTCGGAATAAGTGAGGCTGGTAACTTTCCTGCAGGTAATAAGTCGGTCGCCGAATGGTTCCCGAAGAAAGAGCGGGCTCTTGCTTTTGGTATATTCAATTCAGGAACAAATGTTGGGGCAATATTGGCACCACTGGCTATTCCTGCAATGGTTATTGCATGGGGATGGCAGGCAGCATTTATCATCACTGGAGCATTAGGCTTCCTTTGGGTAATTCTCTGGTTCATTTTCTATGAAGTACCGGAAAAACATAAAAAGGTATCAGCAGGAGAACTTGCTTATATTAATAGTGATGCAGATGAACAGGCAGAAACTAAAGAAAAGGTCTCATGGCTGAAGCTTCTCAAGTATCGCCAGACATGGCTCTTCTTTATAGGGAAAGGACTAACTGACCCGATCTGGTGGTTTTACCTGTTCTGGATACCTGGTTGGCTTTCAACTGTACGAGGTGCAGGTCTCACTGTATCATCATTCGGATTGCCTCTTGCCTTCATTTATACAATGACCACAGTAGGGAGCATAGGTGGAGGATGGGTCTCAGGCTATATGATAAAAAAGGGAATGACTCCATACAAAGCAAGAAAAATGACTATGCTTATCTTTGCACTGCTGGTCATACCAATAGTGTTTGCCCAATCACCTTCGATAGGCAACTGGGGAGCTGTTTGTCTGATTGCCCTGGCAGCATCATCACACCAGGCCTGGTCAGCTAACCTCTTTACAACTGTCTCAGACGCATTCCCCAAGAAAGCTATCAGCTCAGCTACAGGAATCGGTGGAATGGCAGGTGCTATCGGCGGCGCATTTATTTCATATATAGCAGGCGGCATACTCCAACACTTCAAGAACCTGGGATCTATTGAAACAGGCTATGTCGTGATGTTTTCCATTGCAGGAAGCGCTTATCTTCTGGCATGGATAATACTGACGGTTTTTGCACCAAAAAACAAAAAGGTAGTTCTTGACTAACAATGCCTTCAAAAAAAGCAAGGATAAAGGATATTGCAGTACGTGCAGGTGTCTCGATAGGAACTGTTGACAGGGTTCTGCATGAGAGAGGTGAAGTGGCAGAAAGAACCCGGGAGAAAATATTGAAAATCGTGCAAGACCTTAAATATTCCCCGAATTATATTGCAAGAGCACTTAAATCCACGAAGAAATTCCACCTGGTATCACTTCTTCCTGAACCAGATGAAGATAATGCTTTCTGGATAAAACATTCACTGGGGTTACAAAGGGCAATGAATGAACTCGATCCATTTCCGGTAAGATTGAGCCAGGTTACTTATGATATGCTCAATGAGAAACATTTCCAGCAAAAAGCAGGCGATATCATTGAAATGAATCCTGACGGTGTTATTCTTGCACCCCTCTTTAAAGCCGAATCAATATATTTCTGCAACAATCTTACAAGAAAGCATATTCCTTTCGTTTTTCTTGATGGCTATCTTAAAGAATCCGAATTTCTTTCATATACCGGTGAGGATATCTTTCAGAGCGCCCGCGTGGCAGGTCAGCTTACAGATATGATAACACCAGTCAACAATGATATTCTTATCGTAAATATGGTTAAGAACCTAAAGAATGTCCAGCATCTCAACATCAGAACAGAAGGATTCCTGAGCTATTTTTCCGGATCAGCCAATAACAAGGGAAAGATAGTTAAACTCCGTATCTCAGACCCTGTGCCCGAAAACATAAGGAAGGAAGCCGGTAAAACACTGATGAAAAATCCTGAAATACGCACAATATTTGTAACAGGCTCCAAATCGTACAAGATAGCTGACTTTATTGAATCGGAAGGCACTGGTTCTTTAAATCTGATAGGGTATGACCTTCTTGATAAAAATGTGGAATACCTTAAATCAGGTACAATTAAGTTCCTCATTGGACAAAGGCCTGAAGAACAAGCATATAAAGGAATCAGAAAACTCTTTGACTTTCTTTCGCTTAATAAAGTACCGGCAAAAATGGAATATTTACCTGTAGATATTGTTACTTCGGAAAATGTTGATTTCTTTATATAAATGACTATTAATATATTAAACTATCAGCGATGATTAAACTGGGGAAATATTCACTTGGCATAGGTGACAGGTTCGGCCGTCAGGGATCTGCTCAGCTTAATGCAATAATTGAAGCCGGCAGACACGGGATTGAAATAACCCCGGTCTGGAACAAATCAAACAGGGAACATATCATTATCGGATCGCAACCGGACGATGTGAGGAGAGAGGTTGATGAGGTAATAAAAAAAGCAGGCTTCAAAAAATCCTATTATGTGGATGCGGACCATATTAATTTTGAAACGGTTGACAGGTTCATCAAAAGTTCTGATTTCTTTACAATAGATGTTGCATCCTCCATAGGTCAGAGAGCCGGAAACGATGAAATACAGACATTTCTTACAGGAGCTGAAAAATACTCCGGGAAGTTGAAAATTCCGGGATTAAAAAGGTCTCTGGATATCAGTATCAACCAGATAGCTGCCATTGCTGAAAAATATCTCTTTGCAATGATCAAGGCCCGGGAAATATACAGAAAAATAGAAAAGTTAAGAGGTAAAGGGAATTTCATTACTGAAGTATCCATGGATGAAGTGCCACAACCACAGACACCTGCAGAGTTATTTTTCATCCTTAAAATGCTTGGTGAAGAAGGTATTCCTGTTCAGACTATTGCTCCCAGATTTTCAGGTAGATTCAATAAAGGTATTGACTATGTTGGTGACCCGGAGGATTTTGCAGATGAGTTTGAAGCAGACCTGATGGTAATTGATTTTGCTGTTAAGGAATTTGGACTTCCTCAGAATCTCAAGATTAGTGTTCATTCCGGTTCAGATAAGTTTTCTATCTATCCTTTTATAGGATCAATAATAAGAAAGCACGATAAGGGTATTCATCTTAAAACTGCCGGCACCACATGGCTTGAAGAGGTTATCGGGCTCACGGAATCAGGGGAAAAAGCCCTGTCATTTGTAAAATCTCTTTATTATGAAGCACTGAAAAGAATTGAAGAGCTCTGTGCGCCATATGCCGATGTGATAAATATTAATACATCATTACTGCCAAAAAAACAGGATGTTGCCAGATGGAATGGAAGAAAATTTGCCGCTGCCCTGAAACATAATCCTGAAAGCAGGTATTATAATCCCAATTTGAGACAACTTATGCACGTTGCATACAAGCTTGCTGCCATGAAAAAAGATGAGTACCTGAACCTGCTGGAAACAAATGAAAAGAGAATAGGACAATGTGTATATGAAAATATTTACGAGAGGCACATCTGCAGATTGTTCGAAATCAACTAAGCAATATACTACCTTCTGCTCTGCGCTCTCTGTTCTGAGCCACTATTTATCACATTGCAGGCATTCCCGCAACAGGTTTAGGCTGAGTCAGATGCAGGTCAAGTATAATTATCTCGTTTATTCCCGGCCTTATGAATGATGCAGGACAAAAGAGTCTTTTCTGTGGACCTACATCCCAGTAGCGACCAAGATTGTGCCCGTTAACCCAGACAATACCCTTTTTGTAATTTGCAATATCAATATACGTATCGCCTGTATAAGCAAGTGAAAAATTTCCCTTGAAGAAAATACCGGGCTTATTAACAATTTTACTTGAAGAACGAAGTTCGTAAATGAATTTATGGTCCATTGGCAGATTATAAATCTGCCAGTTATCAAGGGTCATCTCATCAAGTTTGACACTGCCGGTTATACCTTTCCTGTCATACAACTCAGGACCATAGTTGATTCTTCCCATACCTTCTACAAGCAATTCAAGAACCGGACTGGCCGAAGAGGTTTCGGGGATAGTTATTGTATCAATATCTTCCCTCCGGTCAAGATTACCCAGGTACTTACCATCAATAAAGACCGTTGCATAATCATGGATACCGGTCACAGTAAGTTTTCCGCATTTCTTATCTGTTAGTTCAGTCCTGTACAGAATAAAACCATAATCCTGACCACAGGCTTCAAATGTCAGTGGCTTTTCCGAATTAACAGGTTGCGGGAGATTGTCCCATATTGATGTAAAATGGGTAGGAAATATCAGCTGGACTTCTATTGCCGGTATGGAGTCAGGTATTGGAGGTAGTTTTTCCTTCCCCGGAAGATAGGACCCTATCAATTTGCGTAGTGACATATATTTTGATGTCGGCTTTCCCTGTTCATTTATCGGTGCATTGTAGTCATAGCTTGTAACAGCGGGTTCATAACCTTTTCGTCCCGAATTGGCTCCCGCAGTGAACCCAAAGTTGGTGCCTCCGTGAATAACATACAGGTTAAATGATTTCCTGTTGTCCATCAGGAACTTAACCTCTTTTAGAAGTTCAGTAGTATCAGGGTTGGCCCACTCCTCACCCCAGTGTGTAAGCCGGCCGGTATATGTTTCGCTGCTGAATACAGGCACTCCCGGATTTATTTTCATGGCAAGTTCAAAGTCACTCTCAGAACTTCCTGAATCAAGTCCAACAGCACAACCCGGAAGAGTTCCTGCTTCCAGCATTTTTATTGAGGGACCGTCACCGGTAAATGCAGGAACATTTATTCCGTTCTCAAGCCATATTTCCCTTAGTCTGGATATATAATCCTTATCATTGCCATAGCTGCCGTATTCATTTTCGATCTGGATCATCAGAATAGGACCGTCATTCGTAATCACATAAGGTTTTATCTCTTCCGCCAGCCTTGCCATATATCTCTCAGCGGCAGCCATATATCGTGTATCTGTACTCCTCAGTTTTATATCAGGAATGCGGAGGAGGTATGGAGGTATTCCTCCAAGCTCCCATTCAGCACATACATAGGGGCCGGGTCTTACAATAAGCCACATCCCTTCATCCTTCACTATTTCAATAAACTCCCTGATATTATGGCTACCGGTCGAAAAATCATATACTCCCTCTTCCTGTTCGTGGTAATTCCAGAAAATATATGCTGATATTGTATTGCATCCCATTGCCTTTGCCATTTTAACTCTGTGCCTCCAGTATTCAGAAGGTATCCTGGCAGGATGCAGCTCCCCGCTTATTATCTGAAATGGATCGCCATCGAGCAGGAATTCCGTCTCGCTGAATTTAAATGTATGCTTTGCCTTCTTATCCTTGAAAGAAGCAGAGGTAAGAATCATACTCAGAATGATCAGAATAATAGTAATTTTTTTAATCATCTTACTGTATATCAAATAAATATCTTATAGTCTTTTAAAACTGAACCCACCCCTACCCTCCCAGGAGGGGAACTTTTAGAATTCAATCCATTTCAACTATCAGATAGCCTGAAAACTATGCAGTTTTGCATAAAATCCATCCTCTTTTCCAATCAGTTCGTCATGTGTACCCTTTTCAACAATTTTGCCTTCATCAATAACGACTATAACATCAGCATGCTGAATTGTTGACAACCTGTGTGCTATAACAATTGATGTTCTGTTTTCCATCAGTTTCAGTATTGCATCCTGAACAAGACGTTCCGATTCGGTATCCAGGGCAGATGTTGCCTCATCGAGGATAAGGATAGGCGGATTTGCCATTATTGCCCTTGCAATGCTAATCCTCTGCCGCTGCCCTCCGCTCAGCTTATTTCCACCCTCTCCAACCGTATTGTCATATCCATGTTCAGTTTCCATAATAAATTCATGAGCATTTGCAATACAGGCAGCATTTTCGACATCCTTCATATCGAATGTATCAAGAGCAAAAGCTATGTTTTCAGTGAATGACGTATTGAAAAGGATAGGATTCTGGCTCACAATTCCGAGCAGATGACGAAGGTCTTTTATTTTGAGATCACTGATATCTTTACCGTCAACGAGTATAGAGCCATTGTCAGGGTCAATAAACCGTGGAAGAAGGTCAGCCAGCGTCGATTTACCGGCTCCCGACTTACCAACCACAGCTACTGTCTGTCCTTTCTTTATCACCAGATTAATATCCTGAAGAACCGGTTCGCTGTTATATGCAAACCATATTCCTCTGAACTCTATTGAATCATTGAATTCCTTTATCGGAAGTGCATTTTCTTTTTCGTTGATCTTTACCTCGGCTTCAAGTATCTGATCTACCCTGTCGATCGATGCCATTCCCTTCTGTATGCTGAACCATGCCGTTGTAATATTTTTTGCAGGCTGTATGATCTGTGAAAAGATAATAAGATAGGCTATAAGCCTGTCAGGTGTCATATTTCCTCCCCCCCTGAGGGCAAGTATCCCCCCGATATACATCAGAACAATGATCACTATCGTTGACAGGAACTCACTGAGCGGGAGTGCCATGTAATGCCTGCGTATTACTCTCTTGAATGTTTTTGAGTACTTTTTGTTCGTTGTATCGAATTGTTCCTTCATCTTTTTTTCGGCATTGAATCCCTTTATGATTCTTAGCCCCGTAAGAGTTTCTTCCACCACCGACAAGAGACGTCCCAGATTCTCCTGCTGAATAATTGATGATGACCGTAATGTCCGGCTAACCCGTCCTATGAGCCAGCCGCTGACAGGTAACAGCATAAGTGCGAACAATGTAAGCTGGTAACTGCTGACAAACAGGTATACAACAAAAATTATGATGTACATAGGGTCCCTGAAAATCATTGTTAATGAAGACATTACTGATATTTCTATTTCCTGTACATCATTCGAAACCCTGGTCATTATATCTCCCTTACGGGCATCCGTGAAATATGATAATGACAGATTAAGCACCTTGTTATACATTTTTTTCCTCAGGTCCCGGACCGTACAGGATCTTATATATGCCATGCTGTTGTTTGCAAGAAAGACGAAGCCATTTTTCAGAAGGCTGGCTACAATAAAAACAAGGCTCACCAGTAGTAAAGCTCCTACCTGTCCGTTCTTCTCAATGAACATTGATAAATAGTATCTGTAGAATTCGTTTGCGTATTCAAATGTCATCTGAAATTCTCCGGGATAGGACACACTCTCCACCCTGTTAAACAGGATTTTCAGAAATGGAATTGCAAGGGTGTATGATACAAGAGCAAACAGAGCACTGAGAATATTGAATATTACACTATTAAAAGCAGGCCTTTTATAGGGCCTGATATATTTCAGCAGCAGTTTTATTTTGTTCATTGTAATATCGTCGGTTTAGAAACCCGTAAAGTTAAACGGAGTTATAGCCTTTAACTCCTCCTTTACCGTCTCACTTACATCCAAATTATCAATAAAGGAATGTATCGCTTCTTTTGTAATCATCTGACCGGTACGGGTGAGATCGAGCAATGCCTCATATGGTTTAGGGTAACCCTCTCTACGTAAAATTGTCTGGATAGCTTCAGCTACCACTACCCAGTTATTGTCGAGATCGCTTTTTATCTTATCTGTATTTACAATAAGCTTATGCAGCCCTTTAAGAATGGAATTGAAGGCCAGTACCGAATGTCCTACGGGGATGCCTATATTTCGTAATACTGTCGAATCGGATAAGTCGCGTTGCAGTCTGGAGATGGGTAATTTTTCCGAAAAATGGCCAAAAATGGCATTTGCATATCCAAGATTGCCTTCACCATTTTCAAAATCTATCGGGTTAACCTTATGAGGCATTGCAGAGGATCCTATCTCACCTTTTTTAATCTTTTGCCTGAAATAATCCATCGAAATATAGGTCCACATATCCCTTGCCAGATCAATAAGTATTACATTGATCCTCCGCATGTTATCAAATAAAGCCGCCAGATTGTCGTAATGATCTATCTGTGTTGTGGGATGTGACCGCTGCAATCCAAGCTCCTCGTTAACAAAATTATCAGCAAAAGTTACCCAGTCAATATCAGGATAAGCAGCTTTATGGGCATTCATATTACCAGTTGCTCCACCGAATTTGGCTGAATAAGGAATCTGTCCGAAGTATTTTGATTGTTCGTCAATTCTGGCAATGAAAACTGAAATTTCTTTACCAAGACGGGTTGGTGTAGCCGGTTGTCCATGGGTTCTTGCGAGCATGGGAATGTCTTTCCACTCATCGGCCAATGAAGCCAGTGACTCTCGCAATTCAAACAGCAATGGAAAATACACATTGGTAAGAGCATCCTTCAGTGATAATGGAACAGCTGTATTGTTTATATCCTGAGATGTTAGTCCGAAATGGATGAACTCACTCCACTTTCCCCAGCCTGAATGGAAGAATTTTTCCTTGAGAAAATATTCAATCGCCTTGATATCATGATTGGTCGTCTTTTCCCGTTCCTTAATTTTTTCTCCATCAAGAATAGTCAGCTCTTCATATATTGAGCGAAGATCCTTGTAATTATCCTTCCTGAAATCACTCAACTGAGGAAGAGGAATATCGCAAAGAGCAATAAAATATTCTATTTCCACCATCAGACGATATTTAATAAGTCCGAACTCGGAGAAATAGAGGTCAAGCTCATTTACCTTCTGTTTGTATCTTCCGTCGAGCGGAGAGATGGCTGTAAGAGAATTTAAATCCATTACATTTTGCTTGAGTTTTCAACTAATTAAAACGGTATATACAAATGTAGTATTTTAGACGTTGTAAAAAAACTGGATTCCGTCTTATAAAAAGTAATAGAAAAAAGCATTTATGGCTACAGGTAAAATAAGAATTTCGGCAGTGAGATATGCCAATACATACCCTTTTATGTATGGATTGACAGAAACAGGTTTTGATAAAAAATATGATATTGTAACCGATCATCCGGCTCAGTGTGCTGAAAAACTTATTAATGATAAAGTTGATATCGGGCTTATACCTATTGCAGCAATCCCAATGCTTAAAGAGCCTTATATCATAACCGATTACTGCCTGGGCGCCTATGGAAAAGTAAAAACGGTAATGCTTCTAAGTAATTGTCCCCTTGATAATGTACTATCCATAAACCTTGATTACAGATCCTTATCCTCCGTCAATCTTGCTAAAATTCTTGCCAAACATGCCTGGAAAAGAGAATTCAACTGGAACAATACATTTGAAGGATTTGATTTTTTACATATACCTTATAATGAAGCTGTTGTATTAATAGGTGATCAATGTTACGAATATGAAGGCCGGTTCGTGGTTAAAATTGACCTGGCCGAAGAATGGAATACACTGACCGGGCTGCCCTTTGCTTTTGCCTGCTGGACAGCCAACAAAAAGCTTGATGATGATTTTCTTGTAGAATTCAATAAGGCCCTGTCAACAGGAGTAAATAACATTTCTGCAGTTGTTGAAAAATATGGCAAAACAGGAATAATAAGAGGTGAAGATCTTAGAATCTACCTTACAGAGAACATGGATTTTGAACTTAACGATGAAAAACGAAAAGCGATAAAGTTGTTTCTTGAGATGATGAGGGAACTTTGACCCCCTGCCCTGCAAGGGGGGAACTAAAATACTTTGTATATAGTATATTTTGCTTTCAATTAGATTGACACTTTATAATATTAATGGATAATTGATTAACTTTGAAGTCTGTATCTGCAATTGTAAAAACTTAAATAATAATAAAGATGAGAAAGACAATCACCTTCAACGAGCTCCGGAAGATAAAAGACCAGTTACCCTCCGGAAGTATGAAAAGAATAGCAGAAAAGCTGGATCTTAATGAAGAGACAGTAAGGAACTACTTCGGAGGGAGAAATTTTGACAAGGGGCAAAGCATTGGTATTCATTTTGAACAGGGGCCCGATGGTGGAATTGTCACTTTTGATGATACGACCATTCTTGATATGGCCATGGGAATGATTAAAAGTTGAATTATGAACTTAAACCTGTTTAAAAGCAAAAGGCCCGGTCTTTTGCTTTTTTTGTTCCTGATTATGATAAAGTCCTTTGTGGTAATAAAAATTTAACCACCAGGGAGCACAAAGTGCAACATAAAGTAATACTTAGGGAAAAACAAATAATAAGGGATCCATAATGCAAATTGCAGCTATTATCGAAACTTCTGAAAAAGATCTTATTCCGGCTCTGGAAACATTTTTTAACAAAATCTATAAAAAAGGACAATTAACATCGCACGGACTCGATCATCACAGGAGAGTGTGGAAATATGCAAAAGAGTTGCTTCAGTATATTGAAAAAAAGGATTCATTTGAGCAGATCTATATCAATAAGCTATTGATAGCATGTTACCTTCATGATATTGGCATGTCAATCGATACCGGAGAAAGGCATGGCCGGTATAGCCGGGAAATCTGCAGAAAATTTCTAAGAGAGAACAACCTGAATGAATCTGATTACCAAGATCTTCTGCAGGCAATTGAAAGTCATGACAATAAAGAATATAGTGATAATATCACCGGCTATAATCTTCAGATGATATTATCAGTTGCGGATGATCTGGATGCATTCGGAGAAACCGGAATATCGAGGTACCTTGAAATATATCGGGAGAGGAGCATTGAAAAGAATAAGATTGGGATTGCTGTCAGGGATAATGCCAGGAAAAGATTTGAGAATTTTGAAAGGTTTTTTGGAAGATATCCGGAGCTGGTAGCAAAGCACCAAAAGAGATACCTGGTACTGGTTAACTACTTTAAAAACAATTATTAACCATGGACTTACACGGAGTTAACTACTAAGTTGGTCACTTCTCCTATTCTCTCTCTCTTACTCTCCGAACAGATCAAGCTGCTTCTCCTCAGAATCCTCTGATTCAAGGTTAGACAGGGTAACTCCCATTAACCTTATTCTTTCCCCCTTGAGGTTCAGTGACTTTCTGATATCTGTAACCTCTTTGTGAAGAGTCTCAAAATCACGAATATAACAGGGAACGGTTTTGCTCCGCGTTATCTGTCTGAAATCGGAAAACTTCACTTTTAATGTGACAGTTCTTCCCGTAGTACCGGCATCTTTAAGCCTTCTCATTAGCCCTTTCTCAACTTTATAAAGCTCTGCTACAATTTCAAATTCTGTGGTAAGATCCTTTTCATATGTTAATTCCGTACCTACAGATTTGCGTTCAGCTTCAGTTTCTACAGGACGGTCATCAATACCTCTTACAATATCATAAAAAAACTTGCCCGCCTTACCGAAATTTCTGATCAGATCAGGTATATCCCACTTTTTAAGGTCACCACCTTTATGTATCCCAAGCTTATGCATCTTATCAGCAGTCACTTTCCCTATACCATAAAATTTCTCTATTGGCAGCTCATCGATAAATTTTTCTGCATCACCGGGTTTAATAATAAAAAGGCCATCCGGCTTTTTTATATCTGAAGCGATTTTGGCAAGAAATTTATTGAAAGAGACCCCGGCCGATGCCGTGAGTCCCATTCGTTGCTTAATTATTTTTTTTATTTCTTTAGCTATTAATGTTGCCGATCCTATCCCTTTTTTATCGGAGGTCACATCCAGAAATGCTTCATCAATTGACAGAGGTTCAACAGCATCGGTATATTCTCTGAATATTTCAAGTATCTGTTCCGATATCTCCACATATCTGTCAAACCTGTGCTTTACGAATATCAGTTCCGGACACAACCTCTTTGCCGTAACTGATGGCATAGCCGACCTCACACCGAATTTCCTGGCCTCATAGCTTGCAGCTGCAACAACATGCCTCTCACCGCTCCCGCCGACAGCAACTGGTTTACCCCTCAAATCAGGATTATCGAGTTGTTCAACGGAAGCGAAAAAGGCGTCCATGTCGATATGTATGATCTTTCTCATTATTACACGGCACAGGGCATAAGGTACAAGGTACAGGGTTTTAAGCTTAAAGTTATATATTATAGTAAGTTTTTTCACCCTCTCTCCCCTTCTCGCTCTCCCGCCCTCACTATAAATACTTCCACAATTCCCATCTTTTATTAAATTCGTAAAAAAATACTGAAATGAAGGTACTTGGAATAAACTGCAGTCCCAGGAAGAAGGGCAACACTGAAATACTTATAAGAGAAGTATTTAAATCACTTGAAGAGAACGGAATTAAAACTGAATTTTTTCAGCTTGGCGGGAAGAAAGTGAATGGTTGCATTGCATGCATGAAATGCAGAAAAGCAAAGGACGGGCAATGTCACCAGGATAATGAGGTACTGAATAAGTGTATAAAAAAAATGGTTGAAGCCGATGCAATCATAATAGGTTCCCCCACCTATTTTTCGGATCTCTCTACAGTAGCAAAAGCATTGATCGATGTTGCCGGTTACGCGCTTCGCGGTACAGGAAATCCATTGAAAAGGAAACCGGGAGCAGCAGTAATTTCGGTAAGAAGAGCAGGTGCAATACATGCCTTCGACAGTATAAATCATTTCTTTTTAATAAATGAGATGATCATTCCCGGATCATCCTACTGGAACATAGGCGTCGCCGGGGGAAAAGGCGAAGTGTCTAATGATGAGGAGGGTATGAATACAATGAGAGTACTGGGTGAGAATATGGCATGGTTGTTAAAACGGCTTAATCCGCCTTCGTTGAAGCTTCGGCGGAGAAACGGCGCAAAGACATAATGGCATAAAGGCTGTCTTGCATGACTTGCATGACAGTCTCAAGTCGATGCCGCCGCTGCTTCAGACTTCTGTTTGTAATAATTTCTTATATAGAATCCTGCCAGTATCAGGGCTTCATCATCAGTGTATGAATCGATTGTCCCTTTAAAAGCACGGGAATGATATTTTACCAGGAATCCGTTTTCGTTGCTTACACTCCATCTGGTATTGAAAAAATTGTCAAATTGCCATTTATAATCAATGTTACGCAGATTTATTACCGGTTTCCTTTTCCATGTAGTGTAAATAATGTTCCCTATTTCAGTATTATCAGATAAATCAACGATCCGGGTCGCAGCTTTAAAAAGTCCTTTCGTTTCAAACATGATTTTCTTATTATTCAGCTCACAGACCGATGTTTTTGACCAATTCCTATTTGTCACTTCCCCGGTTCTTGTATCATATTTAAAAATCTCATATTTTCTGCTGAATAGCTTTGTTTTCCAGGTGAAATGTGTTTCCATCCTTGAGTTTTTCAATGGGCGGTTATACTTAGTTATTCTGTAATCAATAGCTTTCGCGTTCCACATAATGTGTATGCAGAAGTTCATGGGAAACATGACTGTTTGGTTGGCCAAGGAATTCCTTATAGATAGCAACTATCTCAGGATTTTCATGTGATTTACGGAATTGCATATGTTCATCTTCGGCATAAATAGCTTTCATACGTTTTATCCTGATCTCCAGACTTGTAGGAATGGGCTGGCCTCCGCCTCCGAGACATCCGCCCGGACATGCCATGATCTCAACAAAATGGTAAGGTGATTTCCCTTTTCTTACCTGTTTTAGTATTTTATTGGCATTTGTAAGTCCGTGAGCGATTGCTACTTTAAGGGTAACTCCCTCAAGGAATTTCCATTCCTCTTTACAGCCTTCTATCTTAATCGCTGCTTCTTTTACACCATCCATACCGCGGACAGGAGTAATATTAAGATTTTTGAATGGAACTTCCCGTCCTGTCACTATCTCATAGGCTGTACGCAAAGCTGCCTCCATAACACCTCCGGTAGCACCGAAAATTATAGCTGCGCCTGTTGATTCACCCATTATTGAATCATGATGTGTCGGCTCAAGGTTCCTGAAATCGATACCTGCCTGCTTGATCATTACTGCCAGTTCGCGGGTAGTAAGCACATAATCAACATCCTTGAACCCGCTTGCCCGCATTTCCGGTCTGTCGGCTTCATATTTTTTTGCTGTGCACGGCATAACCGATACTGACACCATTTTTGCAGGATCAATTCTTTTTTTCTGAGCATAATATGTCTTGGCAAGAGCTCCAAACATCTGCTGCGGCGATTTGCATGTAGACACATTAGGCAGAAATTCAGGATATTTATGTTCAATGAATTTTATCCATCCTGGTGAGCATGAGGTGAACATCGGGAAAGATATTTTCGTGTCACCGTCAACAAGTGCTTTCTTCAGTCGTGTAAGTAACTCTGTTCCCTCCTCCATAATGGTTAGATCGGCACTGAAGTCGGTATCGAGAACTGAATCAAAACCAAGCTGCCGGAGAGCTGTAACCATTTTTCCTGTTACTCTTTCACCGGGATCATAACCAAGATCCTCTCCCAGGGCTACTCTTACTGCCGGGGCGGTCTGTACAACAACATGATTATCAGAGTCGTATATAGCATCCCACACCTGGTCAATAGCTGTCTTTTCCACCAGGGCTCCGGTCGGACAGCGAACAACACACTGGCCGCAATTTGTACAGACCACATGGCTCATTGGCCTGTCGTGGAAGGAGGATATCTTCTGATGCATACCTTTATTGGCTACAGCTATTGCCGAGATATGCTGCAGTTCAGCACAGGTTCTTACACACCGCTGGCAACGGATACATTTGCTGTCGTCCTTAATAAATGCAGGAGACGATGCGTCTATAGTATACGAATGATCCTCAACAAGATCATGAAAAATAGTATCTCCGAAAGCAAATTCATTTGCAAGGGCCTGCAGTTCACATTTCTGGTTTTTGTAACATTTTGTACAGTCGGACCTGTGCTCCGAAAGAAGCAGCTCAACAATATGCTTTCGCGCGTTCCTTACCTTCAGCGTATTTGTATGTATATCCATCCCTTCAGCTGCCGGCATGGCACAGGCGGCGATAAGAGTCTTCGCACCTGTTTGTTCAACAACGCAAACACGGCAGTTACCTGCCACGCAAAGGTCGGGATGATTACACAATGTCGGAATATTGATATTAAGTTTTCGGGCAGCCTGAAGAACTGTTGCTCCCGGTTGAACCGTAACTCTTTGGTTATTAATGCTCAAACTTATCATTATTATTCTGTGTTATTTTATTTTGTTAGTAAATGATCTCTTCCCTGAAGTTCTCAACGATGGTTCTGAATGCATTACCTACCGATTGTCCAAGGCCACACTTGGAGGCTACCTTCATAGTATCGGCAAGCTTCAACAACTCGTTCAGATATGTTGTTTTCACTTCCCCTTTTTTTACCTTCTCCACACCCTTGAGCAGCTGCTGGCAGCCAACCCGGCAGGGAGTACATTGTCCGCATGATTCTTCAGCGAAGAAATCGAGATAGTTATGAAGAACATTATACATTGATCTTGAACTGTTGAACAGTTTCATTGATCCACCGGTCGGAACACCTTCAAAGCCGATGACCGTAAATTGAAATTTCTTTCGTGGCACGCAGAAGCCTGAAGCGCCTCCAACCTGTACCGCTTTTGTATCACCGTCACCAAATTCATCTACAAACTCCTGAACTGACATTCCGAGCTCAAGTTCGAATATCCCTGGTGTTGGCGTATCACCGGAAATAGAGAACACCTTGGAACCTCTTGAATCCTTGGTTCCCAGGTGGCTGTATGATTCAGGACCATGCTTGATTATCGCCATTGCCGTAACAAGAGTCTCCACGTTGTTTATCGATGTGGGTTTATTAAAAACTCCTGAAGTAGTCGGGTATGGAGGTTTATTTCGTGGCTCACCGCGTCCACCCTCAATTGATTCAAACAATGCACTTTCTTCACCGCATATATAAGCTCCGCTTCCCATACAGTATCTTATTTTAAAATCGTAGCCGATCCCTTTAATAAGCCTGTGAAACGATTCAAGTTCCTTAAGAAGCTTCGGCAGAAGGTACCTGTACTCTCCACGCAGGTAAACAATTCCGTTTTTTGCACCTATAGCTTTTCCTGCTATAGCCATTCCGCCGTAAACCTTGTATGCCACCCTGTCGAGTATTTCCCGGTCTTTGAATGTTCCGGGCTCGCCTTCATCAGCATTACATACAATATACTTCTCGGGTTCCTTCACTGCTGCAGTGTATTTCCATTTTAGTCCTGTAGGGAAACCGGCTCCTCCCCTTCCTTTTAGTCCTGATTCAAGAATCTGCTGGATGATTTCATTATTCTTCATCTTATAAGCACTTGTCAGAACCTCCTTGGGATCTACTTTCTCAAAGATCAGGTCTACCTTATTTAATCCTCTGTTTTCCATCTCGTCAGGGTATTATTTGTTTTGCATGTAACCTTTAATAATCTCAACAACTTTTTCCGGAGTAAGCTCAGTATATGGTATATCATTGATAAGCATTGCCGGAGCTTTATGACACCATCCGATACAGTTGATCTCAATCAGGCTGAACTGCATATCTGAAGTAGTCTCTCCTACTTTTATTTTAAGCATATCCTCGAGGAGCTGAATTATTTCACCCTTGCCTTTCATTGAGCATGTTATTGTCTTACAGACTCTTATCACATATTTACCTCTGACTTTTGTATCGAGAAAAGTATAAAATGAAGCTGTTCCATAAACCTCAGCCGCCGAAATATCAAGCTCTTTGGCAACCTCTACCATAGCTTCATCCGTAAGGTAATTATGTCTTTCAACTATACCCTGCAGAATAGGCATAAGACTCTCTCTGGTACGACCATATGTGTCGGACAGCTCCTTGACAAGATCTCCTACTTGGTACATTTCTATCTGATTTTTAAGTAATTAATATGATTTTGTTTACAGTTATAAGCCCCGTAAAAAGCGATGCTAAATTAGCAAGATTACTATTTAAAAAAAACTTACAAATGTCATGGTTTCTAATTTAGAATGAGAATAAACAAGACCATTTGCATAATCCCGATTTTTTCATTATCTTGTTAGAATACCACTGACTTTTTTCCATATAACAGAAACAACTGAATTTATGATCAGGATCCGTAAAATAAGCAATCCGTTTCTCGAATCAAACAAGGGAGCGATAGCCAATGTCAAGAAGATAATGGCCAGCCAATTCTCACAGATCCCTGAGTACAAGATCGAATTGATAGATGAACAACTTATAAATCCTTTGAAATTCAGGTACCAGTCGATTCTTCTTTTAGCAGAAAATATACATGAGACAATACTTGGATTTGCTTTGCTGAAGTACATGCCGGATCTTAAGTTTTGTTTACTCGACTTCATTGCTGCCTCTCCCGGAAAAACTTCGGGCGGGCTCGGAGGTGCTCTTTACCAGAGAGTAAGGGAGGAAGCCAGGGCATTAGGTTCAGCCGGTCTTTTTTTTGAATGTCTCCCGGATGACCCCGCATTATGCAGAAACAAGAATCTCGTGGAGCAGAATGCCAAGAGACTTGCATTTTATGAACGTTTCGGCGCAAGACCCATTATCAACACACTTTATGAGACTCCTGTAAAACCAGAAGACGACGCTCCTCCCTATCTGGTTTTTGACGGTCTCGGAATTACTGATTCATTATCCAGAACACAGGTCCGTAAGATAGTGAGAGCCATATTAGAAAGAATATACGGTGATTATTGTTCCGAAGATTATATAAAAAAAGTGGTTGCCAGTATTAAAGACAACCCTGTAAAACTGAGACCCTTAAAATATCACAAGTTACAGAAAAGTAAAACATCCAGAGTCGACATATCGGGTAAGGACAAGATATTACTTGTTGTAAATGACAAGCATTCAATACATAATATTCATCAAAGAGGATATGTTGAGGCACCTGTCAGGATTCCTGCAATAAGGAACGATATTGAGCAGACTGGGCTATTCCGTACCATAAAAGCGAAGGAATTTCCTGAAAAGTATATTCTTCAGGTGCACAACAAAGAGTATGTAAAATATTTCAAAAAAGTATGCAGCAACCTGCCCCAGGGTAAATCCGTATATCCCTATGTCTTCCCGATAAGGAATATTGCACGTCCTCCGGTAGAATTATCAGTAAGGGCAGGTTATTACTGTATAGACACCTTCACCCCTTTAAATATCAATGCTTATCTTGCTGCTCGCGAAGGAGTTAACTGTGTACTTACTGCAGCTAACACAATTTTGACCGATGCCGGAGCAGTATATGTTCTAACCCGGCCTCCCGGCCATCATGCAGAAACAAATGTATTCGGTGGGTTTTGCTATTTCAACAATAATGCGATAGCTGCCAATTACCTGTCACGATACGGCAAGGTGGCAATACTCGATATTGATTATCATCATGGTAACGGTCAGCAGCAGATTTTCTATTCAAGAGATGATGTACTGACTATATCGATACATGGCCATCCCTCCTTTGCATATCCCTATTTTTCCGGATTCAGCGAAGAGAAAGGTGAAGGAGAAGGATTGGGATATAATGTTAATTATCCGCTTGAAGAAGTCATCGATGGAGAGGAATACCGCAAAACATTAAAAAAGGCACTTTTAAGAATCAGACAGTTTAAACCATCCTTCTTAATAGTGGCTCTCGGTTTTGATACTACAAAAAGAGATCCAACGGGCACATGGAGCATGATATATAAAGATCTTGAAATTAACGGAAGGATGATTGGTGAACTTAAGCTGCCTACACTGATCGTCCAGGAGGGCGGCTACAGAACACAAACACTGGGATTAAATGCAAAATCTTTCTTTAAAGGTTTTGCTGAAGGACATGAAATAGTGAGTTAAAATTACTTGTCCGTCAATAATAATCTCTGATCTGATATCCACCTGTACCACTCATCAAGGCCATCGCCTCGTGTACATGAGACTTTGAAAAAGGGCACTCCTGGTTTAATTTTTTTCAGATCGTGCATGAAGTTGTTGTAATTAAAATTTGTATAAGGTATAAGATCAACCTTGTTGAGAATAACTGCTTCTGCCTCCCTGAACAGGAGCGGGTATTTTGCAGGCTTATCATCACCCTCGGCTGTGCTGACAAATGCCAGCTTGAAGGCTTCACCAAGATCAAATTCCGCCGGGCAAATAAGGTTTCCTACATTTTCAATAAACAATATATCGAGGTTATCAAGATCAAATGAATCAAGTACCTTCGATATGCTGTGAGAATCAAGATGACAACCTCCCTCGGTATTGATAACAACAATGGGAATATTGTATTTCTGAAGCCGCCGGGCATCCCTGTCAGTTGTGACATCGCCTTCAATTATACCTATCCTGAACTTTGAAGTAAGTGCTTCGCAGGTTTTTTCCAGGAATGTTGTCTTACCGGCTCCGGGTGAGCTTATTATGTTCACCATCAGGATTTTCTTTGACTTGATCAGGTTCCTCACTTCATCAGCTTTGTTCTGATTCCTGTCAAGGATGTTCTTCATTATCTTTATTTCCATTGCTATTCTCCTTCAATACTTTTTATAAACAATTCCTTCCCCTGAATGATTTCCAGGTCGGTTGATCCGCAGACATTACAAGCAAACCGGTTATCAATAACCTGAAAATCGTTCTGGCATTTTATACATTTCATTTTTACAGGCAATATTTCAATATCTATTTCAGCCTCTTCGGCAACCGAATCCCTAACCGCCTCACTGAATGCAAACCTGAAGATATCAGGCACTATCTGTATCAGCTGTCCGAAACTGATATTCACCTTCGTTACCCTGGCCAGCTTTTCCCGTTTTGCTGCTTCCAGAACAATTACTGACAGATCCTGCGCTATTCTTATTTCATGCATACCCTATTCATCAACAGATCCTGGGAAGCTGAACACCTGACGGCATATCAAGTATGCGTCTGCCTCCGGTTGCTGTGTTTAAAATTACTTTTTTTCGCTTATCCCCGGTAACCTCGCCTATAATTGCAGAATCCTTCCCAAGAGGATCATTCATGAGCAGGTCAAGTACCTTTGTTTCTGCTCCTTTGCTGCATACTATCAATATTTTACCTTCATTAGCCAGGTATATCGGGTCAAATCCAAGTATCTCGCACACTCCTCTTACAGGCTCATCGACAGGAATTAATGATTCATTTATGGCAATACCTTTTCCGATAATCTCTGCAAGCTCGTTCAATACACCTCCGAGACCTCCTCTTGTAAGATCGCGCATGAAACATACCTCGCTGCAATTATTTAACACTGCAGCAATCATATGGTTCAATGATGCACAGTCCGAAAAGACCGGAGTCGTAAAGCTTAGCTTGTTACGTGCACCTAACACAGCTATGGCATGATTCCCCAGTGGACCGCTCAGGATAAGCTTATCTCCGGGTTTTATGAGAGTACCTGTGCTGATATGCTTTTTATCATTATCCAGTATACCCGTCCCGGAAGTAGTTATGAACAGCTTGTCACATTTACCCTTTCCAACAACTTTAGTATCGCCAGCGACTATCCTCACACCGGCTTTTGATGCCTCTTCGGACATTGAATCCACTATCATCAAAAGGTCATTAACAGGAAATCCTTCTTCAATAATAAAAGAACAGGCAATATATTGAGGTGTTGCTCCTGATACCGCAAGGTCGTTCACCGTACCGCAAACAGAAAGTTTGCCGATATTGCCTCCCGGGAAAAAGATCGGATCGACAACATGGGCATCTGTAGTAAATACAAGGGTATTACCTTGTCCTTCGAGTATTGCAGAATCAGTCAGGGGTTCAGTCATTCCGAACTTTGTCACAAACACATTTTTAATAAGCTCATGAGTCTGCTTACCTCCACCGCCATGATTCAATGAAATATTTTCAATCATTTGTCAACTCTGTATTTGTACCAGGTATTACACGATCCTTCCGGCGATACCATGCATGCTCCCACAGGATTTTCAGGAGAACAGGTTTTAGCAAAAAGCGGACAATCACCGGGTTCCTTAAGTCCCCTAAGGATCTCGGGACATATACACAGTTCATCATCCTCATGGTGGCTTACCGTAACAGGTATAAAGTTCCCGGCATTGAATCTCTCAAATTCCTTTGTAAGAGTAAGTCCGCTTGATTTAATCACACCAAAACCTCGCCAGTATGCATCGCATTCTTTAAAAACCTCCCTCATATAAAGTTGGGCTTCCTGGTTTCCATTAACCGTAACTGCCCTGTTATATTGTATTTCAACCTCCGGTTTTTTATTGTTTACCTGTTTTATTAACATCAAAAGAGCCTGCAGCAGATCGGTTGGTTCAAAACCTGTTATCACACAACCGATGCCGTAATCTTCAGGAAGAAAGTTAAACATCGATGAGCCGGTAATGGCTGCAACATGACCCGGGCAGATAAATCCGTCGAGCCTGGTTCCTTCCTGTACAATTGTCTCCATTGCAGGAGGCATTACCTTATGGGCGCTCAACAAAAAGAAATTATCAACAGCCCCTTTTTCAGCTTGTTTTATTGTGACTGCGGTGCCGGGAGCTGTTGTTTCAAATCCTATTCCCAGGAAAATAACCTTTTTTTGAGTATTAAGCTTTGCAATTTCAAGAGCCTCAAGTCCTGAAAATACAATCCTGACATCGGCACCTTTCTCATTCATTTTCTCAAGAGATGTTACTGATCCCGGAACCCTGATAAGATCCCCGAAGGTTGTTATTATAACATTATCTATTTTTGAACAGGCTATTGCCCTGTCGATGAAATCAGTGCCCGTAACACAGACAGGACATCCGGGACCTGAGATAAGTTTAATATTCTGAGGCAGCAAGTCCGGAATACCAAACCGGTGTATTGCTGCAGTGTGCCCCCCGCATACCTCCATAAAAGTGTAATCGCGGTTCACTGATTCAGTTATCCTGCCTGCCAGCTTCATAATCAATTCCCTGTCTCTGTATTCGTCAATGTACTTCATGATTATTTATTCAGGGCATCATCCATTTCACGAAGGATTTTTAGAGTGTCAGTCGCCTCCTGCTCGCTTATCTTCTGAATTGCAAACCCGGCATGGAGAAGAATATAATCTCCGATCTTTGCATCTTTAATCATATGCAAGCCTGCTTTAAACAGGCTTCCCCCAACAGAAACTTCTGCCATGCTGCCATCAATTGATACTATTTTCGCAGGAATACTTAAACACATTATCTTATTGTTTTTGAAGCAATTACAAGCTGACCAAGTGATATTCCTCCATCATTGGCCGGAACAAAATGATTTGTAAAGATCTTAAACTTATTCCGTTTTAAAAGGTATAAAGATTTCTCCAGAAGATACTTATTTTGGAAGACCCCGCCAGAAAGAATAACCTTATTAAGCGATGTTTCTTTTCTTATCTGCATGGAAACCTCAAGAATTACCCTGGCAATTGTATTATGGAATTTTACCGAAATTACCGAAGCTGTCTGGCGGTTAAGATCTGCAATAATCGCCAGTAATGCCGTTGAAAAATCAATTGTCTTATTTGCCCGGAACGGATAAAATTCATCCGTTTCATAATTGATTACTGACTCGAGCCGCATCGGGGCTTCAGAATCAAACCTGGCCATTATACAGAGACCAAGGATTGCTGATACTGCATCAAACAGACGTCCGGCTCCTGAAGAGAGCGGTGTATTTATTTTTTTATCAAGAGCCTCTCTTATCATTCTTAACTTTCCTTTTTCAACCATTCTGAAGAGTGGCAGGGAATTATAATCAAAATCACTTCCAAAATACTTATAAAGATAAGAGAATGCCATCCTCCAGGGTTCTTCAATGGCTTTGTCGCCGCCGGGCAATGGTACATAATCAAAATTTGCATATCTTTTAAAATCCCTCAGACCAGCGATCAGGAACTCTCCTCCCCATATATTTCCGTCTGTTCCGTAACCTGTCCCGTCGAGACTCACTCCTATTACCTCTTCATCATGCATGATACAATATGGGCATGATGATGCTGTACTCTGACCAGTGGTATATTTAGTTCTTTTTCAAGAGCTTCAGCATATCTTGTAGATAAATAATCGGGATGAAGATCACATGCGATGCATTTGGGTTTAAACCTGAAGAGCTTTGAAAACCTGTTAACAGACTCGATCAAAAAATCATATGTTGCCTGATTTTTAAGATCGCCTATATATTGGCTCATCACAGCCTGATTTTCCTTGCCGATACAAAAGCTGTTCTTCTGTTCTGCTCCCAGTGCAAGTATACCTTCAACATTGAATTTAAGATCAACAGGCCGCGGTACAAATCCTCTCGACCGACGTATCAGTGAAACCTTTCTATCGATGAACCTTATTACCGAATCGTCTGTCCGGTTAAGTATCTGGCGGTTATAACTTACAAGCGAATCAGCAATACGCATAAGCTGTTTTTCCGCCTCCGCATCGTTGATAATAATAGGCTCATCGGAAATATTCCCGCTGGTAAGAACTATAGCAGGAGTCTCAAGAACTTTAAACAGCATATAATGTACGGGCATATAAGGCAGCATTGCACCAATTGTATTTAATCCGTCGCTTACAGCTGCTGCCAATTCTTTTTTCTGTTTCAGGATCAATATTGGTCTGCGCCATGAGGTGAGTTCTTTTTCCTCTGCATCATCGATAAAACAATATTCTCTGGCTGCGAGGAAGTCTCTGAACATCACGGCAAAGGGTTTTGCATCATGATGCTTCTTATTTCTCAGCTCACTTACGGCGCTGTTATTCAGAGCGTCACACATCAGGTGGTAACCACCAAGACCTTTTATGGCAACTGTTCTGCCGGAGGCTACCCGGTTGGATATCTCACTGATAATTTCGTCAATCCTGCTTAGCTTTTTACCGCGATCTGAATAGTTATACACAGGTCCACATGAATTACAGGCAATTGGCTGGGCATGAAAACGACGATCAAGAATATCGTTATATTCCGATTTACAATCCGGACACATCCTGAAGCTTTTCATGGTTGTCCTGGGGCGATCGTATGGCAATCGCTCAATGATTGTGAATCTGGGGCCACAGTTGGTGCAGTTTATAAAAGGGTAATTAATCCTGGCAGGATCTTTTTCCATATCCTCAAGGCATTCATCACAAACAGCAATATCAGGGCTTACCTCGGTAATCTGATTATCAATAGTTTTGCTCGCTGTAATTTGGAAGCAGTCATACCCGTTAATCATCACCTGATTTATCTCTATCGATTTTATCTGTGATGCTGGAGGAGCCAGCTGAAGTATGTCATTACTGAACCTGTCAATCGATTTAGGATCACCATCTACAGTAATTGTGACTCCGTCGGACCTGTTATCCACCTCTCCGAATAGTCCATGTTTCACAGCCATTCTGTAAATAAAAGGACGGAATCCAACCCCCTGAACCAGGCCTTTAATCAGTATTTCATATCCTTGTATAATAGCTCAATGTTTTTAAGACCGTTTACTCTATATTGTTTGTGAACATAATAGATCACACTTTCAAGCTCATCGCCTAGATTCATATTATTAATTACAATATCAGGAGACATTTTCAGAGGTACCGGGGCAAAGTTAACAATCCCTTTTATTCCTGAACGCACAAGATCTTCAGCGACTTCCCGGGCGGAAATTTCCGGAACAGCAATAATTGCCACACTTACCCTGTACTTTGAAATGATCTCCTGCAGTCTGTCCATACTGTATACAGGGATGTCAGATGCTTTTCGTTTATGTTTTGAAGGGTCTATATCGAAAGCTGCAACTATCTTCATGTTGGGCTGAATAAATTTGCTGTATTTTGTCAGCGCCAGCCCAAGATTGCCGATACCGACAAGGATAAGGCTGTGATCCTTATTGCGGTGCAATATGGTCTCCATATTTTCAAGAAGATCACTTATTATATAACCACCTCGTTTCCTTCCTTTTATATTGAATTCCGAAAAATCTCTTCGTACCTGATCAGCTGTCACACCAGCTTCGTTTGCAAGAGTGTATGAGAATACCTTTTCCACTCCTTTCATACTCATCCGTTGCAGACAGGAACGGTAAATAAATATTCTTTTCAGACTGTTTTTTCTGATGCTTTTTGTGAATTGTTTCACAACAAATGAGTGTTATTTGTTATTCTTGCAAGTTAGTTAAAACTTTCTGAAAAATAAATACGATACTATATTATTGATATATTGACACTTATAAAATACATGATTTTTATCATGTTAAAAACAGGTTGAGGACTATTGATTTTTTGATAAGTAGATTATACTTTTATATGTGAATCCTCTCACATAAATGCAGTACAAAAGCATAGGAAAGGAAAAGTGGGACAAGGCCATTGAAAGATTATTGTCGTCCCATACCATTTTTGCAACTGTCAGTAATGATTTTGGCCAGGATTATGAGTTGATAAAGTCGGCTGACATAGCAAGAATAACATATAATAAACCTAAACCTGCCACATCGTTGAAAAGCATTTTCCTTCCTGTCAAGGAAAATGTATCTGCAGAAAAAACCGACATCAGACCCTGGATCATTATCGGTGCCCCTAATTGTGATATTGAAGGATTATCAATTCTTGATGAGATATATCTGGACAAAGATTTCACTGATACCTTCTATAAAAAAAGAAGAGAGAACACCCTGCTTATATCCTCCGATTGCTTTGGTATACTGGACCATTGTCATTGTCTATCATATAATATAAAGCCATATTCAGTTAATAAATGTGATCTGGCTATCATAAATCTAAATGGGAAAATAATTTTCAGGATAGTAACTAAGAAAGGAGAAGATTTCCTGAAAACAATACCTGAAGTTACAACATGTGATGACAAGAATATTCTTGGTACAATAGAAAAAGAACATCAAACAACTGAGGCTCTTCTTACTGAATCAAATAAAGGTTTGCCCGATTATGAAAAGACAGGTAAGATTGTTGTCGGGGCAAGCAGAGAAATATGGGAAAAATATTCAAAACGCTGTGTTTCATGTGGAGCCTGTGCGACTATATGCCCCACATGTACATGTTTTCTGCTTATCGATAAGCCCGGTTTTGAAAAGGTTAAGCTGCTGGATGCCTGTCAGTATCCGGGCTTTGAAAAAGTGGCCGGTGGCGAAGATGCTCTTTTTGAACTTCCCGACCGCTTCAGGAACAGATATATGTGCAAGTATGTATGGAAACCACTGAAATTCAATTCTCTTGCATGCACAGGATGCGGAAGATGTATCGAAGCCTGTATCGGAAAGATAAATAAAAATGAACTTTTCATGGAACTCTCATGATAAAATGAATGGGACACAATAATAATATATATAAACCCATAAGAGCTAAATTAACCGAAGTGATTGCCGAATCGCCGGTAATAAAAACATTTGTGCTTGAACCTGAAGAAGAGTTTTCATTTAAGACAGGACAATTTATAGAACTATCAGTTGATGGCATAGGTGAAGCACCTTTTACACCCTCATCATCACCCCTGGTGAAAGATCAGATTGAAGTAACGGTAATGAAAACAGGGTATGTAACAGAATATATGCATGCATTGGAACCGGGTTCATTCATGGGTATAAGGGGACCTTATGGCAGGGGATATCCTGTAGAGAAATTCCACGGGAAAGAGGTTCTCATCCTTGGCGGCGGTTGTGGCCTGGCCCCGATAAGGTCACTTCTTTATACACTGGAAAGTATCACCGACAAACTTAAAAGAGTCATATTATGCTACGGGGCAAAAACACCCTCGGACTGTGTTTACAAACCTCTCTTCTCAAGACTTAATAAGATTGAGAAATTTGAAACACACAGAACAGTAGATAAGCCTGACGAAGAATGGAATGAATCAGTGGGTGTAGTAACAAGCCTGCTGAATAAGATAGATATCAATATAAAAGAATCAGTGACTGTTGTTTGCGGTCCGCCCATTATGATGAAATTTGGTACTTTAAGACTACTTGAAATGGGATACGATGACCACCAGATTTATCTTTCAATGGAAAGGAATATGTCATGCGGCCTTGGAAAATGCGGACATTGCATGTTGGGTGAATATTTTGTATGTAAGGATGGACCGGTATTTACTTACAGCGAATTGAAGAATACACCGGATATCTGGAAATAAAAGGGATATCTTGGTAATTTGATTTATTTAATCAACCATGAAATAAACGATGAAAATAACTATTAATGATCTTAAGAATATAAGGTTTTTTGACAGCTATACTGATAAGCAGCTGCAAACAATCATATCGACCAGTTCGGTGAGAGAGTATAAAGTAAAAGAGATGCTTTTTGAACAATATGATGAACTTAACTATATTTCAGTTCTTCTTAAAGGAACTCTTTCACTTGGCATAAGTCTGCCATCAGAAAAAAGAATACATCTCGGAACCGTTGAGGAGGGACAACTCTTTTCATGGTCAGCTATCTTCAAACCGCACATTTCAACAGCATGGGTAATGGCAGTTACACCAGCAAAGGTTATGGTTATGGATTCAGCTAAGCTTAACGAAGAATTTATCAAAGACTGCAATTTTGGTTTTAAAACTATGTCAAAAATTGCTCAGACAATATCTCAAAGACTTAGCGACACAAGATTCCAGCTGATGAACCAGCTGATGTTATAAGGCAAAACACACAGGGCAACTATATATTTTGTTTATACAGAGTCATGGGACAGAAGATATTGATAGATATGATAAAACTCAGGGCTGCAATGGTTGAAGATTCAAATATTGCTCTACCGGAGGCAATGTTTTATCCATCAGTAAATTCGAATGGGTTGAAGAGTATCCGTGAGCTGGCAATATTCAGGTTTACATGCAGGAAATGTGAAGATGCGCCCTGTATAGCTGTTTGCCCGGCAGATGCTCTCGAAAAGGATGAGGAAGGAGTGATAAACCGTCATACCAACCTTTGCGTATCCTGTAAATCGTGTGTTGCAATCTGCCCTTTCGGAACCATGATGACTGACTTCTTCAAACATCAAAGGAACAAAGACATGTTTTATGATCTTACGGATGAAAACGAATTGAGAAAGTTCATTGAAGCATGTCCTCCGGGAATAGTTACCCTTACTGATGAGGATGAGTCGCCTGAAAAAAATATTTACAGCCTGAACGACAGAGTGCTTGTAAAAGAATATTTATATATCACTGAAAACATGTAATATGGCAGATTACCTGTTTTATTTCTTTATCTTTCCCGGGCTGCTTTTTGTAGCAGTAACTGGTGCTTTTCTATCATGGTTCGACAGGAAAATTACTGCCAGGGTGCAGTTCCGCAAAGGACCACCTATATTACAACCCTTTTACGATTTCTTCAAATTACTGCTGGTAAAGGAGACTATCCTTCCAAAGCATGGTTCTCCCCTTATGTTCCTTCTTGCACCTGTTTTCGCTGTTTTCGGTGCTGTAATGGCCGGAGTCTTTATTCTCCTGCCCCTGTTTAATATCACTACCGGATTCAAAGGTGATCTCATTGTAATTTTCTACCTGCTTACTATACCTTCATTCTCATACATCATGGGCTCTCTGGCCTCGGGCAATCCTCTCGCAGCCGTTGGAGGCTCAAGAGAAATGAAATTGATTCTCAGCTACGAGCTCACGTTCCTTCTTGTCATAGCCGGTATCATTATGAAATGCGGGCAACAGTTTGATCTTTACACTATTATACAGACCCAGCAAGCTGGCACACCCTTTATCGGTAGTATCTCGGGTGTATTATTATTTATTGTAGGAATATTCTGTATCCAGGCAAAACTGGCGCTCGTTCCGTTCGACATACCGGAAGCTGAAGCTGAAATAACCGAAGGTATCTTTATTGAATATTCCGGGTCGGCTTATGCATTGATCAAGCTTGCAAAATATATCATGCTCTTCATTCTTCCTGCTTTTCTGATTGCCCTGTTAATGAATGGATTCAGACTGGAAGGGATAAATATTTTATGGGCGGTGCTAAAAGTTCTCCTGGTGGTGCTTATTCTTACCCTGATAAGAAATACCAATCCCAGGATTAAGATAAAGCAGGCCATCAGCTTCTTTATGATCTGGATGAACCTGCTTGCTGTTATTGCTTTGATATTGATTGCATTTGGCTATTAAGAGTGTGTAATAAATACGAGATATGAGTTTTATTAAACATATAGATTAAAATAATTTAATTATGAATGAGTGCTATATAGGAAGTCCTATTACACACTCTAAATATATTAATTGTGGGTTTTAAGAATTATTGCTTCAAAAAATCTCTCTGGGTCTTCCACTTCGGTGGAGCATCCTGCAATAACTGTGACATTGAGATACTTGACTGTCTTACACCAAGACACGATCTGGAACGGTTCGGGATTCTTCTTGTTGGAAGCATACGCCATGCAGATGTATTACTGGTGAACGGATCAATTAATAAGCGGGATAAAGAGAGACTTCTGGAGATTTATAATCAGGCTCCCAAGCCTGTGCTCGTAGTTGCTATAGGGGCTTGTGGATGTACAGGAGGTATCTTTGCTGAGGGTATTCCATTTGCAGGCCCGGTAGATAAAATAATACCGGTTGATGCATATATCCCGGGATGTCCTCCAAAACCTGAAGCAATAATTGCGGGAATTGTGAAACTTGTGAATAAATAAACGGCGAACGGCGAAATGAAAAAAGATAAGAAAAAAGTAATGAGATGATACTATAATAGATGGATACAGATCTGGTCATAAAAAATTTTAAGGAGAACTTTGATTCCGATATAATTGAGGTTATCAAAAAAAGTGAGAAACGTGCAACTATCTCTGTAAAACCGGATATTATCCTGAAGGCTGCAGAGTACATGTACAAAACAGCCGGATTCAGATTTATAATTGCTTCAGCATTACATACAAAACATGGATTTGAAATACATTATCATTTCAGTCTGGATAAAACAGAGTTGATACTGAATATTCATGTTATACTCGACAAGGAGAATCCTCAGATTGAATCACTTTCAAATATGTTCAATGCCTCCAACTGGATTGAGAGGGAAATGCATGAATTATTTGGTATCAACTTTATCAATCACCCCAACCTGGAGAAACTGCTATCAGAAGGCAACTGGGCAGAAGGTGTTTATCCATACAGGAAAGAATTTAAATAATAACCTGAGCAGAAGATGAGCAAACATACACTCATACCAATCGGACCCTATCACCCGCTGCAGGAGGAACCTGAGTTATTCAAGCTCTACTGCGACGGAGAGATAGTAAGGGATATTAAATGGGAAACAGGCTATAATCACAGGGGCATTGAAAAGTTGAGTGAATCGAAGACCTATGAGCAGGTATTCTTTCTTGTGGAACGTATTTGCGGCATATGTTCAACCTCACATCCCTTTGCTTTTGCCAATGCTGTTGAGGAGATTGTGGGAAAGGAGATCACTGACAGGGCAAAATATATCAGGTCGATCATCGGTGAACTTGAACGTATTCACAGTCATCTTCTCTGGGTTGGTCTTGCCGGACATTTTCTGGGATACAACACGGTATTTATGTGGGCATGGAAATACCGTGAACCCATTCTTGATCTTTTTGAAATGATCACCGGGAACAGGAACAGCTATGCCATGTTCAGGGTCGGAGGAGTTCGTCGCGATATTGAGAACAGTAAGATACCTGCCATAAGAAAAACTATCTACGAGTTCAAAAAGAAAAATGATATCCTCACAGGAGCTGTGATGGATGATCCTGTAATACATGCAAGGACCAAAGGCGTAGGCATTCTTACGAAACAGGACATTATTGATTATGCTGCTGTAGGTCCCACAGCACGGGCTTCAGGTGTAGCAATTGATATTAGAAAGGATGACCCCTATGCTGCTTACCCGCTTGTAGACTGGAAGGTGATCACAGCTGAAGAGGGTGATGTATTCGCTAAAGCTGAGGTCAGATTACTGGAAATGTATGAATCAATATCCATCATTGACCAGTGTCTGAATGGACTAGAAAAAACAAAGGAGGGTGATATAAACATCGTTGTAAAAGAGATACCTGAAGGTTCCGGAACAGGACGTGCTGAGGCTCCCAGGGGTGAAGTATTTCACTTTGTAGTCTCAGACGGGTCAAACTCACCGGTAAGACATAAAATAAGGGCTCCCAGTTACGTCAATATTGCAACATTTAAAAAATCATGTATCGGACAAACAATTTCAGATGCTACAATTTCACTTGCAGCTGTCGATCCATGCTATTGCTGTACCGAGCGTATGGCTGTTGCCTATGATCATAAATCGGGCAGGAAGATCTGGAGTGCAAATGACCTCATTAATATATCATCAGATAAAACATCTGAACTCAAGAAAAACCTTATCCGGCAGAAATGAATGAGTTTATATCCATAATATCACAGCCATCTATTTGCGGTTTTCTGCAATTTCTGATACTTGTGCCTCTTGCTGCAGGAGTTCTCCTGTTTCTGATTCCTGATAAGTTCATAACAGCCAAGGGGATATTTGCCCTTCTGATAAGCCTGGTGACCGGATTCATGACTCTTTCACTTTTCACTACATCGGCCCAGATGGTAGTACTTGATGGAATGATCGGAAAATCGTGTACAATGTTGTTTGGTTCAAACCTGCTGCAGGGTGCTGAAAAATACTTTACCTTCACAATTGATAATATCAGTAAGCTCATAACATTGTCTATCAGCATTTTCGCAGTTCTTATATTATTATATTCACTCGTATATATAAAGGGCGGCAGAGCAAAAAATTACTACCCCTGGTTTCTTATCACGATTGGTTGTTCTTATGGTGCTGTATTGGCTGATAATCTTATTTTATTTCTCACCTTCTGGGGAATACTCGGAATTACCCTTTACAAACTGATACCGGGCCGTGATGAAGAGAGCTCGGCCACAGCAAAAAAAACTCTTATTCTCATAGGAGCATCAGACTCAATAATGATAATCGGAATTGCAATGTTATGGAGGCTGACCGGTTCTCTCAGCATGGATTCTATCAGTTTGCCCACAACCAATATCCTTGTCGTAACTGCATTCCTTGCGCTTCTTGTCGGAAGCTTCACAAAGGCGGGCGCTTTCCCTTTTCATTCCTGGGTTCCGGATTACACAAAGGATGCTCCGGCTTCTTCTTCTGCCCTGCTGCCTGCTTCACTTGATAAATTGCTTGGAATATATTTTCTGGCAAGGATAACCATGGATATCTTTATCCTTAATGAATGGATGAGATTGCTGTTACTGATAACAGGAGTAATAACAATTATCGGTGCAGGTATGATGGCGCTTGTCCAGAATAATTACAAACGCCTGTTGGGATTCAGTACGGTATCTCAGGTAGGATATATGATACTTGGATTCGGGCTCGGTTCAATTATTGGTATTGCTGCCGGTCTTTTTCACATGATCAACAATGCTCTTTACAAAAGCGGACTGTTTCTTTCCGCCGGCTGTGTAGAACACAGAACAAACGAAGAAAATTTCGATGAGCTCGGCGGCCTTTCGAAAGTTATGCCTGTAACATTCTTTGCAGCTATTATTTTTGCTATGTCAATCTCCGGTGTGCCGCCATTTAACGGATTCGCTTCAAAATGGATGATCTACCAGGGAATAATTGATTTTGGCTCCGGGCCGGACATTGCAAATAAACTCTGGGTAATATGGCTTGGCCTGGCTGTACTGGGATCAGCTATGACCCTGGCAAGCCTTATCAAGTTCATCGGTGGCATATTTCTGGGCCGCCGTAAAGCTTCTCTTGAGAATGTACGCGAAGTTCCCTTTTTAATGTGGACACCCCTGGTTGTACTTGCACTGTCATGTATCGGCTTCGGTATTTTTGCCACAAATTACATCGTGCCAAAATTAATAATGCCCGTGACAGGTGAATTTCAGTTTATGGGATTCTGGAACTCATCACTTGTATCATTCCTTGTAATTATATCATTGATCCTCGGAATTATCCTTTACCTTGCTCTTAATCTTAAGAAATTCAGAAGGGAGGACAGCTTTATCGGCGGGGAGAAATTCCAGGAACGGACAAGTTACACCACATCCGAATTTTATAAGACTATAGGAGAATTCAGGTTCTTTTCATGGATATATAAAAAAGCTGAAGAGAAGTGGTTTGATATTTATGACCTGTCAAAAAAGTTTGTACTCTGGGTGAGCCACCTGTTCAGTGAGGCTCATACAGGGGTATTGCCGGGCTATATTATCTGGGTCTGTGCCGGATTGATTATTATGTTGCTCATTATGATATAAATAACCTGACTTAAATGGAAATTACCATATCCATAATAACAGGACTGATGATCCTTGGGGCATTATATGCAATCCATGCAAAAGACCTGCTTTCAGCGGTTATTGCATGCGGCATTGTAGGCTATGGACTTGTGATTTGTTTCCTTCTTCTTAAGGCTCCCGACCTGGCAATTGTCCAGATAGTTGTTGAAACAATCTCTCTAATCATAATGGTGGCTGTTGTACTTGACAGCTCCAGGGAAGAATTGTTTTCAAAGCCTGATGCACAGGGATATGTGTCATCAGTTACAGCTATATTGCTGGTTGTGGTATTGTTTTACTTTTTTAAAATTTCAATAGAGACTCTTGATGCTTTCGGACATGGTACTCTTCGCATGGCTGCCCATTATATTGAGGGGGCAACTGCGAAGACAGGAAGTGCCAACCTTGTTACGGGTGTTATCTTTGACTTCAGAGGATACGATACACTGGGCGAAGCAACAGTGCTTATTACTGCTGTACTGGGTGTTCTTACAATATTAAGAATCAAAGGGAAAAAATAATGGTCTTTTTTGAATGATGAATGATGATTAACGATTTATGATTTATGATTAACGATTTATGATTTAAGAAGTGAGTTTGTAATAATATTTGTATGACTATTAATAAGATGAATAAACATGATCTTGAGGAACGATTAATAAATTTTGCGGTGATGATTATTGAAATATGTGAAAATATGCCTGATACAAGAGCTTCAAATCATCTTGCCGGACAATTAATACGTTCTGGAACATCTCCAGCGTTAAATTATGGAGAAGCACAAAGTGGAGAATCCAGAAAAGATTTCATTCACAAAATTAAAATAGTACTTAAAGAACTTAGAGAAAGCTATGTTTGTCTTAAGATTATTTTTCGTTCAGGGCTTTATAAATCGGAAGAGAAAATCAAGATAGCGTTAAATGAAAACAATGAACTTATTTCAATTTTTGTAAAAAGTGCAGAAACAGCTCAAAAGAATCTATCTATTAAAATATAAGTCAAACTTCAAAAATCAAAAATCGTTAATCCTTGTTCTTAAATCAATTGAATAAATGAAAGGTATGACGCTCATAGTAAAGAAAACGACACAGCTCATTGCAGGGCTGATATTTCTTTACGGTATATATGTTATAATACATGGTCATCTTACACCGGGTGGCGGCTTTGCCGGTGGTGTTCTTATAGCGGGATCTTTCATACTACTGATCCTTGCCAACGGAAGCGACTTCATGAAGCTGACGAAAGAAGAGACTGGCTCTACGATCTATGAGAATCTTGCTATTCTTGTTGCTATTTTCCTGGCTGTTTCCGGTATGCTCTTCGGGGCAAAGATCTTTTTCCTAAACTGGCTCCCGAAAGGAACCCCTGGTGAACTTGTAAGTGCCGGAATGCTGCCCCTTTATAATATATTTATAGGTATTGAGGTAGCCGCTTCGATACTTTCAATATTTTTAGCGCTGGTAATATTTAAAGAAGAAATGTCGGAATGATACCTTACTTATTGTGCTTTATATTATTTCTTGTGGGACTCTACGGAGTGATAACCAGAAGAAACCTGGTCAAGATTGCTATTTCACTATCAATAATGGAATTCAGCATCTTCCTGTTTTTTGCACTTATTGGATTTGTCGAAGGTGGTGTGGCCCCAATAGTTGATCCTGCCGATCCGGTCAAAACATATGTTGATCCTTTGCCCCAGGCAATGGTTTTGACGGCAATTGTTATCGGACTTGCCACTACAGCAATGATAATGTCTGTTATAATAAGGATATACAGGAAGTACGGAACCTTTGATATAAGAGAGATAAAAAATTTAAGAGGATAAATTATGAATCCGCTGATACCTTTATTTGTTGTTATTCCTCTCGCAGGAGCTTTCCTGATAATGATTCTCGGCAGTTTTATCAGGCATTTGAACAAATATCTTGCCTCTCTCGTTCTTCTGTTCCTGGTTACTGTCAGCTTCTATTTCCTTTTTACAACAGGCAGTAAAGTATCAGTATACAAAGTCGGAGGATGGGAAGCCGTGAACAACATCCCTATCGGTATTTATATGGTCCTTGACGGGTTTACAGTGATAGTTCTTTGTATTATAAATCTTATTGGTTTCCTGTCAGTCTTCTATTCTATATCTTATATAAGCAGATATACTGCCGAAAATAATTTCTATTCACTTTTCTGCCTGATGATTGCAGGCATGAACGGAGTGGTTCTGAGCGGTGATATGTTCAATATTTTTGTCTTTGTCGAAATTTCCGCTATTTCTTCTTATGCTCTTGTTGCATTCGGAGTTGAGAAAAATGAACTGGAGGCAACATTCAAGTACCAGGTACTGGGCGGACTTGCCTCATTCCTGATATTGACAGGAATAGCATTCCTTTACTGGAAAGCAAAAACTCTCAATATTGCCGATATAAGAAATGTTTTTAGCTCGGGATACGACAGAAAATATTATCTCCTGGTTCAGATTCTGCTATTAAGCGGATTCGGTTTGAAAGCTGCCATAATGCCTTTTCATGCCTGGCTCCCCGATGCACATTCATCGGCACCATCGCCGATATCTGCAATGCTGTCGGGGGTGCTTATAAAAGCGGTCGGTATTTATGTCATCATACGGCTCTTCTTCAATATGTTTGCAATAAGCGAAGGCATGGCCATTCTTATTACCACTCTGGGAACATTATCCATGGTTGTCGGTGTTTTTCTTGCAATCGGTCAATGGGATATAAAAAGATTGCTGGCCTATCACAGCATAAGTCAGATGGGATATGTTGTTCTGTCAGTCGGCATCGGGATGATACTTATTTCAAGAGGTATCAGGACTGAAATTGCGGCCCTGGCAATAGCCGGTGGTATTTTTCATCTGATTAACCATGCAGCATTTAAGGGATTATTATTCCTGAATGCCGGTGCTATAGAATATGCTATTGGTACACGTAATCTGCAGGAAATGGGAGGACTGTCTAAATCAATGCCTGTAACATCTGCAACTTCATTTGTTGCATCTATGTCAATTTCCGGCATACCGCCATTCAATGGATTCTTCAGCAAGCTGATCATCATAGTTGCAGCTATTCTGGCCAGATTTTACCTTCTGGCGCTTCTGGCAGTTATTGTCAGTATAATAACTCTGGCTTCATTCATGAAATTTCAACGGTATGCCTTCTTTAACAAAACTGACGCAGGAAATAAAATAAAGATCAGGGAAGTACCTTTCCCGATGCTGTTCAGCATGATCATCCTGAGCATTGTTTGTCTTCTTCTAAGTATACTGGCCTTCCCGGGAATAAGAGATATAATCCTGAGCCCGGCAACAGATATATTAATGGATCCTTCAAAGTATTCTTCAATTATAACAGGCATGTAAAATGAGATATGCAGCAGTATTCATATTATCCCTGGTCTTCTGGTTGCTCATAACCTTCAGAATCACTGTCCCTAATCTTATTGTCGGCTCTGTTGCAGCTGCTCTATGCTCTGTAATCTTTGCAAAATATTATTTTCATAGAGTTTATAAATTCCTTCAACCACAACGTTATTTCTGGTTTCTTGTCTATCTGGTAATTTTCATCTGGGCATGTATAAAAGCTAATTTTGATGTTGCATACAGGGTATTGCATCCTGCAATGCCGATTAGACCCGGGATTGTCAAAGTAAAAACAACATTAAAATCGGGATTTGCAAAAACAATGCTTGCCAACTCTATTACAATGACACCTGGTACGATAACCGTTGACATTATCGATGATGACTTTTATATTCACTGGATCTATGTAAGTTCCGAAGATCCTGATGTCTATACCAAAAGGATTACAGGAAAATTTGAGAAATACATTAAAAGATTTGCGGAATGACTGATTTTCTTACAATACTGCTTTATATCCAGATAGGGCTGAGTGCTGTCTGCCTTTTCAGGATAATTCGCGGACCGACAATTCCTGACAGGATGGTGGGAATTGACATTTTCGGGATACTGGTAGTAGGTATATGTGCTATAATATCAATACAAACTGAAAAATCATTTATCCTCGACATCGGTATAGCATGGATTATTCTGAGTTTTATAGGAACCCTGACACTGGCAAAATATCTTAGCGGGAAAAAACTAAATGAGTAATATGATTACAATTATATTAATATGTATAGGTGTATTGTTCAATATCTTCGGATGTATTGGATTAATACGTCTTCCGGATGTTTATAACAGGCTTCAGTCGGCCACAAAATGTGTTACACTAGGTTGTTGCAGTATTCTTCTCGCAGTCATTTTTCACTATGGATTCAACGACGCCGGATTTAAAGCCCTGATCGCGATCCCTATACTGTTCTTCAGCTCAACTGTGGCAGCACATGCTCTAATACGGGGTGCTTATCATTTTGGCACAAAGCTTTACGATAAAAGCGTTAAAGATGATTATAAGGAGGTAGTAAAATGAAATACCCTAAGATAAGAGAGATTAAAGAAGCAGTCGTATCACTTGTTACTCCGGCATATACCTCAAAATTCCCCGCGAAGCCGCATGTGCCTTTTGAGAATTACAGGGGTAAACCTGTTGTGGATAATGATAACTGCGTTGGTTGTGAAACATGTGCAAATGTTTGTCCTCCTTATGCTATTACAGTCACTGATAATAAGGAAAAAGGTATAAGGATAATTAAAAGAGACTACGGCAAATGTATTTTTTGCGGTATGTGTCAGGAACATTGCATTACCGGAAAGGGGGTTATATTATCAGATAAAATTTACGATATTGCGACATTTGACAGGCAGAATAATGTCGAGTACCAGGAGAAGGAACTTCTAATCTGTAAGAATTGCGGCGCGGTTATAACAACAAAAGAACATCTGCATTTTTTACACAGGAAACTCGGGCCCAAAGCATTCTCATCTATTATTAACCTGAACCTCCTTAATGAAAAATTAAAACTGGCGGAGGAACAGGATGTCGATGTTGAAATACTGGATGACCTCAAGAGAAAAGACATGTTCAACATTATTTGTCCCAACTGTCTGAGACAAATCCTTGTAAAATATTTGTATAAAGGTGCTTAAATACCTGGATCATCTTCTTTCCCAAAAAGATAAGAAAATTCTTTTTGTCGGTATTGGTAATCTTCTAAAACGAGATGATGGTGTTGGTGTTTATATAAGCAACCGGATTAAGAACAGGGATAATATAACATCACTGACGGTTGAAACGAGCATTGAAAATTATATCGGAAAAATCAACAGTCTAAATCCCGATTTACTGGTGCTTCTGGATTGTATGGAACTGCAATCTGATCCGGGTACATTTAAATTACTGGAATTAAATCAGATACAGGATATAACATTTAATACTCACAACATTTCTTTAAACAGGCTGTCAGATTTCTTCACCATGCCCGTGTATATCCTCGGGATTCAACCTGAAAAAGTTGATTTCGGGGAAAATATTTCATATCTTGTAAGAAATATTGCTGATAAAATTATTAATCAAATAAATTTATAGGAGGCGTATTATGGCTGTAGAATATCTTTGTAAAGTATGCAAGGGGCATCTTAACGTAAAGACTTCCATTATCCTTTCAGCCACGAATATCCATGACCGTATGCAGAGAGGACTGGTTTACCTGAATCCCGAGTTAGGTAACTATACTTCTACCACGCATCCGTCATTTGAGATCAAGGAAGGGGAAGAATATATTTATAATTGTCCTATCTGTGGCGCTCAGCTCAACAGTATGAAGTATCTTCACCTTGTAAGGATACTCATGAAAGATGAAGAGGGTAAGGAATTCAATATCTACTTCTCCGGAATCGCAGGTGAAAAATGTACTTATAAAATAAGGGGCAGTATGGTGGAAGAAAAGACCGGACCTGATGTTAAAATCTATGACAAATACTTTGAAGTTCCTGAGGAGGACAGGAAATAC
>Ga0315546_1000166_pt1 | contig 51436 bp, 49 predicted proteins | sample SalMarSW160170MG_FD_203833 | JGI IMG/M metagenome (GOLD analysis project Ga0315546, IMG submission 203833) | Salt marsh sediment microbial communities from the Plum Island Ecosystem LTER, Massachusetts, United States - Salt Marsh Sediment SW1601-170 ...
TTTCAAACAATCATGCCCAGCAACCGGGGCATGCTTCCGGGTGTGTTTGGCCAAACTTGAAAGTGTCCAAACCTCCGCTGCATACCCATGGTTTTTTGGCTTTGTACAGCCAAGATTTACAACCCAAACCTTTGCCTCTTCTGTAATGAGAGGTTCTTTTGGTCTATGATATTTATCTTTAAGTCCTGTCTCTATACCTGCTGCTAAAGCCTTGTCGATGCATTTATAGATAGTTGGTCTACTGACATTGAATTCCTTTTTGATGAATGAAATATCTTTGCCGTTAGCATAGTGAAGCAAGATTTTGGCTCTTTGTACCTCCCTGATCGGAGCCGTACGGGATTGGCTGAGTTTCAATAATTCTTGGTGCTGTCCTTCATCTAAATGTAATTTTGCCCTTCGGCTTTTTCCTGGCATAGTCCCTCCGTTGTTTTTGAAGGAACTATACCAAAAACATTCTCATTTGTAAAGTTTTTAATGATACGAACTACTAGAAAAGACCCTGCGATACGGGACTTCTTTGATCTATTCTATGTTGTCCGTGAGATAGGGCTGGTTTCTCAAGACCCTGACTTCCTCAGCATGGTGAGGGCAAAACTCGAGGTGCCAGGCAATGCCCCCGTTGACGTCTCTGCTGAGCGAAAGCTGGAGCTCGATAGGCAATTGGAAGGCCAGCTAAAGCCAGTGCTTCGTCCTGCAGATTTTGCCAGGTTCAACTTCGACGAGGCCTTTAAGCTGGTTTGTAATATAGCAAAGACCTTATCCGTTTAACACTTAAAAAGGGATTAAATCTGCTTTTGACTCATTAACAATGTTATTGAGAAAAAACCCAGGTCAAACCCAATTTCTGCGTTGATACATCAAGGACAGTGCACTGCAGGCCCCAAGGTACTACCAAAATTATCAGGTTGGGGGGTTGAAAATAATAGAAGATATGCCTTATCTCAGGGTAATATGCATAATATATGCAATATTTTCTGTATAGCAATTACTGCTGAAATATCAGGAGAGCTATATGAAGTATTCGCCGATTAACTTGGAAGAAAAGCTCACCAAATTTGCTGACCATTGGGCACCTAAAATCATCGCTCAGATGAATGACTATCATTTCAAATTGGTTAAATTCCAAGGCGACTTTGTTTGGCACAGTCACGCTGATACCGACGAGGTCTTCATCGTTCTTGATGGCGAAATGAGCATCGAATTCCGTGACGGTAAAGTTGACTTGAAGTCAGGAGAAATGTTTGTCGTCCCGAGAGGAGTGGAACACAAACCATTCGCCAAAGAGGAATGCAAGATCATGCTTGTCGAGCCTGTGGGCACTATAAACACTGGTGATGCGGGTGGCGAATTGACAACGGAAGAAAATGTTTGGATATGATTAGAGGGAGCAGATCCTCTCTTGGATTATTTAAAAAAAATAATTGAGAAAAAAATTCCAAAGGTCAAGCCCCAGATTCTAAATTAATTCGCTTTTATAGTCTTTGTCTCATTTAAAAGCGGAATATATTACGCCTTTTAGGCCGTCTAGATGTCTTCATAAGGCAACTTCTTAACAAATGTGTCAAGTTTTAAAAGGAGCATGGGTATCTCTTTTCAGGTATGAAGAAGCGGATACGTGTAAGCCAGCTATTGGCACGGGTAAAGGCGGGCGGGAAGGCCTTAGAGAACTTACCCGTCACCTCTCCCCCGAGAGTCCAAGACTTAGATGGCCGCCCGCCTAGAGCATCGGTAATGGACGAGCAGAAGTTACTGCCCAGTTCATTACCTGAAAAGAGATACCCATGCTCCTCACAACTTGTCGGTTTGAGGCGAAGCTTCGTTAGTATTATGGTCATGTGTTTGATAATTATAGTAATTTTAACAAAAGGAGGCGAACCATGTTAACTACATCAAAATGGCTTTTGATAATATCTGGTGCGTTGTTAATCCTGGACTCAATATTGATATTCGTTGGAAAACCCAACCCATTTTTTGGCTGGCCTTTGCCTTGTCCAGTGACTCTACTTCTTCTTGGAGCTGGGATTCTTCTTTTTGGAATTGGCAGTAAGGTTTTCAAAAAGCAATAGAGCTTTTCAGCCGGATTCAGCCCGAGCCTTCGTAATGTTTAGAAAAGTGGCGAGACCTGCGCTTGACTCATGTAAAAAATATCATTGAGAAAAGGATCTGTGTTAAACCTAAGTTATGAGTTGATATGGGTTTTATTTCTTAATAAGCACGGTAACAAATTGAAATATAATCATGATTCTTTATATATTTATGAAATAATTCCGATCACTCAATTGTGGGGATTAGCGATAGAGAAGCATTTTTTCAATAGATCGTATACGGCCCCTGAATGAAAATTAGAAAAATATATCACAATGAAATTTGAATGTTAAATGGAGGATGAAAATATGCCTGATGAACCTGTCCCTGCTGACTATACGGATATGGCCATTTTAGAAGCTCGGCGTTTTGACAAAATAGTTAAAGAGAACTTTATGCCAGCAATTGTCTCTACGGCCAAACAAGTAATTGAGGATTATGGCATTTTGGAGGGTGTATGTGTGGAGGTTGGTTGTGGCACGGCTATCTTTGCAATTGAGTTGTGCAGACGTTCTAATCTGAATATATATGCACTTGAAAAGGTAAAAGCCATATACGAAGTAGCACGCATAAATATCGAAAACGAAGGATTAACAGACAGGATAACCCCTGTAGTAGGCGATGCCCATGACCTGCCTTTCGAAAACGAATTTGCTGAGTTGATCATTAGTAGGGGATCATATCATTGTTGGGAAGATAAGGTACTTGTTTTTAAAGAAATTTATAGAGTATTGAAGAAAGGTGGAATTGTTTTTGTCGGTGGCGGATTTGGAAGATATGTCACCGAGGAGGAATTGAAAAGGATGAAATCTCTAAGAGACCGTTCTCTGAAAGATGATGCAACGGCATACAGTTCATCGAATAAATTAGAAGAGATCATACATGAAACAGGCATATCTAATTTCCATATAATTTATGACAAAACAGGTCTTTGGGCAGAACTAAAGAAATAGCTTTTGAAATCATCAATTGCACTTGTGCACAGCATATAGGCTTTGGGCTTGTGCCCTTGCCCATCTGCACATTGATCCATACAGTGAAAGGGGACGTTAAAGGCAACGTTCGTGCAGAAATTGCCTGACAACTTGTTATTCCAATCAAAGACTCCATATGTTGCAAATACAGGACTAAAATGATAAAAGGCTTATATAGAGGTATGCAATTAAATAGCTGTGCAATTTCTGCACGTCCCCCCTAACGCAATAAGATGAACGTATTTGAAGAATTCAATCATCTGGTAAAGGAGTTAGAAACGCGTAAGGTGAGATATGCCCTTGTTGGAGGAGTGGCCATGGCATTCTACACTGAGCCTTGCTTTACCAGGGACATCGACCTATTGATTTATTCTGAAGACTATGAAAAGGCCAAAGGCATTCTGGAAAAGGAAGGTTATTTCGAATCAGATTCTCCGTGGACATTCAAGAGGGTACCCATAGAGCTTCATCATTTTTTGAAGGTAATCGACGAAGATGAAATGATCATCGACATTCTCATTGCCGAAATCGAGGAAGTCAGGAGAATAATTCGAGACTCTGTTGAAGCCGAATCGGAAGAAGGAAGGATAAAAATAGCGAGCAGGAAAGACCTGATATGGCTTAAGAGAATGCGAGACTCGAAACAGGACCAAGCTGATATAGAGAAGCTTGAAGATGAAAAAGATAAACAGAATACTCAAACAGCTCAGTGACCTTTACGAGTTTAATCGACGGATTAAGGGTTACACACTGAAGAAAAGAGAAACGGCCAATCGAGTAGCCAGGGGTTTTTCTCCCCCAGCCCCTAAACACCACCGATAAATCGGTATCTTCGACCCGCATGTGGGCCTCCTTCAACAGTGAAAGGTACCAGGCCCTCCAGAAGGACGGCGGGCAAGCCCTCCAGCCCGCCACAAAAAAGGCGGGCAAGCATAACGGTGGGCAGACATAAGTAATTAAGTATTCATGAATGGTGTCAGATCTGCTTTTTACGAGACCATCGCTCTTGACTCGTGTAAAAAATATCATTGAGAAAAAGATTTGTGTCAAGCCCCATGTTCTGAGTTAATACCGGTTTTACTTCGTAGTAAGAATGGCAAAAAATTGAAATCATGATTCATTTTATATTTTTGAATTATTTCCATAATTGCTCAACATAACGGAATTAATTCCGAACACTCATTGTTAGCGAAACTAAATTTATAAAATGAAAGGAGAAAGATATAAATTAAAGAAATGAAAATCGGCTGTGCAAGACCGGCTGGAGGCCATGCTTGTGAGGCAAAACAATAACCATAATCTAAACAATAAAATATAAGAAAGGAGGTTTCACATGTCAAAAGATAAAAATATATACACTACCAGTTTTGGCGCACCCGTTGATGACGACATAAACAGCAAAACAGCGGGAAGTAAAGGTCCTCTATTGTTGCAGGATGCTCACCTGTTAGAAAAACTCGGTCATTTTGATCGAGAACGCATACCTGAACGAGTGGTGCACGCTAAGGGAGCAGGTGCACACGGGTATTTTGAGGTCACTGCTGATATTACGAAATACACAAGAGCTAAATTTCTTTCTGAGATCGGAAAACGCACTGATGTATTTGCTCGCTTTTCCACAGTTGGGGGAGAAAAAGGATCAGCCGATGCTGAACGTGACCCTCGCGGCTTTGCTGTGAAGTTCTACACTGAGGAAGGTAATTATGATATGACCGGAAATAATACCCCTGTCTTTTTTATCCGGGATCCCATGAAATTTCCAGATTTCATCCACACCCAGAAGCGTCATCCAGGGACAAATTTAAAAGATGCGGATATGTTTTGGGATTTCCTCTCGCTTACACCAGAATCGATCCATCAAGTGACTGTCCTGTTTTCTGATCGGGGCACGCCAAGAACTTTTCGCAACATGAATGGTTACAGTAGCCATACTTTCAAATGGTATAATGATAAAGGTGAGTATTGCTGGGTACAGTATCATTTTAAAACAGAGCAAGGTATTCAGAATCTTACCCGGAATGAAGCAACTAAACTGAAAGGGGAGGATCCTGATCATGCAACACGGGATCTTTTTAACGCCATTGAGCGAGGTGAGTATCCCTCCTGGAGATTGGAAGTTCAGATTATGACTCCTGAACAAGCAAAGGAATACCGCTTTGATCCGTTCGATATAACCAAAGTTTGGTTCCACGCTGACTTTCCTTCAATCACTATAGGCCGGATGGTACTCAATCGTAATCCTAAAAATTATTTTGCTGAAGTAGAGCAGGCTGCTTTTTCTCCTGCGAATTTTGTTCCTGGGATTGCAGCATCACCAGACAAAATGCTCCAGGGGAGACTATTTTCGTATCATGATACCCACATCCATAGATTGGGTCCGAATTATCATTTGCTACCGATAAATAGACCCAAAGCCACAAAGGTTAATTATTATCAACGCGATGGATCCATGAGTTTCGGTGACAACAGCGGGGATAATCCAAATTACTATCCTAACAGCTTTGGAGGTCCGGAACCCCAGCCAAGTGCTGCTGAACCAGGATTTGATGTTTCTGGAACGGCAGGTCGCCATCCTTATACCCTCTCTGATGATGACTTTTTTCAAGCTGGAGAACTCTATCGCCGGGTAATGACTGATGAAGACCGCGACCATATTATTGGAAACATCACTACTCATCTTTGTAATGCCCGAAAGCGGATTCAACTACGTCAAACAGCTATTTTCTATAAAGCTGATCCTGATTATGGAAGCCGTGTGGCCAAAGGTTTAGGGCTTGATGTAGCTGAAGTTACACGATTAGCAGGGATGTCTCAAGATGAGCGAGTTAAGGCCACTCAAGAGTGAACATAAGAGGCAGCATCTTTTATTTATTCTAAGATCCTAAGATGATATATACAGGGGGGTCAGGCCCTCCAGAAAGGGATCAACCCCCGGGTTCTATGTTGATATGGGTTATATTTTTCAATAAGCAAGATAAAAAATTGAAACCATGATTCTTTATATATTCTGGAAATAATTCCGATTGCTTAATAGTGTTAGCCACCATATGAATCGACTTTCAACATGAATATGAGAAAGGTTTGATGTAGATGAAGAAAGATGCTTATCAGCCAGATAAAAAATTGACAGCGGTTTGCGGATTGTTTTGTCCAGCGTGCGGGATATTCATTGCTCAGAGAGAAAGTCTGGAAAAACGCAGAAAGATGGCGAAAAACCTTCAGGTCCCTGTTGAAGCTCTCAAGTGCGATGGGTGTCGAGCAGAAAATCGGTTCATCTACTGTGATACTTGCAAGATGTCAGCATGTGCGGGAGAGAAGGGGTTAGATTTTTGTGTAGAGTGTGAGGAGTACCCTTGTACGCCACTAAAGGAGTTTCAAGCCGCCATGCCGCATCGAATTGAGTTATGGCAGGCTCAGACCCGCATCAAGGAAATTGGATATGAGAAGTGGTTTGAGGAGATGTTAGACCACTATTCGTGTACCCGGTGTAATACCATCAATTCGTCCTATCATCTGGCCTGTCGAAGCTGTGGTGCCACCCCCAGTTGTGCCTATGTTGACTTGCACAAAAAGGAAATTGTGGCTTATCTCTCGAAAAAAAGTGGTCAATCCGCTCTTGACTCATTTAAAGAATATCATTGAGAAAAAGTTCAGGGTCAAATGTAAAATCTATCTGTTAGATGTTTGACGAATGATATGATTTTTTATAAGACAGATATCGGGTTAAAACATTATCCGCATCTTGCGATTGATCTTGGCTACTCACGTAATAGGCCCACGTGTGGAATAATGTACAAAGGCATCGCTCAACCGATTGAACTACAATTTGGCAATACAATCAGTGCTGTCGCTCAATGGATTAACCAGAACGGCCCCTGTGTTCTTATAATTGAGGCAGTGCTTTCAACCTTCCATAATGACTCCGGCAATCCAGACTTCCGAGGTGACTTCGAGCAGGGACGGAACCAATCATAGACTTCATAGAGGGGGTCCCGAGTGTCCGTGTTTTCCATGAATAACGAGATGTCGAATATGTCATTCAACCCGACTGGCCTTAGCCTGCAACTTTTGCTAGCAGGGTAATATGTTTATTGCAGCACGAAAAAACATATAAAAAAGGAGGATAGCCATGAAACTAAGCGCACGAAATATTTTAAAGGGAATTATTAAAGAAATCAAGATTGGGATCGTCAACAATGAGATCGTCATTCAACTTCCTGGAGGCGATGAAATCACCTCTGTCATCACCCAGACATCAAGCGACAGGCTCGGTCTCGAAGTTGGAAAGTCGGTATCCGCCATCATCAAGGCTTCCAACGTTATGGTAGCCGTAGACGAATAACATTCGTCCACGAACAGTGGGTATAGCCGGCTCAGGAAGGACATACCACGAACGTATTCTGTGCCTATTCAGCCGCGGCTGACGCATGGTGTGAGCTAAATTGTTATATTCAAAATTCAGATTGTTAAGAGGAAAAACAGGAATAAATCAAATCAAAGGAGGAGACAGTGTCTTTCTGGAACTTGGCTACCTTGCAGTTAGAGGAGTTCAGACCAGGCATTAATAGCAAGGCGGAAATCGGTGATAACCTGATAATGGTGTGCATGGCAATAGGTCCGCACAAGGAAGATACCGGTCATAAACATCCCTTTGACCAGTGCGGTATTGTCCTCCAAGGTCAAATAGAAATGTTTATTGGTGATGAGCAAAAAATACTTACTCCCAATGAAACCTATTTTATACCCTCCGGTGAACTTCATGGTTGGAAGACCTTCGATAATGCAGTAAAACTTTTGGATATAGCGCAAAAACAAAACTGATAAAAAAGGAATCAGCCTTGCTATTCCCGTATTAGAAAAATCAATGAAAAACTGGAGAACATGAAATTACCTGAAATCGGCGATATCATTGCCACACAAAAAGCATTAGAACTGTGTGCACATTTCGGTTTGGATTATCTGGTTGATCGAATTAACGCGAATCCGGATAGCTATAAGGATTGGTCATTTGATGGGTGTTCAGGGTTGCCGGATGAAGTGATAGGGTTGTTCACCGGATGTGATTGGAAGGACATCACGTACAAATGTTGTTTGCCCCATGACCTATGCTATGGGTATGGTGAGATAGGAAATGATATCGAAAGAGAACGGGTAGACGAAACATTCTACAACAATCTTGTTACCAAGGCCGGCATGCGTAAATGGGTAGCGTCTGTGTTTCTTTCTGCGGTTCGAATAGGTGGAGCAGAAGAGTTCGGGTTGTCCTTTTCATGGGGATTTGCTCATCAATAAAGCTATTCCTTAGAAAATTTAAATATAATATCATGATCATTTCTATATTCTGGAAATTGTTGTATAAGTATTCTATACGCTGGAAATAATTCTGATTAGTCATTGTGAGCCCCACACAGGAGTCGAGATCCGTTGGAGACATTCACAGAACCGAGGCAGTTTGTGAAGAACCCACGATACTCCAAAGACCGCCACGACACTCTGGCGGCACTGGACCTGCGTACTATTGACGAGCCGATTGTGGACATCATTGATGGCTTCGCCGCACTGCCTCACTGCTTCACCGTGCAGAGCTGCTACGGGCATTTCCTCTGCGCCCCTGAACAAGACACCCACAGCCTTGACCCCGTTCCCACCAAAAATACCGGTCTTATAAGATACAGACTCGCCTACATTGCGTTCTGTATAGACAATAATTCAGCCGGGAGGGCCCTCTACAAGTCCTTGGCGCAAATCCCTGCACTTGATCCAGATTATGTCCAGTTCGGCTCCGCAGAGTGGTTCTGGAAACGTTACGTCAATTCTTATGCGCTGCAGATCGAGCCCATGAGGTACAAGAGGAAAGATGAAGCTATCCTTGAGCACGCGGAAGCGCTACACGTCCAGCAACGCAGAGGCTTCTTCTTCAGTAAGCTTCGAGACCTGCTGGAAACACAGCTGAGTGAGCATAGATCGATCTAAGAATAATGCAACGCTGACGAAGCCCTCACCAACAAAGAGAACCGCAGTCTTCGCAGGGTATCCACGCTTGCAGCCTTAAGATAAATAGGATCATTATTGTAGGAAGGAAAAGGATGAAATAAAATACTTTTAAAGAGGAGGCTATTATGAAAAAGATCTTTTCAATAGGGTTAATTGCAGTTTCCTGTATTTCTATCCTTGTGTTTTTAGGAGTACACAATGTAAAGGCGAGTGATGTTGGCGGAGGCACATACAAGGTAGACAAACAGTGGCAAACAAAAAAAGAGCTTCGAGTCCCTGAATCGGTCCTTTATGATGAATCCAGAAATGTCCTTTATGTTTCTAACATCAACGGAAAACCCACGGACAAGAATGGTGAGGGATTTATCTCAAAAGTTTCTCTCGATGGAAAGATAGAGGTCTTGAAGTGGGCAACAGGATTACACGCCCCGAAAGGATCAGCCATCTACAAGAACAAGCTTTATGTCTCTGATATTGACCACCTGATCGAGATAGATGTAAAGACCGGAAAAATTCTAGCAAAATATCCGGCGACCGGAGCAAAGTTTTTGAATGATGTAGCGACTGATGTCTCAGGGAATGTTTATGTAACTGATATGTCCTCTGAAAACAGCGTGATCTATACATTGAGACACGGCACTATGGCCGTCTGGATGAAGGGAACGGAAATTAGCAGACCCAACGGTCTTGACATAGAAGGAAAAAGGCTGTTAGTGGGTAACTCAGGCGACGGGTCGTTAAAGTCCATCAATCTGGCTGATAAAAAGGTAACAACAATAGCAAGGGTGGGTTCAGACATAGATGGACTGCGATCAGATGGGAAAGGGAATTATTTCATATCAGACTGGAGAGGTAAAACATCCCTGGTAACTGCTTCCGGTCAAATAATCGTGCTTCTTGACACAACCGCCTTGAAAATCAATTCCGCTGATCTTGAATATATAAAAAACAGAAAGCTTTTGCTCATTCCCACATTTTTTGCTAACAGGGTGGTAGCCTATACAGTGAAAGAAATGCCTTAACCACACACGGGGTCGGACAGGGGTCAATTCCGGTCACACAATAATTGGGTATAGTTGAACTGTAGTATTCAAAGCGCTCATCTCAACCATGGAGGTAGTATCTATGAAATCAGATTCAGCAAACCACGCAGCAATTCTTCATCAAGAGGATTCTTTGGACCTTCCATTGGATCGTGAGATTCTATTTTCTAATCACAAAGGTACCTATAAAAAAAGAATAGAGAAACGACAGACAAGGCTATTAAGAAACGTAGCGTCTCTAAAGAATTTTTTTAAGGAAGATGAGAGGATACTTCTGATTACAACTGGCTGTTCCCCTACTTCTATTCTGGAACAATTATTGACAGGTTGGATTTTTATCTATCTAAAACGTTCCTTGTTTATATTCACTAACAAACGTATCTTCCATATCCCAACAAAAAGAAATTACTCATACAGACATTCCATAGCGCACATCCTATACCCTGACTGCGATTCGATTCAGCTTAAAGGCAATGGGCTTGTTGTTGGGTATAAAAATGGAAAGAAGGAAAAATTTATTTATATAGCACGCAACGAAAGAAACAAGATTAAGACCTTGATACCAACTATATCGTTTGAAGGAACTCCTAGCGAAATACAAAAAAGAGTCCACCTTTGTCCACGTTGCACAAAAGAACTCGAAGAGGAGAAATATGTATGCCCATACTGCTTTCTTGAGTTCAAGAAAAAAGATAAGGCTAAAAAAATATCCCTCATTTATCCAGGTGGAGGGTATTTTTATACGAGACATCCGTTTCTTGGAATTAGTGATGCGATCGTAGAAACTATACTTCTCGTCTTAGTGATTGTATCCTTAATTGATGTCACAAAAGGCGTCGAAGGTAGTGGAGTTGAGTTGTTCACATTTGGTATTCTTTTAGTAATTGAAAAAGCAATAAGCGTCTACCACTCCAACCATTTTATTAAAGAGTATATCCCAAAAGAAAAGGATATTGTGCCCATTACCTAAAAATGCAAATGCAGTCGAAGCATAGTAGCCTCGACTGATATGCAGCTTCAGTATCGAAGTAGATGAAGAAACAGCCTGACTCTGAAAAAAATCTCCTCTAATTATTTCAAGAACACCTCAATGAAGTTGAGCTACAAAATGCAGGAAGTAAGGGACGTATGAATGGGAGCATTAATAAAGATTGGCTCGTCACACGAGCCCATCTTGAGCTCTTCAGAGGATTGGGATTTGGTGAATATAAGAGAAATGGATCAGATCTGCTCTTGGCCCAAAAGAATATCATTAAGAAAAAAATGTAGGGTCAAGCCTTAGGTTTTATGGTGATATGGGTTTTATTGGAACGATACCACCATAACTCTTTTTGTATTGTGGAATTTTCCCTATAATTGCTCTATAGTCTGGAAATAATTCTGGTCACACAATAGTAAAACGTCCATTGAGAAAATCACAATTCAAAGGCAAATCATTGTAAGTTATGCACATTTCATTAATTGGTATGGCGGGATCAGGGAAATCCTATTGGTCGATAAAACTCGCTCAACATGGTTTCAGGCGTTTCTGCTGTGATGATCTCATTGCAGCAAAGCTTGCCACTGATCTTAGAGGGCAAGATGGAACTACCATGGAAATGGGTAAATGGATGGGATTCCCTTATGAGCGTCACTATAAGAAACGTGAATCCACATACCTCACCTATGAAATCGAGGTACTTCTTGAAATATTTGAATATCTTGAGAGTCATAAAAATACACGTGGGGAGAACATAGTTGTTGATACGACCGGGAGTGTTATTTACACAGGAGATGAAATTTTACAAAAGCTTTGCCGATATACAACGGTTATTTACCTGCTGACACCACCTGAGGTTCAAGAGCAATTGCTGAACGCATACATATCCAAGCCGCACCCTATGCTATGGAGGGATTCATTTAGTAAAAAGCCGGGCGAAACCAACCAGGAGGCACTCGCACGTTGCTACCCACAACTCTTGTCTGCCCGTGAACGAGTATATGCTCGATATGCAGATGTAGAAATAGACTACTATAGACAAAATGAAAACGGCTTCAGCGTAACTGACTTTTTGCATATAGTGCAAAAGGTATGAAAAAAATCTGCAGTTGACTCATTGAAAGGATATTATTAAGAAAAGCAGAGTTACATCCCAAATTCTATGTCAAAAGGGAATTTATTTTTTACCGCGCACGATAAAACATTGAATTATACCATCAATGATTATGCAGGAGCCTATTCGTGATGAATGAAATTAACCATAACACAGAAGCATCGAAAATTTTGGTAACCATTGCGGCCTTTGTTGTCGTGATAGCAGGCATGAGTGCAGCGAAAGTCATCCTTGTCCCATTCCTTCTGGCTGCATTTATAGCGATCATCAGTGCACCACCCTTGTTCTGGCTTCAACGTAAGGGTTTGCCTACGTGGCTCGCCCTCTTAATAGTAATTATTGGGGTTCTCTTTATAGGACTATTGGTGGCATGGCTGGTTGGATCATCGGTAAAGGATTTTTCCAATGACCTCCCGGTTTATGAGGCGAAGCTTAAGCAGCATACCGCTACAATAATGGGCTGGCTTGAAAAGCGTGGTGTAGATATTTCTGCCCTCGCATTGACTAAGATTTTTAACCCGGGGACAGTCATGAAGCTTGTTGCCGTTTTACTTAACAGCTTGGGCAATATGCTTACAAACGGCTTTTTAATTCTGATGACGGTTATTTTCATGCTGTTAGAAGCCTCAAGCTTTCCTGCAAAGTTGCGCACCGTATTAAATGTCCCCCAGTCTTCGTCTACCCGCTTAGACATTTTTATCAGCAATGTGAAGCACTATATGGCTATCAAGACTCTGATCAGTCTTGTTACCGGTATTTTCATCACCATCTGGCTCACGATCATCGGTGTTGATTATCCATTGCTGTGGGGTCTTCTGGCGTTTGCATTGAACTATGTCCCAAATATTGGTTCGATTATCGCGGCTGTACCAGCAGTGCTCCTGGCAACCATACAATTAGGGTTAATTAGAGCACTTTTAGCTGCGGTTGGATACATCATAATAAATCTGTTGATGGGTAGCGTGGTCGAGCCGCGTTTTATGGGCCGTGGCCTGGGTCTTTCAACACTGGTAGTGTTCCTTTCCCTTCTATTCTGGGGATGGATCTTGGGTCCGGTTGGCATGCTCTTGTCCGTACCTCTCACAATTACCGCAAAGATTGCGCTCGACAGCAGAGATGAGACACGCTGGATATCGGTATTACTTGGTTCGCAAATTATCACAAAATCAAAGATTGAAACAGCTGATAACTCTACTTCCAAAAGTGAATGATAGGTGTTGCCTGCTCCATAGAGTAAGGTGAGCTTACATGTTTGAAAAATAAGAGGCACCGATAAAATTTGAGGCGAGGTTGATATGTCCAAATCTGTGATCCAATCTGGAATATGTGGATTTACTACTGAAGTTATCGCTCGTGGTGACAGCGGTACCTGTTCACTCATTATCACGAGTGATTGTCCGGCGATCCAGGAATTAGCAGAAAAATTGCGTCAGGTGAATCCCATGGAGGAAATTACGTACAAAGGAAAGGGCCCACTTACTCTTAGGGTAGCTAAAAAGTATTGTCCGCATCCTGCGTGCCCTGTGCCTGCCGGGATCATCAAAGCGGTAGAGGTAGAGGCCGGGCTGGCTTTACCGAAGGATGCGATTATCACTGTAACGAGCACAAATGATTACTGATCATGACAAATTCACAGAAGCCATATATCCTTTTAAAGATTATCATTGAGAAAAATTACAGGAGCAAACCGTTAGTTCTTGGTTGATAAGGATTTTATTTCTTACCACGCACTGGAAAAAACTGAACTATCACATCATCACTTTTTGTATATTGTGGTATTAATTATATAATTATTCAATGTATTAGAAATAATTTCGATCAGCACCAGTATACTCAGTTTGACGGTTGACATTTCTACAATATAATAACTCTGTAAGGAGGCAACAATGGGAGAGCAAAAACAGACAGCATTAATAACAGGGGCAAGTAGTGGAATGGGAAGGGAGACGGCGATTAGATTGGCAAAAAGAGGGTTTCAGGTGATAGCTGCAGCGAGACGGATAGATCGTCTCAATGAACTGGCAGAGCAATTTCAGAATATCACTCCCATGCAGGTAGATCTTTCACAGTCTGAGGACACAGAGGTATTCTGCAACTATATTTCAACCTTACCAATGCCTGTTTCCGTTCTTATCAACAATGCCGGGTACAGCATACGGGGTGTGCTGGAGGATGTCTCTATGGAGGCCATCAAACGAATATTCGCAGTTAACCTATTCGCACTTATCCGCATAACACAAGCCTGCTTACCTGGAATGCGTAATTTGAGAAAAGGTACCATTGTGAACCTCAGCTCCATCGCCGGAAAATTCGCCTTTCCCGGGAGCGGGGTCTATGCAGCAACAAAGTATGCAGTGGAAGGTATCACTGATGCATTACGTATAGAATTAGCTCCATTTGGGATAAGGGTAGTGGCCATTCGCCCTGGCCCCATTGCGACTGAATTTAATGAAGTTGGCAATAAATTGACAGGTGATCTCATGGCCAGAACTCATCCAGATTATAAACCGATCTATCAGACCGCAGGAGCAGCAACGGGTAACTTGTTCGCCGGTTTGTCTATTCCCGGCCCCGATCTCATTGCCGATTGTATTTTACAGGCCGTTCTCTCGGATGCCCCTAAAGCGGTCTATTCCGCAGGTCCTTTAAGTGATGATTTCCTCGAAAAACGCGCCAGTCTTGATGACAATGCATTTCATCGCTTCATGATGGAGAAGTTTGACTTAATGGGCTTACAGGTCTGATTAACAAAGCCATGCAGAAATCCTTATTAGGAACAATTTAGCCTGATGTCTGCAAAGGGGGTAGCTTTTGACATTGGACATTTAATACATACCCAGCTGGTGAAGATTGAATGGTAAATAGTTGAATATGCCGCTTCCTTTAAAAAAGGAACCCTATTTCAGAAAAGCTCTATTTCGGTTGACACTCTATTTCGGTTGACTTGTGAAATAACTATTGCTATGGATATAATGTATATTACAGCACTATTTTATGGTTAAAAATTATTTGATGGAAGGATTTTTTCAAAAAATAAGCTTCTCAACTCCTCAGTACAACAAACACATTAAAACCACCCTATTTGCCTTCCTTAAGAGTAAATGTACTTTTATATAAAGCTTGTATCCATTATTATCTTATTGCTTCTTTCAGGTTTCTTTTCTTCATCTGAGACCGCCTTCTTTTCTCTCAGTAAGGTCAGGCTGCGCCGAAGAAAAATCCGAAAAGGCTCGGGTTTTAAATATATAATAAATCTCCTAAAGACTCCGAACACATTTCTCACCACAGTGCTTATTGGAAATGAGATTGTGAATATATCCATCTCTGTAGTTGCCGCTGCACTTGTTTACTCTCTTACAAAGGATATAATCAGTAACCAATTTCTTCCCTTTTTCTGCATGGCAGTGACTGTGCCTGTGCTTTTGCTCTTTGGGGAGATAATACCAAAAACCATAGCTGTCAAATATCCGGAAAAGATAGCCTGCCTTAACTCATATCCTCTATACCTTTTTTCACGTGCAATAGTTCCACTTCGACATGTGCTCAATTCCGCTGCAAAGATATTTATACGCCTCTTTGTGAAAGACCCGACAAAACAGCCACTCGATTCAATAACTATTGATGAGGGTATCTTCAAATCAATGGTAGATATTGGCAGCAGAGAGGGAACAATTGAACCTGACGAGCGCGATCTAATTCACAGGGCATTTCATCTGGATGATATATCTATATCCGATATAATGATACTACGAGACAGAATAGTAGCAGTGCCATTGGACATCAGTGAAGAATCTCTTATGGAAACTATTGAGACAAAAAAGTTCTCCCGATACCCTGTTTTTAAGAAAAGCGTTGACCAGATTACCGGCTTTGTCCATGCAAAAGATCTCCTGCGTCTTAAAAGCTCCGCATACAGAAAAAAGTTTCAGACAATAAAGTCTATTCTAAGAAAGCCAACATTTGTTGCTGAAGGTAGAAATGCATTGTCTGTGTTGATTCAATTTCAGAAAAACAAAAACCATATAGGAATAGTGACTAACGGTCAGGGGAAAACAGTTGGAATGGTTACGCTTGAGGATATCCTTGAGGAGCTTTTCGGTGAGATAATAGATGAAACCGATAGAGAGGGCAAAAGCAATGCTTGAACTTCTCCTTTGGGTATTTGTTATTCTCATCTGTATATTCTGTGAGGGATTTTTCTCTGGAACGGAAACTGCAATGGTTTCTGTGGACCGGGCGCGCATAAAGGCCCTTGCAGAACAGGGCTCGAAAAAACACACGTTGGTGGAAGCTGTTCTTCACACACCGGAAAAATTCTTCTCCACAACACTGCTTGGCACCAATATATTTGAGGTGCTGAGCAATGCAATTGCAACGCTTTTGATTATTAATTACCTGGGAGAACAATATAAATATGCAACCATACTCATCATGACTCCGTTTATTCTCATCTTAGGCGAGATTGTCCCAAAAACTGTCTATCGCTACCATGCTGAAGAAATAACCCCGTATCTTGTGTATCCTCTCAAGGTGATATCCATACTTTTCTATCCGTTTGTCGTAGTCCTGACATTGCTGACAAGACTGTTTATGATGTTTTTTGGCGTGGGCAGCGCTCGGCTTAGGCCCCACGCTACACGAGAAGATCTTGAGAACTATTTAGATATGTGGAATATAGATAGTGGTCTAAGAACAGCTGAAAAGAAGATTGTCGAGCGCATATTTGATTTTTCTGAAACCGAGGTGGAAGACGTTATGATACCGCTCGTAAACGTAGAAGCCTTGGAGGTACACGACCGTATTGACAAGGCTGTAAGTTGTGCCCAAAAAACCGGTTACTCAAAAATACCAGTATTTTCAGAGGAAGCATACAATATCATAGGCATCGTTCACGCCTTTGACCTCCTTACTGCCCAGCAAAAAACGCAGACCCTCAGGGACATAATGAGACCCGCCCCGTATGTTCCTAATACTGCCCCTGTTGATGAACTTCTCAAGCAGTTGCGAACTGAAGGGAACAGTATTGCTATCGTAGTTAACGAATATGGCGGTACTATAGGCATTGTTACGATTGAAGATATACTTGAAGAGGTTGTCGGAGAAATATACGATGAGTACGACAAGGAAGAGCATTTTTTTGTAAAAATTGGACACAATAAATACCTCGTGAATGCCCGCATGGAAATAGATGAACTCAATGATCATCTCAAGCTACAGCTTCCCAAGGATGATTACGAAACAGTAGCAGGTTTCCTCCTCAAACATATGGAAAGGATACCCCGGATTGGTGAAAGCTTTCAGTTTGCCAACCTGAAATTCATTATCACGGAGGCTGACAAGCGCTCGATCAAAAAAGTATCAATTACTATCCGTGATAATAAAGAAAAAGGAGAGGAAACAGGAATACAATAATGGTATCTGCTCAATAATTTAAGGAAGGGCATGGGTGTCTTTTTTTGTTATGCCCTTCTAACATGGCGCCTTGCTATGTCGTATCAAAATTGGGTAATAGCAACTTGACCTTATAGTTATATGATCTGTCTATATTACCCAATTTTGATACGACAACTAATCTTAAGTTATATTTAAGGGCATAAGCAAAAAAAGACACCCATGTCCTAACAAAGCAATAAATTTCCACAGGATTTTGAGCAATTACCAATAATGCATAGAAAAGAAAAGGTCATGACCGAAAAGAAATACCTTCTTATTGTAATTATTCTGCTCATATCGCTTATCAGTTGCACTACACCACAATTTTTAGGTCCACCACCTATTGTACCCACAACTGCTCCTGCCAGGGAATCTGATACACTTATAAAAGCAGCGGAGGCATATTATACTGCCCCTGATGTAGCCAACATGCGAACCGCTCTTGAAGCGGCCCGGAAAGCCGGTCCAGATACAGCTCTCTACCATGAAATCGCAGCCAACCTTGCATATCTGGAAGATCGACGTTCAGATCGATTTACACACCTTTTTTCTTCCCTGCTTGATCCAGACAATGATACGCCGCTCTTACATCTTCACTTGCTTTCTAAAATGTCCTTGACCCTCAAAGAACGGATGAGAATGGAGCAACTCTGCGAGGCCTTACAGCACCATCCTGATCAAGAGGTAAAGGCCCTGGCAAGATATCTTTTGGGAATTTCCCTGTTCGTGCGCGGTGAGGTGAAACGCATGGAAAAAACAACTGCGACGATCGGTTGGAATATCCCTCTCTCGTTGATCGGGACATGGGATAATGATCAAAACAAAGGCTTTGATATCTCCTATCCACCGGAACAAGAAATTGATATGGATAAAACCTATAAAGGGCAACTGGTCGAGATCGGCTGGCGGACACAGTATCCAACAGCTCTCTCAACCAACTCAATAAATTTAAAAGAGCTCCTGCATCCAAATGTCTGGGCTGTTGCTTATCTGGCATCGGTCATACGCACAACAAAAGAAGGCCTATACGAGCTTCGCCTGTCTTCAACCGATGCCATAAAGGTTTGGGTAAACAACATCCTTATTTTTGAAAACCGTCATATTAGCCAGTGGACATTTGACGGCATTGCCATTCCTGTTATGCTTCGCTCCGGGGCAAACCGTATCCTCATTAAAAGTGCTCAGGATAAAGGTAAATGGCAACTACGTGCACGCATAACCAGCCCGGGGGGAATGCCTGTTGACCCACACAGCTTGAAATCCCTTCCTGCTGACACACCATGTCCAACCGATACATTAAAAATGTTAAGGCCATTGACACCTGATATTTTACCGGCTCGATTTACCTCCAAAATTCAAAATGAAATTCGCAGACAATTTTTATTGATCAGGTCTGCGAGATTATTGGGCCTGAAAATTTCGGCAGTGAAGTTGGCCGAAACTTTTACCAACACATTTCCCAAAAGCCTTCCAGGACGTTTTCTGTTATCCTTAGCATTGTGGGATAATGCCGAGCGGGGCCGCACCGCTGACTTGATAGGAGAACTTGTTCAAGAGGCTGGAGACCAGCTCATTCAGATCACTAACAAACAGGCACGTTTCTGGCATCAGAATAATCTTACCCAAAAAGCACGAAAACTGGTCTTTAATACAACTACAACTCACCCGAATCGCTCAACCGCCTGGAAAAGTCTTGTAAGCATTTATAAACAGGATAAATGGAAAGAGAATGCTCTGAATGCCTTAAAGGTAATGGCAAACCGCTGGCCGGATTGGCCTGCTGTGCAATTGCAGTTGGCCAATGCGCTTGAAGGGCTTGGCTATCAGAAACCTGCAGAAGCCATTTATCGCCAACTGCTTTCTCATCTCCCCAATGACCGTTTGATATTGCAGTCAATGTTTAGAATCTCTCGCAGTAAACAGAATTACACGGTAGCTGAGCATTATGCAAAACAACTCACCAATGCATGGCCTCAGCTCAGATCTTCATGGTGGCGGCTGGGAGAGATTCGACGTCAATCTAATGATCGCCATGGAGCTGAAAAGGCATTTCTCACACTCATCGAAATGGCACCTACTGCACCTGACGGATACCATCTATATGCCGAGCAGGCTTACCTATATGGAGACCGAGACAAGGCCATACGCTTCTGGCAAAAAGCCCTTGATCGGGATCCGGACAATGAACGTTTGGCAAACCGTCTGGATTTTATCGCGCCTCCGGTTTCAGGCCCCTGGGCAAGTGATGTCCCAGATCAGGAGACTATTACAAAGGCAGTGGCCTCCCGTAGTAATATCCAGTTTCACAGCGGCGCAGACACAGCACTATTGCTTGATGACATGGTAACTGAACTAAAAAGAGATGGAAGCAGTGTTAATGTAATTACCGCCGTCACTCATATCTTAAACAAGTCCGGGCGTGATCAAATGACCAAATATACCCTTCCCAAAAGTGGTCGCTCCCGAATATTGCAAGCCTATTCGGTTGACCCAGAGGGTAAAAGAGTTGAGGCCTCTTCTATACGGAGACAGACAATCCGGTTTAGAAAAATAAGAATCGGTTCAACAGTGGTTGTTCAATTTCGCCATGACGCCCCTCCGAACAAATACCTTGTGCAATATTACGCAAATACCTGGTGGTTTCAACAATATAAGACTCAAATATTCAATTCCAGATTTGTTCTATGGACACCTGAAGATACAAAAATATTAGAATTTACAAGGGGAGATATCAAAAGGCAGACACATAAAAAGGGAAATTTTACCCGCATTGCATGGAGTACTTCCGAAGCTCCGGTACTTATACCTGAAAGCAGATCTCCGCATATCAGCGACATCGCATGGGTAGTAAAAATCAGTACAGTTCCAACCTGGGGTCTCTTTCATAAGTGGGAAGAGGCCCTTTTGCAAAACGTTTTCCGTGAGAGTCCAGAAATCGTTCAATTGGCAAACACACTTTTTAAAGGTGCTGATACATCAGTTGAAAAACTGCAGCGCATACAAGCATACCTAATGACCGAAATTCGCTACCAGAAAGACTATGAACATATTATTACAGGAGTGAAGCCCCATGCTGCACCCGTTGTACTCGCACGCCGATATGGAGATTGTAAAGACAAGGCAGTATTGTTTATCACACTCGCACGACTCGGAGGAATCGAGGCCCAATTCGCATTAATACGCTCTCGCCATTTTGGTCAAATAATACGGAAAGTGCCGATGCAGCAATTTAATCACGTCATTGTATATATCCCACCCCAGCCGGGCCTTGAAAAGGGGCGATTTTTCGATCCTACAGTCGATGCACTGGATGTCGATCATTTACGGCAGGATGATCAGGGTACGTGGGCATTCGTCTTGGATTTAAAAGGTGGGTATGCGTGGAAGCAGGTTCCCTTTCAGGCGGCAGAAATAGATTATTTGAAAAAGCAGATTGTGATGAATATTGCGAAAAACGGGAACTGTAATGCTGAAGTTATAATTACCGCCGAGGGCCGTGACGGAGCGGTAATTCGCAGGATCGCTCGAAATAAAGAGAATTTCACTCAATTCCTGCAACGCATCCTTAGCAACTTTATACCCGGGGCAACAATGATCAATTATCAAATAATCGAGGTAGTTGCTGTTACGCGTCCTGCAAAGATTAAAATTAGTTTTGATGCGCCAACATTTGTTCGTCGTGAAGGGAACGAACTGCGGTTTAAAATACCAAAAGATTGGCACCCAAAAAATCTCTTCTCCCTTGCAAAACGAAACCACCCGCTTGTGCTTGGTGTGCCGAGCACTCAGTATCTTGAGATAGACTTCATCTTCCCCGAAGGAATCGAGTTAAAGCATACCCCCGATTCTAAAGAGGTTAGGACTAATTGTCTTTCACTCAGACGCAGCTTTGTTACAAAAATGGGGAGTGTAACGATGAGGCAATCGTTTTCAAGCTTTTGTGAACGCATTCCAGTTGGGAATTATCCAGCTCTGCGCGATGAAATCGATAAAATCATACAATTACAGAAAGAAGAAGTGGTGCTCAGGATTAGCGAATAGTTTTTAGAGACAGTTGCAGGCTTTTGATTTCCCCCTTTTTCTATAAGCGCATATCATTTTTTCTTTTTATTCCTGCTCCCACCTTTAAAAATGTGAAAAATTCACCAAAAAGTGGAATTAATTTACCTATAAACTGGTAATTATTTACCAATTTTATAAATGCTTTCCGTCGATGTTCAGCTAACTATATGAAATCTAATACAATTTTTTTAATCTATTAATGTGGCATGATTTTAGCATAATAGTAAACATAAGTGCTTATTAAGTGCCACCCAACTTCAACACCTAAATAATAGACCACGTGATGGCCCAAGGCCTCCAAAGGTTATATCTTTATAAAGGGAGTTTGAGGTGGCACTTAAAAGGGTTCTGGGATGTGTGTGCATCTTTTTCGCAGGGTATCTTCATACAACATGGAAAGAAAGGATTTACACCTGCAATAATAACAGCATCTTGGAAAGCACTACATTAGATGGCCATAATTGTCTACGTAAAGTCTACGTCTCTTGTAACTTAAACCAATAAGGAGTGTATGCTCATTATGGGAGCAGGTATTAAGCATTACATGAATCCTTTGCATATCTATTGCCGTCTGCGGGATATAGGAATTGGAAAAGGCACAGCTGTATTTCTGTGCCGAATTTATGAGCGTTCTATATTTCGGCGCTTTTTAGGGAAAGAAACCATACTCAGGTAAGCTGGACTTTACCTACCAACCAATGCATTGTAGATAACCATGAAAAAAGATGTAAAAGAAAGCACCGGTATACAGCTACTCGTCAAGAAGTATAAGGGAATATTTCAAATTCCAGAAAATCTGAGGTATTACTCTAAGAAAGATTATAAAACTGCTGAAAAGAAGTTTTTACGGTATGCATTGCTGGGGCACGAAGTGTAAGACCTACAGATTATTCAATCAATGGGCAAGGCCCATTTCACATATAAAATTAAGCCATTGATCCCCCATCCACGGTAATAACCTCCCCTGTGATAAAATCAGAAAGGTCTGAGGCAAGAAACATAACAGCACCTACCACATCACCTGTTTCAGCAATTCTACCCATAGGAATTGTTCGTACAACATCCTTTAATAAACTTTCGTCACTCCAGAAAGGTTGACTGAACCTGGTTCTTACCATGCCTGGAGCAACTGCATTTACATTTATATGTTCTAAAGCCAGCTCAACTGCCAAAACCCTGGTCAACATCTCAACCCCAGCCTTGGCCACACAATAAACCCCCATGCCCCTGCTTACCTTCCGGGCTGCAATGGAAGATATATTAACTATCTTTCCGCCTCCTGAGCCTTTCATGAGCGTAACTGCATGGCTACTGACAAGAAAAGTGCCCTTTAAATTTGACTCAAGAATCTTATCCCATAATCCCTCATCAGCCTCTACCACAGAAGGGGTTAAGATATTCATACCCACATTATTTATAAGGATATCCAGCCGTCCAAACTTCTCCTCTATAGCCTGTATGAGTGCCTTTACCTGGTCTGATTTACCTATGTTGGCACATTCGGCCATCAGATCAAGCCCATGTGTGTGGAATTCCTCTACAGTCGTATCTAGATTTTCCTTTTTTCTCCCACAAATGACAACCTCCACACCCCTTTTGGCCATTTTTAGAGCAATATCTTTACCAAGGCCTCTGCTACCTCCGGTCACCAATGCCACCTTCCCTGACAGGTCAATGTTCTTGTCTACCATTTTGTTCTCCTTATCTTTTTAAAAAAAATATTACTTTAACAAAACTCTTCCCTCATTCACATATTAATAACCAAAAAAAACGCCCTTCATGCAAGCAAAAGTTTATCACTCCCGATTGACTTGAAAAAACATTTCCACTATATTTCTTTCAACAACTATATTGTTATAGATGCTCTCTATGAGCAATAATTAACCAACAAGCATGTGAGGCCTTTATGAAAATAGCGCAGTTCTACGATAAAGAACGTATTCGGTTAGGCATAATAAATGCTACAAGTCTTATACCTTGTGATTTCAAAGGTGACATGATCGATTTCATCAGAACAAAACCCGAATGTAAGCCTTCTGGAAAGGCTATAGCCCTGGATACTATTAACCTTGCTCCACCCGTGAGCAGTCCATCTAAAATAGTTGCCATTGGACTAAACTATATAGATCATATTCAAGAAAGCAAAGGAGAGGTTCCAAAATTCCCCTTGATCTTTGCAAAATTTCCGAACAGTCTAATCGGTAATAACGATTTGATCACCTGGGATGTGAATCTCACTAAAAAGGTAGATTTTGAAGCAGAGCTGGCTGTTATTATTGGAAAGAGAGTACATAAGTGTTCAGAAACCGAGGCCATGGAAGCAATTTTTGGATACACCTGCGCCAATGACGTGAGTGCCAGAGACCTACAATTTGGTGATGGGCAATGGGTGAGGGGGAAATCTCTTGATACTTTTTGTCCTCTCGGCCCATGGATTACTACCACCGATGATATACCTGATCCTCACTCGCTTGGAATACAGTGCTGGCTTAATGGTAAGATCATGCAGGATAGCACAACAAGCATGATGATATTTAAACTCCCTGAGCTTATCAGCTTTATATCAAATAACTTTACTTTGACACCAGGTGATATTATTCTCACAGGTACACCCCATGGAGTCGGTACCTTTCGTGAACCTTCTATATATATGAAGGATGGGGATGAGGTTGTTGTAGAGATAGAAAAGATAGGTCGACTAGTGAATATCTGCCACACAATGTAGAAAGGAAACTTGGTTTCAGATTTTTTGCCTATCTGGTTTCGATCATATAATTTATCATAAACCCTGTATGACATTTCGCATTATCGAATATATAATGACAAACAAAACTCCGATAATTTTGATATGTATGATTGGCGTAGTGGCAGTTTCTTATGGCATGCTTAAGGATAATGCCCTGATTTTCATTATCGGTCTTTTACTTGTTTTTGGAGGCTACCTGCTCATAAGAAGAAAAATAAAGGAATCCATTCGAAATAACTCATAATAACAGATCCTAAAATCCCATTCCCCTGATATTTTCATATCCCTAATTGACTAATTCGTAACAAGCCTTGTGCGAGCGATTTTGCCTATTTTTAGAAATAGATTCATAAAACGCCGAGCGTTAAAATTGCCAAACTGTTAGAGGAGCATGTGTATGTCTTTTTTTGTCAAATGCCCAAAACAAAGGCCCGTTCAGGGGCGTTTCAAAAAGGTGCACACCTGCCCGCCATCCGGCAGGCGGGTGTACGGAGCAATCCCGATTTCATCGGGACTGTGAATTTATAGGCCATTACAAAAAAAGACATACACATGCTCCTTTCATGAATTAGAAAATGGGCATTATGAGCGAGCAAAAGGACTTTTTGCGTGAACATCATAATTAGTTAGTTTTATAGCAACGCCGGTTTCAAGTATGTTAAAAGGTCTTGAGTACCGTTAATGCTACAAGGAAAAGACGGAATAATAAAGGCAGGGGCTTTTATGGTTTCGGTCTTGGAAGGAACCCTGCCATCTCCATAATCTCAGGCACCCTATGTTCCCATTCAATCGCCATCAGATGAATTCCGGCAATTCCTTCTGTTTCCTTGAGTTCCTGCATCTGCTCGCAGAGAATCTTTATCCCTTCAGTGGCAACGTTACCTTTTCCTGCTCCCTTAAGTCTGCCTATCATTTCTTCCGGTATAATAATCCCGCTTACATTGGCAGCCATATATCGGGCCATACCTACTGATTTAAGGGGGGTTACCCCAGCTAAGATCTTACATTTTTCATGCAACCCCATATCTACAACCTGCTTCATAAATTCTTTAAATCGCTTCATATCATAGATACATTGGGTTTGAATAAAATCAACGCCGGCTTCCACTTTTTTGGCGAGCCTGTGAACCCTGTATTGAAATGGGTCAGCAAAGGGGTTACATGCTGCCCCAATAAACATCTTGAAATCGCCTTCTATCTCATCCCCACAGATTACCTTATGCTCATCCCTCATGGTTTTAACCATATAGATCATCTGAATGGAGTCTATATCAAAGACATTCTTGGCCTCGGGATGATTCCCAAAGGTCTGGTGATCGCCGGAAAGGCAGAGCATGTTTCTAATTCCCAGGGCATTTGCACCAAAAAGATCAGACATCATAGCAATCCTATTGCGATCCCTGGCTACCATCTGCATGTTTGGCTCCAGCCCTTCATCTATCAAGACTTTTGCCGCTGCAATCGAAGACATTCGCACAATGGCAGTCTGATTATCGGTAATATTGACTGCATCTACATTACCTTTTAGCATGGATGCCTTCTTTTTAACCACCTCCACATCCGTACCTTTTGGAGGCCCTAACTCGCCGGTAACAACAAATTCGCCTTTTTCTAAAAGTCGCTCAAGATTACTTCCAGACTTCATATTCTCATATCCTCCCTTACTATCTTTCTTGGACCACCATCATGGCTCGGTCTCCAGTCCTTATACATTTCAATCGGCTTTATTCTGTCCAGTTCTCCCAACGCTTCAAGTCTCTCTATAATGAGATGCCATGCACAATCAGTTTCCTTGTTGATCTCGCATTTTCCATTAGAAGATCCCCCACATGGACCATTCAGTAAACTTTTCGCGCATCGTGTAATAGGGCAAATGCCACCTGTCTTTTCGAGCACACAATCTCCACAACCAACACAACGTTCCTCCCAAATTCCCACATCCAAGTTTGCGCCCATAAAAGTAGTATTCAAGCCGGGCACTATCTTGATTGGTCTGTCAGTTATAATACGATTAAAAAAGGCTGTTGCGTGTTGGACACCAACACCACACGCCATGGATATCACAATATCTGCCTTTTTTACCTTATCAATTAATACAGGGTCATTCATATACTCATCATCGCACTGGCGCAAGGCCATGGCCTCCTCAACCTCTATATCTTTTTTGTTCTTCTTAAATGCCAATCGTAATTGCGATGCCAGGATTTTCACCTCCTCCTCGCCTCCAGCCATACAAATAGTAACGCAGGAGCCACAGCCCACGACGAGAATCTTGGAATAATCTTCTACCATAGACAGTATCTCTGAAAATGGCTTTCTTTCACCAACTATCATGATTCATCTCCCTCTCTATATTTATTATTTAATTGCCATTCGTTAATGCACTGATGGATTTGGGCCTAAAGACCGAACCTTTTCAGTCATTCCGTTGAGGATATCGACAAATTTCTTTGCTCCAGGGCCGGGCACAAAATCAAACATTAATCGTTCCGGTTCCAGTCCCACCTCTTGCATTAAAGATTGTGTCCGCTCCACCTTCTTTTGGGCCCTAAAATTACCCTCTTTGAAATAGCATTCTCCAAACTTGCAACTAATAACCACAACCCCATCTGCGCCAGACTCAAAGGCTTTGAGAAGGTGAGGTACTTCGATCTTGCCTGTGCACAACACTCGTATTATCCTTATATTAGGTGAGAATTGAAGTCCCATTTTACCAGCTACGTCCGCTGCTGCAAGGGCACAATAATGACAACAAAAAGCAATTATCTTTGGTTCAAATTCATTCATTTCTATCTCCTTCTATTCATTATGCGAACATTGTCTCTATTTGCGGGATTACGTCAAAATCAGTAAAACTTTTAAGCTCTATTGCATCATTAGGACAGGAACTTACACAGACCCCGCATGCCCTACATTCAACAGGGATAATCTCTGCCACGCCATCATCATTTATAAAGGGCACCCCAAAAGGACATACCCTTACACAGGTAAGACACGCTATACACTTAGCAGGATTTACCTCTGCATAAACATTTTGATGGATAAGCTTATCTTTTGTCAGCACTGATAATGCCCTGATTGCAGCGGCCTTCGCCTGAACAATGCTCTCATCTATTGTCTTGGGGCCATGTGAAAGGCCGCATAGAAATACACCTTTCTTACTAAAGTCTACAGGCGTAAAGGTCATATAGTCTTCCTCTTCGAAGAAGTTGTATTCACCCAATGGCACTCCGAGAAGCCTGGAGAGGGTATTATTATCCCCACCGGGTATTATAGCGGCATTTAGTATAATTAGATCAGGCTTTAACTCAATTGTTTCTCCTGCCTTCATATCGCTTGCTTCTACCAGCAGGCCATTATCCTGGGAGATATGTAATCCTTTTTCCTCATCATACCGAATAAAGCTAACTCCCGCCTCCTGCGCCTTTCTATACTGAATATCATTAAGAAAGTAGGTTCTGATATCCCTATGTAAATGGTAAACCTTTATATCAGGATTAATCTCTTTCAGCTTAAGGGTATTTTTTATAGACTGAGAACAACATACACGAGAGCAATAAGGTCTTTCCTCATTTCTTGATCCAACACAATGGATAACTACAGCAGAATTGACACTTTTGAGCGCCGCGTCATCATTTTTTATCATCTCTTCGAGCTCTAACTGGGTAATTACCTTTTCGTTGTCTTTATAGAGATACCCCTGTGGAACATGCTCTGTTCCCCCTGTCGCAACAATTATTGTGCCATACTCAGTTTCATATTCGCCTGATGGCGTATTGATTCTGCTTGAAAATTGCCCCACACGTCCCTTTACTTCCTGTAACTCTGCATTAAAGATTACGTTTATCAATGGATTTTCATTAACCTCCCTTACAAGGTCATCAATGTATGCAGAGACATTCCCCCCTTTTGTACTATAAGAAAGACGGGCTGCATTACCGCCTAAGGTTTCAGTTTTTTCAGCTATATCCACAGGTATTCCATGAGATGATATACTTAAGGCGGCCGTCATTCCTGCCACACCACCGCCTAAAACAAGGCTTCGTTGTACAACGTCTCGTGTGTAAACCGCTAAAGGTTCAAGGCCTTTTACCTTGGCCACTATTCCCTTAATTTCTTCCTTCATTCTCTCGGTGGCCTTATCCTTTTCTCCAATATTGACCCATGCACATAGTTCCCTGGCATTTACCATTTCAACAAGAAATTTGTTTAGCCCAACCTGCCTGATCATGTTTTGAAATTTAGTCAGGTGACTACGATAACTGCAGGCAACCATTACAACCCTATTGATTTCTTTTTCTTTAATGCTTTTTTGAATTTCTTCCATTCCTTCGGAAAAGCAGGCATACTGCACAATCCTGGTGTCCTTAACCCCATCTAATGTGCCTGCAAATTCATGGAGCTGCTTTGTGTCTACCACCTTGGATATGATCCCTCCACATTCGCATACATACACACCAACCCTTGGCGGGATATTACTTACATCAAGTTCAGGCGGCAGGCTGCTTTTTTTAATCTCTGGTTCAGCGTCTGATAGAAAATCTGCTATCTCCATGGCAGCGGCCTGTGAATCTGCAACTGCTAAGGGCGTATCTTCAAGAGATTTAAAACTGCCCCCTACTGCAATGCCGGGTAATGCAAGGTTTGAGTGCTCCGGTAGTTCAGGAAATTTCCAGGAATTGAGCGTGATTCCAATAGACTCTGCTATGGTAACGCCATTTTGGGAAGGAATAAGACCCAGAGAGAGGACCACAAGGTCAAAGATCTCCTCATGGGTTTCTCCACCTGCTTCAGAAACATAATGGAGGGTAAGATTATGCGTGTCCGGGTCCTCAGTAATGGATGAGACATTGCCCCTTATAAACGTTATCCCGTTTTCTTGTGCCTCTGCAAAAACCTTCTCATGCGTTTTGGATATGGCCATGATGTCATTATGAAATATTGTAATGTCGTTTTCTGCATCCTTCTCCTGTGTGGACATGGCTGCGCGTATTGAATACATACAGCAGACAGAAGAGCAATATTCAAGACTATCATCGCCCGATTTTCTTGAGCCAACGCACTGGATAAAGGCAATCTTGTGGGCTATTTCCCCGTCTGATGGTCTCTTTACCTGGCCTTTTGTGGGTCCATAGATACTTACTAATCTATCCATCTGAAAGTTATCGATAACATTGGCCATCGTTCCATGACCAAGCTTTTTGGCCTCAGAAGAGCCGTAATGGGGCTCTACGCCAGGTGTTAGAACAATCCCGCCAACCTTTAGCTCCTGAATAGTCTCTTTGGCATCAAGATTTATGGCATCTGTGGGACACACATCTGCACACTTTGTGCATTCTTCACCCTTTATATGCAAACAGGTTTCTGGATCAATAGAAGGCTTATTGGGCACTGCTCCGGTATAAGGCATACCGATCGCATTCCTCGATCCTAAACCATAATTAAACTCACTCGGAACCTGCACAGGACATTCAGACCAACATAGCCCACAGGTTACACACTTGATTGGATCTACATAACGGGGAGTCCTCTTAATTGACACCGTAAATTTCCCTGGCTCACCTTCAATCTTATCAAGTTCCCCTAATGTTATTATCTCGATATTTGGGTTATTTGCTGCCTCCAGAAGTATTGGTGAAATTGCTCCGAGTGCAAAATTGTCTTCAGCAGTTCTATAGAGCTGGGTCATCTTGCCGCCAATATGCGGCTGTTTTTCCACCAAATACACCTTAAAATCAAGATCAACAAGATTCAAGGCAGCATGAACCCCTGCCACCCCAGCACCAACTACCAGTACCGACTTTATTTTTTTACCATCACTCATCATTTCAATCTCTCTCCTTCTATAATGAATTTGCAGGAAATATTCGCTGTTTTTTTATTCCAAAGATTATCTTTTCGATGCTCATCTATCACGTTAATTTACATCCTGTCAAGGGAAATGAGAAAAATTTTTTTACCAAAAGACCACCATATGCCAACTCTTATCAACACATAGCGGAGACCTTTATATTAGAAACAATATTTATCACCCTACAAAAGAGGATGGCTTTTCTGAAGTAACTGCCCCTGTTGAATTTGAATAAAACCTGATAGCAGCACACTCATATCATTCAAGCCCCTATGGCATGGGATGCCTGTTTTTGCTGTTCAGTGCTTTGATTTTTATCCTGTAATTTTTTTATAAAATGAGGAAGACTTTCCTTTTTTGACTTTTCAAAAGGATATTTGTGGCAGAAATCAAGATAATATCGCAACCATTTCCAATAGTCAGAATGAAATCTTTTTGGGATTGCTTTTTGAATTAAAAGCGCGCCAAACTGAGTTTTTACTTCGGACAGGATTTAGATGATAATCAATCTGTCAATCTCTCTTATAATGTTAATCTTGTAGAGTTATCCAGCTAAAAATGACATAGAAAATTGAGATATTAGTTCTCAATATAATTTTAATTTGATATTAACATAGAAACTATATACTAACTGGTTAGCTGGCTATGCTAAAAAAGGGGAAAGCGCAATGACATTTTTGGTGATACTGGTTGTACTGTTTATTTCCTTTTTGGTGCTCAATCAGGCTCTTGAGCGTATGTACCAAAAAGAGAAAATTCCGCATCGTGCGACGCCCGAAAAAATTGGCATTTCCTTTGAAGAAGTTCACATTCCTGCCGAAAAAGGTAGCCAACTTTATGGTTGGTGGATACCGGTTTCACCCTTCGCGCCAACCCTGATCCTTGTACATGGCTGGGGGCGCAATGTTGAGCGTATGATGCCTTATATCAGTAAACTGCGCACTATGGGCTACAATCTGCTGGCATTTGACGCCCGCAATCATGGTAGTAGCACACCAGAAAAACATCCCACTGTCTGGACCTTTGCGCAGGATATCCGCGCCACCGTGCATTTTGTCATAGAGAGCAATCGGGTTTTATCTAAAAAAATCGGGATCATCGGGCTTTCGGTAGGCGGTGGCGCGGCCATCGACGCTGCAGGCCTGGATAAACAAGTCCAAAGCGTAGTTTCCATAGGAGCTATCTCACATCCGGTTGAAGTAATGAAATTAGAATTTCAAAAAAGGCACATCCCTTATTTCCCGCTAGGCTGGCTACTTCTTAAGTATATACAAATGCATTTTGGATTGAACTTTGAGCATATAGCCCCCATCAATAACATCTCGCAAGCCCAAGCGCATATCTTCCTGATTCACGGCGACGAAGATGCCACTATCCCACTCGCACAAGGGAAGGCGCTCAAGCAAGCCGGAAACCCCGAAAGGACTTTCCTGTGGGTTGTTCCTGGCAAAGGGCACAGTAACTGCTACACTCACCCTCAATTCTGGGAGAAAGTCCAGGCTTTTCTACAAGAGACAATTCCGATAACTGTTTAAACTGCCGGCTAAATCCGATTTAGAAATACCTGCTTAACAAAAGAAGAAGAAATTAAAGTGTAAAGGGGGACATCCTATAGTCCCCCTTTACAAATGATTTTAATCGGCCTTTAAGTGAGATAATTAGAAAATATACTCGGCGATGGATTGGTGAAAAAGGTATCTCAGAGCAAATTGAGTTCTTCCATCTTAATAGGGTTTCCTCCTCAATGGTCATTAAAGTCGATTTTGATCTTACCATGTCTATTCTCGCCCATAATCTAATTTGTCTCTTCGCCAGGGATCTGCCAGGATACTCACATAGTACAGACTTCACTCTTTTTAATAAGTTTCTTTCTATGAGTGGCAGTGTTGAGATAAAATCAGATGAGATTGAACTTAGCCGCCTGCGGCGGGACTTCTTTGACAGGATTAACAAGATTAACAAGATTTTTTTATTCTCTTTATATCCTGAACATCCTGTCTATCCTGTCTAAAAAAGGAAATTCCTATACAATTCGAGTTAAGATGAAGAAGAAGAGAAATTTACCTGCGCTACTTACCGTGATGGAACCATTTCAAAGAAAGACTATTTCTATTTTGGGAAATCGAAAACTAAACAACCCTCGTCTATAAGACGAGGGGTTCTATGTCGGGTTGATTAAAATCAACTGCTTTTGTCATGCCGGACTCGATCCGGCATCCAGAAGTCCCAGGAATCTTATTCCCTGGATTCCGGCTCTGTGGCCGGAATGACAGGCCGCCGGGCGACAACGTAAAACTTGCTTCGCCTGAAGACGAGGGGTTTCAACCATCCCCGAGAGGGACACTAATATTAACCGGTGATGCAATTTCATGATTTCTGTAATCATTGATAAAGGAAAATACGACTCAAAAAATGCTGGAATTTAGGGGTTCTTTTGGTATCATGAAAATCTATGATAATTTAATTATAATTTTATCATTTGGTGCAATGTAATTTGTAAATAAAAAATAACGAAGATGTGACAACTGCCATAAAGATGATAAAGAATATATTAAATCCATAAGCTTTGATAATCCATCCTGCTGAAATCGGAAATAACGCAGGGAGCATATTTCCTGCACCAGCAATTCCAGTGTAAAGTGCCCTGTTTTGGTTGTCCGAAACTTCGAGCAAAACGCCCTCTATTGAAATTGTATATAAAGAGTAAACAATACCCCCTGCAATAAAAACACAAAAAAACCCTGAAAAACCACTTAAGGCCATCACACATAAAGGAATAAACAGTGTCAACAGCACACTGCTGTATGATAAATACCGGTATCTAATTCTCTTTGAAATAAGAAACAGCAACATGCCTGTTACTACAACTCCAGTGACCTTAAATATTAGAAACCTGCCTATCTCGGAGCTACCGACCTGAAAATTCTCTTTGGCATACAATATTAGAAATGGAAATATGGCAACGCTTATACCAAGGGTGTTAACAAAACCAAGGTAATATCTAAGTTTTGAATTTGATTGGATCTCCCCCCTAACGGCATTTAAAAAAGCCTTCAGCCCCTTAATTTTATAACCGGATGCCACTGTTTCTTTAATCCGCCAAAAACCAATGGATGCAAGGCCGAGAAAAACTGCAGCAATAAGTAACATAAATGTATAATTTTCCGGAAACTGACGAGACATTAATACCCTGCGTGCAAAAAAGGCTGAAATCAAAACTCCGGAGCCAGTTAATATCTGGCTTATTGAAAAAAATGACTTTCTGGAATCAGGCAAAACCGACTTACCTAAAATATCAGTGTAACTAATGTTGGCGAAAGCCCCGCTAAAGGAAAATACAGTGATAAGAATAAAGATAAACAAAATACGCGCATCACTACTCAATGATACAGAAAAAAATAACAACAGAGACAAACCTGCAAGGGATGCAATTCTCGAATTAATTCCAAATAAAAGGTACTTCTTTTTAAAGGTCTTATTTTGCAGATAAGGCGAAAAAAATAGCTGGGTAAAACTTGATCCTCCCAGCATAATGGCTGCTAACACACCTATATGTATTGAACTGCCGCCTGATTCAATCAACATTGATGGAATTATAGTGTCAACATCCATAAAATTCTTCGCCAGGGCTAAAAAAACGGCATGCATTAAAAATGAATAAAAATTATGTTTGGAAACTGATTTGCTTAAATTCATTTGGTCTAAATTAATCTGTTTTTCTTTCATTCCATACTTTCATTAAGATTACCCTTGTTTTTTCCTAACTTTCATTAACCAATGGTATTCCTGATTATCATAACATTTACGAAATTTTCTTGAAAATAAGTTTTTACCTTTGATGGCATGTATTGTTTTCACAGAGATCAGGGTGTTGTTAAAAAATACCTCACATCCTTCCATATAATCACCCACCCTGACTTGCGCAATACTCATTCTCAAACTCCTTAACATAGTTCAATGCCCATATGCTTTTGCTAAACAGAGCAGCGCAAAATAAACCCAAATCAAAACGGCAATTTTTCGGATCTATTTCTATTGAACCGACAAATAATATGGTTTAAACTTAACGTTGAAAATGGTTTGAGAATCCATGAGCGCAAAGATAATTATCTTTGATGTTCGAAGATATCGTTCAGAGAATTGAATCCGGAACTAAAGTTATTGAAACGGATCATCCCAATAAGGATAAGTATCCAAACCAAAAAATTCGGATTAGTGGGTGGAGGAAATATGCCGCTCAGTATATTGACGAGAGCATGAAACTGCTTTAAAGAGCCAATTCTCTTAAACAGATAGGACTTCAGAAAATTGATTCATTGCATATCGCCTGTGCGATTCTTTCTGGATATGATTATTTTCTGACAACAGACGACAAGGTTTTAAAACGAGAAAACGAAATAGATCGTATCAATAAAGCGGGACGCCCTTAAGGTTCTAAGTTTCCTTTGTGATAAGAAAGTGATAAGTGCTAATGCATACCAAGATTAGCCCGACTTTATTCACCCGGTGTTTTACATCACATTTTGGATCAGTCAGGCGTATCGGAATTATAGTGCTGCTGGGGTTGGATACTCGTTAGAGAGGGACGAGATAACTAATAGCGAAAACAATTATCAGTTGATAGAGCAAGATTCATAGAAATTTAAGGGCGTCCCGCTTTACGCTTTACTCATTCTTAAAAGAATAAGGCCATTTAGGTTGATTTGCGTGGCCCCGGCCAGATGAATATATGCATGCTTTGTACATACATGAATGCTTTTTTAGCCAGAAATGTAAAATTACTTGTAATCTTTCTGTATATCATTCAAATTATGGAGCTATATAGTTCTATAGAATAACTTGTTAAAAATCTAAATAAAAGTAAAAATAAGCATACAAGATATGGGATTATTTGCGGTACTCGAGCATGGGGATCCTGATCTGCAGCTCGACAATTTTTACAATATATGGTATCTTTTTTGCGCTTTTAAAAACTATTTATTTCAACTTGAATTTTTTTAATCAAACTGAAGTAGATCGAACATATTTATAGCAATTATCAAACGATCAGATTTTAAATTACGTTTGATATTGGTGCAAGGCAATTTTGCCTGCTAATCAATGGTTGGAAGCATTTGGAATTTGACGATTGATGACCGATAGAAGCCAAACAGTAGAGTACCCACATTTAACATGGCCCTCTTCCGGTTGGTGGTTTACAGTGATCGGAGCCTTGGCCGGTTTGGTTATCTTGGTATTTCCATCGATCACCGAATTGGCTCTATCGCACAGGGTGGCTATTGCTCTATTGTTGTTATTGATTCCCGCTTTCTTCATCTTAATTGGGTACTTTATCCACGTGGCAACCGTCTTCTGTCGTCGGGCTAATTACTTCGAGACTCATCTTTCTAATATCCAAGCACTCACAGAGAAACTTATAACAGCACAATCAATAATAAGTGATCTAATTTATGAAAGACAGAATAGAAACGCGTACACGATATCATATTGCTATTGTTACAACGACCGTACATTTATCGCCCTCAGGAAGAAGCATGGAGTGAGCCTTGGTGTAGGATTAAAAGTCACTGTTGTTGAGCCTGAGACAGGTTCAGTTATAGGCAATTTCCGCGGAATAAAAGATGACAATGATCATTTACTGTGCCAGAATGACGGCTATATGGACGCTCTCTGGCTCGGAAATGTTAGACAACATGGAAGCCAGCACTCAGAAGCGCCTCCTGAGGCACTGGCTATTGTAATCTCCAGCACAATGGGTGATAAAAATGAATAACATCACAAAACGCTTAGAAGGACGTGTGGCAGCCATACTTAACTCAAAAGAGCTCGTGATTAATATCGGGGATCAGCACGGTGTTCGTCACGGGATGAAGTTTGCCGTGTTGGCTGAGAGCGAGCTTGAAGTCCGTGATCCAGAATCAGGCAAACTCCTCGATACCATCGACCGCGAGAAAGTTAGGGTGGAAGCTTCCGAAGTCCGGAAGAAGATCAGCATTTGCAGAACGTATCGTATCAAAAAGATACCAGCAGGGCCTCTTGCCAAGGGGGCGCTCGGAATTATTTCTTTGGCCGAGCTATCTCGTCCTCCAAGAGAAATTCCAGAAACGCTTTCGATTCATGACTCTTCCATCCTGCCACCTCTTCCTGAAGAAGAGAGCTACGTGAAGATTAAGGATAGGGTAATACAGGTTGCGGACGAATAGCTTCCAACATGTTGGTCCAGCTGGCGCTGTACCGCTGCCGCTCGTTCCTCGCTCTGGCGGCCCAGCGCAGCTGACCGGGGCGTTAGCTGTAAGAAATTAGTGGAAGGATTTATGACGATAAACGATAACATCATTTCTGAACGCCTTATTAAAAAAGGAAAAGAGTTATTTAATGCACCTCCCCAGTTGGTCCAATTTACAAAGGACAAGAATGCAGATAATCTCCTTAATGAGATTGAAAAATATCCCCACGCCTTTGTGCTTGCATGTGTTATGGATAGGCAATTTAAGGCAGAACTGGCTTGGTTAATTCCATATCGGTTCGCCTCAAAACTCGGCGATTTTAAGTTTTCAACCATCGAAAGACTCTCTCTGGAAGATGTTAAAAATCTAATGACCAAACCAAAGGCACTTCACCGATTTCCTGATAAAATGAGCCAGAACTTTTTCGATGCCATTGTTACAATTCAGGAAAGATACAATGGCAACGCCGCCCAGATCTGGGATAATAGACCATCCAGCGCCAAAGTTGTATATGAGTTTCTTCAGTTTAACGGAGTTGGACCAAAAATAGCAACTATGGCAGCAAATATACTGGCACGTGACTTAAAGATTCCGTTCAGTGACTATTTTTCTATTGACATATCTATAGATGTTCATGTCCGGAGGGTTTTTGTAAGATTGGGATTGGTCAACGATGGGGCTACTGTGGAAGAAATCATTTATCGAGCGCGATCCCTTTATCCAGAGTTCCCAGGCCTTATGGATTTACCTACCTGGGAAATAGGACGTAATTGGTGTAAACCCAAACAACCAAATTGCAAAGACTGTTATATGAAAGACCTATGTCAATATAACAGGAACAGTTAACAATCGGCTGAACACGGACTGGCAAATCCGCTGCGCTCCTTTGCCAGCCGGTTAGCCGCAGCGTTATTTTTTTAAGAGAAATCATGTATCTGCTCAATAAACTGGGGCAGTTGCATGAAAAAGGCACCGCAGAGACGCAAAGGACGCAGAGTAAAATACTTTTTCCTTTGCAGTTGAGAGGAAGGCAAATGAAAATCAATTTCTTTCCAGGAGGATAGGTCTTTTTGTTTTTCGCCCTCTCAGCGAAAAATAAAAAAAGGTTGTCCTTTGCGTTCTCTGCGGCTTTGCGGTGAAAATAAAGCTGGAAGATCTCATTACCCCTATTTATTGAGCTATTACGAAATTATGACTATTCCTGCCAGAATTTCCGAGCTAATTGAACGTTTCGACCGAAACCTGGAGGCTTACAAGCAGGGCAAATATAATGAAACCCAGGTGCGTCTCGAATTTATCAATCCCTTATTCGAAGAATTGGGCTGGGACATCACCAACAAACAGGGCTATGCCGAGGCCTACAAAGAAGTGGTCCATGAGGACGCCATCAAGGTAGGCGGGGCTACCAAGGCGCCTGATTATAGCTTTCGCATAGGTGGCGTCCGTAAATTTTTTCTTGAGGCCAAAAAGCCATCGGTTGATATCAGGGAAGATATCCACCCGGCCTATCAGTTGCGCCGCTACGCCTGGAGCGCAAAGTTGTCTCTCAGTATCCTTACTGATTTTGAAGAGTTTGCAGTCTATGACTGCCGTGTTAAACCTGTCAAGACAGATAAGGCTTCTCATTCCCGTATCCTTTATCTAACATACACCGACTATACGAATCGATGGAAGGAAATAGCAGATATCTTCTCTCGTGAGGCGATCCTGAAAGGCTCGTTTGATAAGTATGTTGAGTCAAAGAAGACCAAGCGGGGAACCGCTGAGGTTGACACTGCCTTTTTACAGGAGATCGAGCGTTGGCGCGATCTTCTGGCTCGAAACATTGCTCTACGGAATCCTAACCTCACACATCGGGAACTCAACTTTGCCGTCCAGCGCACCATAGACAGGATCATTTTCCTGCGAATCTGCGAAGATCGCGGAATTGAAACTTATAGCAGGCTTATGGCCCTGCAAAACGGCACCCAGATCTACCAACGCCTGTTTCAGCTTTTCCGCCAGGCTGACGACCGATATAACTCCGGGCTTTTTCACTTTCGACCTGAAAAAGAGCGCTCTGAGGACAGCCTCGACAATCTCACCCCTGATCTGAGTATCGACGACAAGGTACTGAAAAATATTCTCAAGAACCTCTACTACCCGGACAGCCCTTATGAATTTTCTGTTCTTCCTGCTAACATTCTCGGTCAGGTTTATGAACAATTCCTGGGAAAGGTCATTCGCCTTACCCCTGCTCATTATGCAGTAGTTGAAGATAAGCCGGAAGTTCGAAAAGCGGGTGGCGTTTACTATACTCCCACCTATATCGTGGATTACATCGTTAAACAGACAGTGGGAAAGTTAGTTCAGGGAAAGAAGCCAGGGCCACGTGGAGCGGTCAGCAAATTAAGGATTCTTGATCCCGCCTGCGGATCTGGTTCCTTTCTTTTAGGAGCGTACCAGTTTCTACTCGATTGGCATCGTGATGAATACATAAAGGACGACCCCCAAAAATGGACCACCGGGCGTACTCCTCGCCTCTACCAGACCGACACCGGCGAATGGAAACTGACCACCGACGAGCGCAAACGTATCCTTCTTAATAACATCTACGGTGTGGATATTGATCCTCAAGCCGTGGAGGTCACTAAGCTTTCATTGCTGCTCAAGGTGCTGGAAGGAGAGGATGAGCAGACCATCTCCCAGCAGCTTGTATTGTTCCACCAGCGTGTCCTGCCCGATCTGGCAAACAACATAAAATGCGGCAACTCCTTAATTGGACCGGACTTTTACAAAGGCCAACAAATGTCCCTCCTCGATGAAGAAGAGATGTACCGCATCAACGCCTTTGACTGGAAGGCCGAGTTCCCGGAGATCATGGCGCCAGGTGGATTTGATGCCGTTATTGGTAATCCGCCATATGGGGCCTTTGCAGATGAAGGGCAACAACTTTATTACCGCAGTCATTTTGAAACTTGTCAGTTAACAGATGATAGTTTTGTACTTTTTATGGAAAAGGCATCTTCTATACTAAATGAAACTGGTCTTTTCGGAATGATCGTCCAGTCCGCTTGGGTATCAGCTCCATCAATGAAGCCCTTCCGAGAATTTTTCTCACTTCGATTCAAACCAGTAGAATTTGCGTCCATGCCTTATGATGTGTTTGGTGCTTATGTAGACACAGTGATCGTTATTGCCGAAAGGGCTGATAGCAATAGTGCTTTGGTAAGTGTGAAAAAGGCTCCTGTAAATCTTGTGGTTTTTCCCTTAAGGCATAAAATCCATTCTGTTGAAGAATTTGCAGACTACACTAAAAACGCTGATGCCGCCAAATGGATCAAGAAAGACCGAAACGAATTTCTCATTACACTGTCGGATATTGAGCAGGATATAACCAACAAGGTTACCAGAATAGGAGGAAAGCTATCAGATGTTATGGATATTCAGCGGGGTGTAACCCCTTTTCACAATACCCCTGAAAAGCCGAATACTAATCCCTACTTGGCTTTTAAGGGAACGGTAAGGCGTTACAGAATAAAGAAAGGCGAACGGGTATTCATTCGATATGATGAGACACTTGCTGAATTTAAGCCGTATAAGTATTTCAACGGGCCTCGATTGCTCTTGCGTGAAATTATAAGCCGACAATTCCAACTCCAAGCGGTATATGTTGACGAAGATTTCATTACAAATAAATCTATGCAAAGTCTTTTGCTCACGGACGAGTCATATAGCATTTTCTACCCCTTAGGAATAATAAACAGCAAACTCCTTTCTTGGTACTTCTTAGCAATTCACAGTGTAGGACGAAGAGACGATTTTCCTAAGATCGTATTAAAGCAAACGAGGGAATTGCCATTCAGGGCAATAAATTTTAATGACCCCACTGACAAAGCTCAACATGACCGTATAGTTTCCTTAGCTGAAAGAATGTTGGATTTGCATAAACAACTGGCCGAGGTCAAAGAAGCCCAAACCAAAACTGTACTCCAGCGCCAAATTGAGGCCACTGATCCACAGATTGATCAGATGGTTTATGAGGTATATGGATTGACTGAGGAAGAAATTAAGATTGTGGAACAAAGTATACAATAAAAGGAGCAGAGTCCATGAAACTCAGAGAAGGCGTCTAACCACTGGGATTTGCAATAACAGTTTACTTAACCAAGCTGCCAAGTATAAGATAAATAAGAATAACCAACTGAGAGAATAAGAAACAGAGTAATCAATGAAAGATTTTTTTATCAGCTATAACAAAACCGATATTCTTTGGGCAAAAGGTCTCGGAGAGTACTTACATGAGGCTGGATACTCATATGTAATGCAGGAAACAGATTTTCAGCCCGGCTCAAATTTTGTCTTAGAGATGGATAAGGCAACAAAAGTAGCCCACAGAACAATCTCAGTTTTATCGCCTGACTATTTAGATGCACTGTACACACCTCCCGAATGGGCTGCGGCATTTGCAAAAGATCCTACAGGCGAAAAACGATTGCTTATTCCTGTTAAAGTAAGAGACTGTAAATTGACCGGTTTGCTCGCCCAAATTGTTTTTATCGATCTCGTTGGGCTAAATGTTAAGCAGGCACAAAAGGTATTTTTGGAGGCAATTCAAGCCTTAAATGATCAGAGCTATGATATAAGAAACAAAATTTTACCAAGAAGTTCAGAGCATGAGAAAAAAACCAAGTTTACATCAGAGAGGGTAGAACCAACGACATTCATGAATATTGCCGGCAACAGGAACGTACAGGTTGCAGGCGATTACATAATCACTACAAAACGACCAGAACAAAAGATATTGCCACCACCTGATAGTATTGGAGCCGATCCCTTATTGAAACAACGTATTACGACACTCTTTAATAAGATTGGTGAGCAAAGAGAAAAGAGGTTTGGCAAAAGAGCATACAGCGTCTTGTATAGCAACTTTAAAAAAGACTGGGGCATTAAAAACAACAAATACATTATCATATGGACTTGGCCAAAAGAATGTGCACCAGCGATCATTAGATATTTAGAAGTCAAATACAGCAACACAATTCAAGGAAGAATCGAAAGAGCAGCAAGCATGAAAGGATATATCCACACAAGACCTCAACTTTACAAAAAGGAAATAGAACTCCTGGAGCATCTGGGGTTGAACATGAAAAGCCAAAAACTTCGAATGCTTCTAAAAGATTATTTTGGTGTTTCATCTCATACTCAACTCTCGCACCTACACCACTGGCAATTGGTCTGTTACCTTGAAGGACTGGTAAAACAAATAGAAGAGACCTGAAACCCAACCTTATTCATAAAGCAGTGCCAATATGGAGACATAATGAAATCAAAAAGTCACGGGTGTGGAAGAAAAGGCTCATACCTATTTTATTCCCAGAGAATATTAAAATCGGCACCCCCCTCACCGCAGACTTTGTAGAAAGAAGGAGCTGGCATTTTGTGGAAGAACTGGCTAAAGAGAGAAAGACATACCTTGCCTTTCGAGTTTAGCAATTTCAAGGACAGCCTCCTTCTGCTTAAATCTCCTCACGATTTTTTAAAGAGTTTGAGAGCCTATAGATAATGAAAGAATTGTCAGAAAAGAAGTTTTCTAAATATCTTGGGACAGCATACCTAACTCTTGAATGTAGGGGGAGAAATCGATAGACTCTGAACAGGTATTATTGAAAAATAAGAAAAGTGTCCCTGGAACTCTCGAATAGGTTCAACATCAGGGCTCATCTTGCTATTTCATAGGCTTAAAAGGCTATAGCTATTCTTCTCGATGCTCAATCTTTAATTAATGAAGGGAGAAAAATATGGCAACTACAGGAGAGAAACCAGGTAAAGGCACATATGTGTGCAAAAACTGCGGTCAATCAGTGGTGCTTGATGATGATACAGATACTCTGCCACCTTGCCCGAATTGCAGTGGTACAGAGTATACACCGTAGAAATTACATTTGGTCGGCCTTGACTTTGGACAAAGGGATAACGTCTTTGAGAAATCCGTCTATGGCAATGGGCTGAACAAGGACTGAGAACTTACCCTAACAAAAGGAGATTGTTATGCCAAAGAAATACAAAGGATTTACCCTGAAAGAGCACCAAGACTCAGGTAAAAAGCTCGAAGATATATCGGAATTCTTTTTAGATTTATCAATCAAACTACAACGCTCCTACGGAAAAACATCCAAAACCATAGTGGAATCAGCTAAACTCATAAAAAATATCCGAACCTCAATCCAAGAGTTACAAGACCAAATGGAAGACAGATTGGCAAACGAGCATCCTAACCTTTCTGATTCTGAAGTTGTTTGGTATTACCATCAAAGGCCAAGGTCACAAAATGTTCTGAAATTCCAAGATTAATAAGCAATGCTTTGGTAAACTCATTATCAGAATGAGGGTTCAGGCCTTGCCAGGCTGTTGCCCGAGTATATTTTTTGAGTTTTTATTAATAAGTCTTTCCTGGGTAACCACTATAAGTTATTAATTTTATTGAAGCACAATTTATTGTAAACGAGAAGTATGTCTCAAATTTGGGTTTGGGCAATAGCTTGGTGACATAGGACAAAATGAAGAACTGGCCTAACGAATCATTCGAGCCGACCATGGTACAGCTTCGCTTCACCAAACCGGCTCAATTAGGGCGTAAGATTGGACACACCTCTATTTTTCGATTTTGCAAACAAATTTGAGTACCTATACAAGCATCATGTTTCACCTTGCTTACATCCACTCCTACCATCAACAGATCTGGCTGCTGAACATAGCCTTTACTTTTCTTCTGATTTCTGGCATAATATTTTAATCTCATGGGACATACCTCCTCTTATTTGTTGTAATTTTTTTATCCATTATATATGAAGTTGTGTCTCCATGGGGTATTCATATAACTTATGATCCCTTATGCGAGATTACGTACTAAAGCCAGAAAGAGTTTTAAGTGGTAAACGGAATATTTAAAGATCTATTAAGAGAACTGGTTTCACAGGCATTAGGCGCACCTGGTGGTGTTGACGCTCTAAAGTTTCGCGCTGCCCATGAAGACCACTTAGACGAGCTGGATAAGTTGGGGGAAAGCCATTACATGGAGAAAAAAGATAATAAATATCAATTGAGCTTACTGGCTTTGTCAGAGTTCAAAAACGAAGATCAGAGGGTCGAAAGTATTCTGTATAGGTGTAGTCACATATTCTCAGTATTGCGTAGAATCTATAAACAATCTCCGGGCGCAACAATAGGTTTGGATCAATTAGTCAAGGAAGTAGATTTACCAGAGAATCAAGTAAGAAAAGGGTTAGTTTATCTAACAAAAGTTCCAATTTGGGGTGGATACAGTACTGATTTATTGAAATCATCAAACGTATCTGTAACGCCTAGCGAAAGCATTCTTAAATACAAAACGTTTGATGACGTTATATCTCAACTTCGCCAATGGGCTAAAACATCTATTTTTAGATCTAATGTCTTGACTGAGCAAAATAAAGGTATTTCACTTTTTCTTCAGGAGATTGATCGAAATGGTACTAAAACTTCTCTAAGCATACCTAGCTGGCATTGCCATCTTAATTCGACTATCCAATTGCTAATGGAAGAAGTTTATTATGGCCTGCACAAGGAAATGAAGGCCTTACCTTCTATGGGTCTTAGGGCAGTGATTGATGTTGTCTGTAATGATTTAGTAGGAGATATTGGTGACTTTGCGCGGAAACTAAGCCAATTGGAAAAAGAGAAACATATAACCCCAAAGAATAAGGAAATACTAGAAAACGTACTTGAAGTCGGTCACGCATCAGCGCACCGTGGATATTTGCCAGAATTAGAAGATCTACGATCTGTTCTTGATATAGTCAATCATCTACTAAAAGAGGTGTATGTATTGGGTATTGAATCAAAGCGGCTAAAAGCACTGACGCCAAAGCGGGAGCGAAAGAGACAGTGATGATTGGAATCTAACAATGGGATGATCTAGGTCAAAGCTGCCGCTTTGCCCGCCGCTTATGCAGCCCCTTAGGTCTATTTCACTAGGAAAGAGGTGTAGAGGATGATGACACAAGAAAAAAAGAAGCTAATATTCAACGCAATTGAGTCCTATACTATTCTTAAGGATTTGTTTACTCAATTCAAAAAAATGTGTACAGAATTTCTGGCGAAAGAGAATGCTTTCAAGCTTGGCATCCAAGATTCAAATGATGTAAGCTTCAAATTAACTGCATTTGATTCAACCATCTTCGCTACATTTTCGATGGTGTTTAGTTCCGAGGATACTGCTCATGGCAAAATTACCTTTGAAAGGTTTATAGAAGATGATGACAATGAAGAAATTTGGGTGCTGTATTTTGACCAACAGGGGAATCTAAGGGAAAGCTTAGCACAAAAGATGAGCCTTTATAGTATTACTGATAGCAAATGCTTTGAGTATATCATTCTCAATTTTTTGGAGAATTATTTGCATTTGCCCTGTTTTAAAGCTCATGAAGGATCGAGAGAATAAGCACTATATAAGGCATGAAGACGGTGCAGGAAGCTGGGCGGATGAGTCCAGACTTTATGTTGTTTTAAGAGATTTAGGGTAAATATGAGTAATTTTTTAAATATTGATAGTGTGCGATTATTTATAGTCTTGATTTTTCCTGGACTTATTTCAATGAAAATATACCGGCTTCTTATGCCTGCTCGGCCGGTTGATTGGAGTAATGCATTAGTTGAAGGATTATTTTATAGCATAATAAATTTTGCTATATTTCTGCCTCTGGTTATACCAATTCATCTAAATAACTTCCCATCTGATCATCCAATATGGTACGCTATTTGTGGAGTGGCAATTCTCTTGGTGGGACCAATTTTATGGCCGATAATTCTTACACAAATATTTCGCTCAAAGTTATTTATAGGAAGGTTGCAAATTCCATATCCAACATCTTGGGATTATTTTTTTGATAAGAGAGAGCCTGTGTTCATATTGATCCATCTTAATGATGGAAAAATGATAGGAGGCTATTTCGGCACTGATTCCTACGCAACCTCATTTCCAAATCACGGCGATATTTATTTACAATCAGTATTTAAGGTCAACGACGATGGTACATTTGATGAGCCTATTGAGGATACTAAGGGGCTATTAATCAGAAAGGAAGAATATACTTGTTTAGAAATATTTAATGTCCCCCAACAACAAGAGGGAGGAAAGCAATGAGTGATAAAGAAGAATCAAAAACAAAAAGAGTCACAGGCGGGTATAAACCTCTTAATGAAGGCTACCAGCCTAAATATGTTAAGAAGGGGTATAAACCTACAGGACAAGAGGACACTACACCTCCCAAGCCTCCAAAAGGAGGAACTGGAAAGAGTTCTGGAAAAAAAGAGTAAGTAGGTGATACGTCTCATTTGGGCATTGTATATATAAAAAATTTCGAACCTTCTAAGTAACCGCAACGTAAATCACTGCTTTTTATAAGAAGCCTATTTTGCAGTCTCCTCTGGACATAGTACAATCTGAAGTGGTCGGAAGAAAACATAATTTTTGTGAAAAGTGGAGATCTGACTCCAGCTCACATATATAGGCTTTTCTTATATTTGCCACACTGAAGGCTTAAAATATTTGGCCTGCTGAGGAAATGGACAAAGAGACGTATTTGCTGAGGCACAATACTTTATATGAAGCTTCTAACTTTTTGATTTTCTTATCGATTTTAGGGATATTACATTTCAGAGACGTAAAGCATTACGTCTTTTAGGGCATATAATATTTATGATGATGTTAAACGCTTGAATTCAGGAGCAAAAGGAGAAGAAGATGGATCATTATTACGTAAATGACAACGCTCAGTCGACTGGAGAGCATGAGGTACACAAAGAAGGCTGCCCGTACTTTCCTACCAACAGGACATATCTTGGGTACTTTTCGAATTGCAGAGAGGCGGTTCAGAAGGCAAAAACAATTTATTCAAATGTTGACGGATGTTATACGTGTTCGCGACCTTGTCATACAAGGTAGCCAGCGTTTAACAAATAAAGGATTAGTTCCGAGTCGAGGAACGAGTGCTCGGAACTAATCCATGGTTCAAGAAGCCGCGGTCAAAATTTGAATTGACGAAATATAAGAAATCACAATATGTAGATAAAGGGAAATGGTTAAAAACCACAATATCTTGTGGTTTGGAGGCGGATTAGAAATTGAGTACTGACAACCTAAAATGATGTTTCATGATAAGTTGAAATTACATTAAATAATGATATTTAGTCAAGAGTTATAATATGTAATATTTGCGGAATTAATTACCTGCCGCGTAGCGGCTTACTTGAACAAGGCGCTCCACCTGACCGTTATTCCGCTGCCGCTTCATAGCTGCAGGTGAGCTTTGTCGAGACTCCCTTTTATAAGAGAGCTTATGGTACAACTCCAAGACAGAATTCAACTATTACAAAACAAGCTACAGAAGAAAGAACTCTCCGCCGCTCTCTTGTTCTATTCACGCGACATACTCTATTATACTGGCACGGCGCAGCCATCATACCTTGTGGTTCTCCCAGAAGACTATTTCCTTTTTGTGAGAAGCGGTTTTGAATTTGCTCTAAACGATGCATTCATTCCAAAGGAGAAAATAAGAGAAGAGCGCAAATTAGAGACTATTTACCAGAGTGTATTTCACAATTCACGAATGAATAAGAAGATCGGGACTGAATTGGATATCCTCCCCGCAGATCAATTTTTTAAATACAGGGAGGCCTTTCCCGGCTATAAATTTGTCAATATATCACCTGTCATCTTAGAACAAAGAAAAAGGAAGGATGCCTCAGAAATTGCCAGAATCAAAAAGGCTTGCCAAGCAATTCATATGGGACATAATGCAGTTTTGGAAACTTTAAAGGAAGGAATAACAGAGCTTGAACTTGCTGCTGCTGTTGAAAACGCTCACAGACTGGCCGGACATGAAGGAATATTTTTCATTCGACAACCTGATTTTTTTATGAGCAGAGGCCCTATATCGTCCGGACCAAATCTTTTCAAGATGAGCGGAGTCGTCTATACGATAACCGGGGTGGGCTTGAGTCCATCAGTCCCAGCAGGACCTTCCAGAAGATCAATTTCAACGGGAGACCTGGTTATTGTTGACATCCCGACATTGGTAGACGGCTACCATGCCGACCAGACAAGGAGCTATATTTTAGGGAAGGCCGATGAAAAAATTGAAACCTTGTATAGTCATCTAAAAGAGACAGCTGATTATCTCATACAAGCTATTAAACCGGGATTGAAATGCCATGAAATCTATCGAATGGCAATAGAAAAATCGAAAGATCTCAGGGTTACCGATACTTTCTTAAATTTTGGGAGAGGAAGAAAGAGTCGTATGATTGGGCATGGTATCGGATTAGAATTAAATGAGCCGCCTATTCTCTCTATGTACGATGATTCTGAAGTTTCTGATGGTCATGTCGTTGCTGTAGATATGCACATGATGGATGAGAATATTGGAGTTGTTAAATTGGAAGATATGATTCTGATCACTGATAATGGAAATGAGATTCTGACAAAAAGCCCAAGAGATCTTTTCGAGGTATAAATAATGTATTTCTGGAAGAGAGCCTAACAAGGCAAATACAGCCGACAGCTTACCGCTGCTGCTGATTTGCGACGTTAAAATCTGGATTGCTGGCTCATATTACTATATTAAAGAATAGGAGTTCAAAATGAGGAAATTATTTATGTCATTTTTTTTGATATTTATTTTTTTACTAATTAATTCTTGTGCGTCTTCACTTAATCCAAGAAATATGAAAATAGAATTAGATCATTGTTCATATATACATCCATTTATAAATGAATATGAGCCAGGAAGTATATTTTTGTTTAATCCAAATGGATCACCTAAATTGGATCTAATTTATACTTATGAATGGAGAAGAAAAGCGCTTGATTCCAATGAGGATCGTAGGGGCACACCAGACCTATTTTACAAATGGCCTCTATCAAGTTTTTCATATATAGAGTCTTCTTATAAAGGCTTGGGGACTTTTGCTGATTTAATCTTCATCGAAGTTGAAGCAGTTGCTTCAAGTATATCAAGCGTTGGATTAATAGTTAGTAAAGGATTTGAATTAGTGCCTAAAATTTCACATCAAACTCTCTTTTTTGAATGGAAAGAAAATGATCTTAAAGAATATAATAAATTTAAGGATATTTTATATAAAAGAAAAGGCGAAAAAGAAGGAACACTTGTTATTTTGGCACGTTTAGGAAAGGCAGAATCTGGCAAGTATAGTATTATGTTTAAAGATGATATAAGAGCTCAAATAAAAGAAGGTATCAAGGCAAAGCTTAATTTTTATGGGGGTATCTTAAATACTAATCAAATAGAGGTTACAGGAACTCCCGAAAGGCCCTTTCCATGTAAATGGTGTCTATTTAGAATTGATTTAGAATAAGAAAACGTAATATTTTTATGTTTAAATGTTTATGCCAGTAACTTTTAACTTGGAATTCCCCGTTGCTTGCAACGGGGATGGATCAAAGATCAACAACTTTTAACTCTTATAAGTGCTTCTTTAATAGGGGATCCTCGTGCAGAAATTGCTTTAAATGTTTTGCCCTTTTTAATCAGCTTATCCTATGCCATGAGCCTCCCCAGAGCAGGTTTTGTTAAAATCTACAAGAAACATAACCTTGCTCTTTCAGCCGACAGCTGAACGCTGCGGCTGAAGAGCCCGTTAGCTCTGACTCAAGAGAAGAAGGGATAAGAAAAATATGAAAAAAATATGCATTATATTCGCGATCTTCTCTATACTGTTTTTTGTTTTTGAAACATATGCTGAAGAAAATATCATTAGATTGATATGCAAATACTCACATACCATTGATGCGGACGGCAAAAGTAGCAGCACTTCAGGTGAGGACCTCGTCACTGTCACTTACTCGAATGATGGAAAGGCGATAATAAAAAAACAAGGACTCGGTGCACAGTTCAGCGGTACAATTACCGACGAAGAAATAAAGGGCAATACAGAATACAAAATATCAGAATCTACAATACAACAAACTATTGTGATCAATAGATACACTGGTAGTTTTGAAATAACTTTCAAAATAATTGGCTCAAAAGGTGGCCTTGTTTATTGTGGAAGCTGTGAACCAGTAGAAAATAACAAATTTTAAAACAAGAGCTAACAAAAAAATTAACCCGACCGGCTGAAAAGCTCGCCGGCCGGTTATTTTCACCGTTATGAGCTCGATCCTTTTATTTAAGGTTTTGAAATATGCCAATACCAGATAAAGATGAACTTTGGGCAAAACTCGAAAAGACCGGAGAATCAGAAGTAAGAATCAAACTTGCATCTGGCGTTTATGGTAAACGGAAAATTCCACTTATAGAGGAATGGCTGAGACGAAAACAAGAGCGGAGTTCAAAAATGTCTGTATATGAAGAGGCAGTAGCTTTTGAACGTAAGGTGGCATCTATTTTCAGGGCTTTGGGGGCAAAAGTCGAACATGATATCTCCTTGGCTGGGAATCAGATAGACATATTGGTATCCGAAAAAACGCCGTCAGGTTCCGTTATTAAATCAGCTATTGAATGTAAATATTATTCAAGACCCGTTGGTGTTGACCTCGTTAATTCACTCGCCGGTCTTTCAGTCCTCCTGAAGAACCGAGGACTTATTGATAAAGCATTGTTAGTGACCCGTTCCGGTTTTACGCGGTCGGCAAGATCAGCGGCCAAAGAACATGGAGTCGAATTGTACGAAATAGCTGACTTAGAACAAAGAGTAGCTGGCAGAGAGAAGCTTTTTGCTGAAGCGGATGCAGAGATAGGGAAACAACTTGCAGAGCAAGCTGAGAAACCCGTAACACAAAAACCAAAACGTATTTTTGTAGTAATGCCTTTTGATCCAGAATTCAACGACATATATATACTAGTATAAGGTTTCATCAAAATATTTACAATTTAATTTAATGCCAAATCGAACTTTTTCCAACGATGAACAACAGGCTCGGCATTGATTTCTGCAATGCCTTTGAGGATTCTTTCTTTCAGTTCTTGTTTTGATTCAACACGGATATGCTTTAAAAAAGTTCTTGAGATCTTTGAAAAGAATGTCTCGATTAGATTAAGCCAAGATCCATGCTTTGGAGTATGCACATAGATAAATCGGTTTGGCTTGGTTGAAAGATAAGCCATAGTTTCTTTTGATATATGTGCAGAGTGATTATCTAAGATGACGCGTATGGTGCAATCTTTAGGATAACACTGATCCATTTCCTTTAACAATGAAATAAACTCCCTGCTCCGATGGCGATCATGGACTTGGGCAATGACATGGCCATCATGTAGATCCAGAGCAGCTAAAAGCGACACTGTTCCGAGCCTTTTATACTCATAGTCTCGCCCCATTTGAGCATACTGACCAGGTATGGGGGGTAAGTCCGGTGCGATATTCTTGATGGCCTGAATACCCGGTTTTTCATCCACCGACACGGTAATGATTTTTTTACTCTGTCCATTTTGGTGATTACTTTGAGTCTTTATTTCTTTGTATACAACAAGGACATCATGCATCTTATTTTCAAATTCTTCATCCCGCCTCTCCAGGTAGTAGCGGACCTTATGGGGTTGAAGCGGTTGAGATTTAAGGATTCGTTGAATGGTTGCTTTGGCTGCCCTTTTCAAACAATCATGACCAGCAACCGGGGCATTCTTGCGAGTGTGTTTGGCCAAAGTTGAAAGTGTCCAAACCTCCGCTGCATATCCATGATCTTTTGGCTTTGTGCAGGCAAGATTTACAACCCAAGTCTTTGCCTCTTCCGTAATGAGAGGTTCTTTTGCTCGATGATATTTATCTTTAAGTCCTGTCTCTATACCGGATGCTAAAGCCTTATCGATGCATTTATAGATAGTTGGCCTACTGATATTGAATTCCTTTTTGATGGATGAAATATCTTTGCCGTTAGCATAG
>Ga0315546_1000167_pt1 | contig 51395 bp, 52 predicted proteins | sample SalMarSW160170MG_FD_203833 | JGI IMG/M metagenome (GOLD analysis project Ga0315546, IMG submission 203833) | Salt marsh sediment microbial communities from the Plum Island Ecosystem LTER, Massachusetts, United States - Salt Marsh Sediment SW1601-170 ...
AAAGTCAGAAAAAAATAATTGATTTCAACGATGACGGGGAAATAAATATTTCAGATTTTAGTATATTTATTCGTGCTATTAAAAAATAAAATGAAAAAATGAAATATCAATTTAAAACAATTATAGCCATATTGGTCGGGGTCATTGCTTGGGGTATTTTTTCTTCGGCGCAGGCCGCTACACTTTCTTTAACACCTATTAGTTCCGAGATTGGAATCGGAGAAAAAATGACGATTGAGATTAGGATTGATAGCGAAGGGGAAAGCTTTAACGCAGCCCAGGCAGTAATTCGTTTCCCTAAAGATACGCTTGAGGTGACTGCATTAGACAAAGCAGAATCCGTATTCAGCTTTTGGCTTGAAGAGCCAAATTTTTCAAATACGGACGGAGTTGTATCATTTATCGGCGGCACACCGTCCGGAGTTTCCGGGGGCGCTGTCAGAGTTCTGAAGATAGAATTTCTGGCCAAAGGAACTGGTAGCGGGACACTTTCTTTTGTAGAAGCCGCTGTCACGGCGGCTGACGGAAGCGGAACCAATATACTATCAGAGATAAATGATGCAGTGATTATGGTAGTCCCTCAAAGAGTTATTCCAAAAGTTCCAGAATCCCAGCAAAAAATTCCGGAGCCCGAACAAATTGTCCGGAAACCCGCGCCTTCAGAGAAATTGCCTTCAAGCCCCGTTCTTAAAATTTCACTCTATCCTGAAGAAACCCGTTGGTATAATCTGGTGGCGCAGTTTACGGTAAGTTGGGATTTACCGCTTGATATTTCTGGCGTGAGCACGGCGCTCAACAAATACCCAAACTCTATCCCGCCCGGACGATCCGAAGGACTTTTTGATAATAAAAGCTTCGCGGCGCTCGGAGACGGCATTTGGTACCTTCATGTTCGTTTTCAAAACAATCTTGGCTGGGGACCGACTGCGCATCACCGTTTGGCCGTTGATACCCAACCCCCACTTGGTTTTGAGCTTACCGTCGTTGAAGGCGAGGCGACTGATAATCCAACCCCTACGTTTCAATTCAAGACCAGCGACGCTCTCTCTGGTCTTCGAGAGTACCAGGTAAGAATTGGCGACGGAGATCTGATAAAAATTCCCGCAGCGGAGTTTAATGGGAGCTTTAAGTTACCATTGCAATCGCCGGGTAAGCGGCGGATTACCGTAAAAGCGGTTGATCAGGCCGATAATGGCATTGAAGATGACGTAATGCTGGAAACTATTCCTATTGCGTCACCGACCATAAGTTTTGTTACCAGGGAATTATTCTCTGATGAGGAAAGAGGCTTAACTATCAAAGGAACGGCCTTGCCGGGTGTTAATATGCTGCTGGCTGTTCTTCGGCAAGGCGCGCTTGTTGCTGAAAGCACAATTCGCGCTGATGAAAAAGGCAACTGGGAATTTACTTTTGACCAGCCTTTTAGGAATGGACGGTATATTTTAACTGCCCAGAGTCAAGATGAGCGAGGCGCCTTGAGCTTAACAGTGGAATCTCCAGAAGTGCGGGTCAAAAGCAAGCCGATTATCCAGATTGGGTTTATCCAGCTGGGGAAAGGCGGCGCGGCCCTGCTCTTGCTTTTCATACTGATAGTAGGGTTTGGCACAGGAGCTTGGTTTTATAAAAAACGGCAGGAGAAATTAGCCCTGCGACTTTTGGTTGTTAAAACCGACATGGCCAAGGTCTTTAAACTTATTCAGGACGATATAGAAAAATTACAAAAAGCCATTGGAACTCCAATCGAGGCGGACGACGAATTTATGATGAAAAGACTGCAGGAAAATATCAAGAAAATGGAAGGATATCTCAAAAAAGAAATAGAGAAATTAGAATAGTTGATAATTTGTTTACATTTTTGACCGAATTCATCGCTCTCTTTATTTTCTCTTCAATAATTTTTGGCTCGTCCCACCTTTGCTTCTCGGTTACGAACAAGGCAAATAGGCGACAAAAAAATTGGAAGGGTTCTGGGGTAAGAAATTGTTGCTCGAAAAAGGTTCGAGCTTTGTCCAGTAATTGCGACCAAAAGAAAAACGCCTGGTCAGGGTGTTTTTTTATACCCTTAACAAGGCGCTGTATTTAATGCTCAAGGTGAACTGATTTTAATACTTTTTATTCGGCCACCCCGCTTCTTCATCTTGCCTTGAATCCGGCGAAATTTAATATGACGACATTTAACATTGTTAATTCCCCCGCAATTAGGACAATTTACTAAAAAACTAGGGTTTCCTTCTCCTTTTCTCTTGACTCTGGAGATATCAATTTCATTACCGCAAGACCGACATCTTATCCAGTCCATTATCCTCCCCTTGCTTAGACCACCATTGTATTTTATATTTCCAGCCAGTCAGCGTTTTTCTTGTTCCATCAAATGAACATTCTTCTGCCCAAGGGGGAGCTCTTAAAAAATGTCGATGATTCCTACTGCGGTGCACCTGGATACTTTCGTCAACATGACCAGAAACAAAAAAGGGGGCGAAATAGCCATTACTTAATCCAGCGAAAAAAACACCTTCTGTATGCCGAGTAAGTCCGTCATTCGGCTTTAAACGACACCTTGTCCCAGGCGTTTCAGGAATTTTCTCGTCTTCGGCTAATCTGTGAAATGCTGGTACTCCCATACCTCTCCTCCTTTCCGGGTTTATAAAAAAGAACAAATTAAATGGCTTTACTGACAAGACATTTTTTTCTTAAAATTTCGCTCAAAAAATAGGTGGTTGTCCGCAAGTTAACGCCAAAGCGTTAACCAATATAGGATTCCCTGTCTATGATGATTAATCTGAAATCTTAAAGAAAAATCTTGGACAGTAAAGCCATCCTTATTATACCGTCTCACCAAATACTTGTCAACGGGTCGGTCGCGGCAATTGTCTCAATCCCTTGACCAAATTGTTTAATCATGTTTCTGGCTCGACAAAGAGGACATTTGACTATCCGGCTATCTTCAAAACCAGGATTGACTTCTAGAGGTATAGATTCTTCTCCGCACCACCAACACCTTACTTTGATTTCTTCCTTTTCCATCTTTTCTATTCCTCTCTGTTCTAAAATTCGTTTGGATTAATAACAATAACCTTGCCGTTCTTTTTCTTCTCAACTATGTTCTTAAAGCCGCAACGGGGACATTCAATTGCCCTTTTTTTGTCCAAAGAACCGTCCTTGAATATAATTCTTTTCCGACAACCCTGACATTCTAACTTCATTCCCTCCCTCCTTTCTGTTGTTAAAATGTTAAAGGACAAAACAAAAAACTGACCGGAGAGGTCAGCTTCTTTAAATCTTCTAATATATCTTAATTAAAATGCTCAAAAAGCTGATCTCTCGAGGTCAGTAAAGTAGGCAAAATAGAACCAAAAACCGGACGGATTTTGACTGAAATCAGTAAAAATATCTAGTTTATTCAAGCTGTCTAACATATTGATTAATTTAATCTTTAACCGAATGAGTGTCAAGGGGATAATCTGGCTAATCCTTTTCTAGTCCCAAAACCTTGACCAATTGCCTGACTAAGCTGACGACCACCGGCGGAGCCAACAAACTATAAACTTCTTGACCTTGGTCGTCTTTAATTATCCAGGGCTTTTCGGTCATTTTGACTTTGCCTGTCCGAGAATCGAACTGATAGCTGTATTCCGGGGTAATTTCATAATCATCAACATATTGTTTAGCCAATTTAACTGGAACAGAATTCCTTAAAAGAATCTTGGGGATGCCGTGCAAGGAAAAGATTTTATCAATCAGCTGACTATCTAAGGTCAATCTGTCTCTAATGGATTCGATGCCTAAATTATCACCTTCTTTAGCGACCATCCTGGCCTTCCGGCACTGCGGGTCATCACAAATTAAATAAAACTCTTTTTTCTTTTGGTCATAGCCAATTTCTTTAGTCGGGAACAGTTTCAAACTGCGCGGCGTCTGGCATTTTGGACAAACGACTCGGTTCTTCATTCTGGCGTCAATGACCGATTCCGGAATATCAATAGCTATAAAAATATCCGGGTCGTCCCGATAATTAATCAAATCCCTGAAAAACAAAGAGTAAGAAACCTGGTCCAAATCTCTGGGGAAGCCGTCAATAAAAAGAGATTTTCTGGGTAATTTGTCTATCTCTCTTTTAAGCAAGGCCAGAATAAACTCGGTCGGCAAAAGGGACTTGGTGCTGCGGCCGGACAAGGACTCGAAAACCTCTTTAATAGAAATATAGCCGCGATAATTGCTGGATAAATAATCTAATAATTCCTGTTTCCTCTTCTTGTTTTTTATCTCTTGATGAACGGCTCTGACAATGTCGCCAACGGAAATATGGTTGATTTTGTCTGAACCGAAAATCTCCATCATTAACTTGGTATAGGTTCCTTTGCCGGCATTCTTTTTACCCAAAAAGTAGGCGATAAAAGTATTTCGCTTAAGGTAATTCCTTAAAAGGGTAACTTCTTGGCCGACTTTAGCCTGGAAATATTTTTTTCGTTCCTTGGGGCCAGCCAAATCAAACCCTTTAGTTAATCCCCTGACTTTTGTTTTGGCTAAAGGAAATTCTTTCCTTTGAGCTTTCATATGGTTATAAATATTTAATCAGATAGTTCAGATTAGCAAAAAAAATGCTTATTGGCAAGCTATTCGGTTGTGGCTATTTCAAACCAAATTCCATCAGTATAAATTTGGATACGGCCGTCTCTGTCGGTTCGGTAAACTGAAAAATCTTTTAATCGTTTCAAAACATCTGAATGAGGATGACCGTAACGATTCTCTTGACCAACCGAAATAATGGCTACTTGAGGATTAACCGCCTCCAAAAACTTTTGGCTGCTGGAGGTTTTGCTGCCGTGATGAGGCACTTTTAAAACATCTGACCTTAATCGGTCAACCGGCCAATGACTAACTAAATATTGTTCAACGTCCTTCTCAATATCGCCAGTTAAAAGAAATTCCATCTGGTCGTAAACTAAGCGGCCGACCACAGAAACATTATTAGCTTTTTGGGCTAAATACTTAGTTGAGGACTGTTCCGGCCAAAGAACTTCCAAAGACGGACCGGCCGGGAAAATAATTTTTTGGCCGGTCTGAGCTATGGTCAAAGGAATACTTTTTTCAGCAACTAAATCCTCCCATCTTTGATAAACAGCTGTCTCTTTTCGGAAGCCGCTGGTTAGAATATGGCCGATTTGATAATAATTAAGCACCTCCACTAAACCAGTGATGTGGTCAGCGTCAGGATGGGTTAAAATAATTAAATCAATGGTCCGGTCATAAAAAGGCATTACTTGATTCAATTCTGCCAAAACTGCTTTATCAGGTCCGCCGTCGATCAAAACCTGCCGACCAGCCGGCGTCTCAATAAAAATACTATCTCCTTGTCCGACATCAAAGAAATAAACCTCTAAAAGATTATCCGGGGCTTGCCAAAAAACAGCTGACCAAATAAGAATAGCAGTGATAGAAAGGATAATTAGGATTAAGTAAGTAAACCTTTTGACCTGGAACATCTGTTAATAATTATAATTAAAAGCGAATAATATCCTAATAAAATTATCCAGGAAATATTATTAAATTGATAAGCGGCCAAGGGGAAAGAGGAAAGGTAATCAACTACTTTAACCAGATAAGTTAATAATAGCCAAACCGGCCAGGTGATTGCTTTAGCTAAAGCCAGCCAAATTAAACCACTGAAACTTAAAATTATCCCAGACATCATCATTAGTGGCAAAAAAGGAACAATTAATAGGTTGGCTAAAGGTGAAATTAAAGAAAGTCGGCCAAAGTGGAAAATTAAAACCGGCAAAGTACCTAATTGAGCGGCTAAAGTCATAGTCAGAATATCTTTTAAGCGAGCTGGATTAGGCCAATTGGCTGTTCGCTTATCTAAAATTGGTTTGAGATAAATAATACTTAGAGTGGCTAAAAAAGATAACTGGAAACCAACATCTGATTCTAAAAGAAGCGGACTAACCGCTAGCATGGCGGTGGCCGCTAAAACGACCGCCCGGTCAGCGCTGCGCAAACGACCGACTTTTTGGGCTAATAAGAGCAGGCCGGCCATCAGGCCAGCCCTCACAGCCGAAGCTGGCGCACCAATCATTAGAATATAGATAATCAGAAAAAAGAGAACAAAATAGAAAGCTTGACCCCGCCAAAGACCGATAGCCAAGGCCAGGAAAAGCAGAATCTGTGACATAATAATCATGTGCATGCCCGAAATGGCGACAATGTGGCGAGTACCAGTAATATTCAATTTATCTTTCAAATTATCGGCTAATCCCCATTTATCGCCTAAAAAGATAGCTTTGAGAATACTGCCTTGGGGCGGTAAGAGGGTTTGGTCAATGATTTTTCTTAATCTATCCTTGAAATTAAAAATTATTTGAGTACACCAAGGGCTTTGATTTTTAGCTAAGTAGTTAATCTGGGGATTATAAATAACCGAATAGATTTTATCTTTGGCCAAATATTGGCGGTAATCAAAATCTTCAAATTGAGCCGGTTGTTTTAACTGACCGTTAATTTCTAATCGGTCGCCATAACTATATTCCGGATAAAGCTCCGTAGTAATCAAAATCCTCCCGGGAATTCCTTCGGCTTCAAATTCAAATTTCTGCTGATTAATTCTCTGCTCTGGCTCGTCAACAACAATTCCTGATAGAGTCATTGACTGTTCATAATATTGATGAAGCTTTTCCAATTCAGCCGGCTGAGCAGCTATTTGATGTCGCCAAAAACCACTAATTAAAACCAACAAGCAAAAGCCAACTAAGGCCAAAACCTTAGATTTAGAATAAAGGATAATCAAGAGGAAAGCTAAAACAAAAATTCCCCACCAAATTAGCCGGGGAATTTTGATTAAAGAATCCAGAACAATACCACTGATAAAAGCCAGACAGAAACAGAGAAGGATCTTGGATTTAGTCATTTATATTCTCAAAACCGCTTTTTCAGGATAAGGTTTTAATATCTCCAAAAATTTCCTTAAAGTTTCCTCAGAATAAGGTTTTATCTTTTTAAAACGCTCGTCTAAAGCTTTTTGATTTTGGAATTGCTGGAGGGCAATCAGTTTAACTCCTTGAAGCCATTGACCAATTTTCCTGATTTCTTTTTGACCGACGATGGTCGGGATAACCGTGATTCTAAATTCATAATCAAGACCACTGTCTTTAATCAAATCAATACTTTTTTGGATATTCTCTAAATTAATCTTTAAGCCAGCTGCTTGGGAATATCTTTCTGGTGAAGATTTAATATCCATAGCCAGATAATCAACCAATTTCTTTTTAATCAATTTGTCTAATACTGATGGATTATAACCATTGGTATCTAATTTAACCAAAAATCCTAAATTTTTTATCTGACGAATAAATTTAGGTAAGTCCCGCTGGATAGTCGGTTCGCCACCGGTCAGACAGACTCCTTCCAATAATCCTTGACGAGATTTCAAAAAATCGAAAAAATCTTTTTCAGTAATTTGCGGTTGTTTCTTTATTTGTTCGGGAAGGACTAACTCCGGATTCTGACAAAAGGGACATCTAAAATTACAGCCACTGCTGAAAACAGTGGCCGCAATTTTTGAAGGATAGTCGACTAAAGTTAGTTTTTGCAGTCCGCCAAGCAGCATAAGATAATTAATCCCCGGGATTAAATTTGAATTCCTTCCTTTCTTTAAACTCTTGCTGTTTACCCATATTCCATTGACTAACCGGTCTTAAATATCCAACCACTCGGGAATAAACTTCACAGGGTTGTTTAATAGTACATTTGGGACAGTAAAAATGTTCTCCGGCGATATAGCCGTGAGTAGGACAAATTGAGAAAGTAGGGGTCAGCGTAATATAGGGTAAATGGAATTTTTCAAAAATCTTCTTAATTAAATTCTTGACTGTTTGAATATCAGAAACTTTCTCTCCTAAAAAGAGATGGAGAACGGTCCCCCCGGTATACTGACATTGAATTTTATCCTGAAGTTCTAGGGCCTTAAACATATCATCGGTAGAATCAACCGGCAATTGAGAACTATTGGTATAATACGGTAGTTTTTTGGTGCCGGCCGTAATGATATCTGGATATTTTTCTCTATCAATTTTTGCTTGTCGATAACTTGTTCCTTCGCCGGGAGTAGCCTCAAGATTATACAGATTACCAGTTTCTTCTTGATATTTTATTAATCTCTGACGCATAAAATCTAAAATCTCCAGAGTGAATCTTCTTCCCCGTTGAGAAACAACATTCTCTTCAATGAAATTTAAAAGAGATTCATTCATTCCGATTAAACCAATAGTTGAGAAATGATTTCCAAAATAAGAACCTCTTACTTTTTTAACCGAAGCTAAGTAGTGTTTTGAATATGGATAGAGGCCTTTCTCCATAAAATTATCTAAGGCCTTTCTTTTAATTTCTAAACTTTCTTTGGCTAAATCCATTAAATGCGTCAATCTTTGGAAGAATTCCTTTTTAGTTTTAGAAAGATAACCAATTCTGGGCATATTTATGGTGACCACCCCAATACTTCCTGTCAGCGGAGCTGAACCAAAAAGACCGCCTCCTCTTTTATAAAGTTCTTTATTTGACAAACGAAGTCGACAACACATTGACCTGAAGTCTTCAGGATTCATATCAGATCGGACAAAATTTTGGAAATAATTTACCCCGTATTTAGCCGTCGCTTCCCACATCGGCTCTAAGGCTGGTCTATCCCAATCAAAATCTTTGGTAATAGAAACTGTCGGGATAGGAAAAGTAAACGGTTTGCCTTTGGCATCCCCTTTCATCAATACTTCATAAAAAGCCCGATTGACCATATCCATTTCTTCTTGAAATTGGCCGTAAGTTTCTCTTTTGGGCTGTCCGCCAATGATTACCGGCTGTTTAGCTAAAAAAGTTGGGGGGGTGATATCGAGAGTCACATTAAGAAACGGAGTCTGGAAGCCTACTCTGGTCGGCACCATACAGTTGTATAAAAATTCCTGCATGGCCTGTCTAACTTGAGAATAATTCAAATTGTCATAACGAATAAAGGGAGCTAACAAAGTATCAAAATTTGAAACAGCTTCAGCACCGGCCGCTTCACCCTGAAGCGTATAAAAGAAATTAACTAATTGACCCAAAGCTGTCCTAAAATGTTTGGCTGGCCGGGATTCTAATTTTCCTGAGACGCCGCCAAAACCCCGCAACAACAAATCGTAAAGATCCCAGCCCATGCAATAGCAGGCCAGGGTCTCTAAATCATGAATGTGAAAATCTTCGTTAGTGGCTGCCTCTCTTATTTCTTTTGGGTAAATTTTGTTTAACCAATATTTCTTAGCAACGGCAGCCATGCCATATTGATTCAATCCCTGTAAAGAATAAGTCATATTGGCATTTTCCTGAATTTGCCAGTCAAGTTCCTGGATGTATCTATCAACCATTTCAGTTGATTCGTCTACAACAGCCACCGCTTCTCTAATTCTTCTCCTTTGTTCTCTATATAAAATATAAGCTTTAGCTGTTTCGACCAGGCCTTCTAAAATTAAAACTTCTTCGACAATATCCTGAACTTCTTCAACTTTAGGAACTTCTTCTTTTTTGAAACGGCGTTCCAGTAAATCCAATACTTTATCAGAAAGACGTTTAGCTTTGCGACCGTTACCCTGATGAGTGGCTGTTAAGGCCTTATAAATCGCCTGAGTAATCTTCTCTTGCTCAAAATCAACCACTCGACCATCTCTTTTAATAATCTTAACTATTTTGTTCTTAACCATCTTGCTAAGCAGCCCAGCCAACAGACAACCCTTTTAAAAAAGGATTATCCTTGGTCAGTCAACTTTTATATTTATCAACAATAACTCTATTTTACTCCAATGACCAAAACTGGTCAAACTAATTCAAAAAGAAACAGCCATCCGAAATTGGCTGGCTGTTTCAATCAACTTATTTATCAAAATTTATTTCATCTTTCTTCTGATAAAAGCGGGAATATCCCATTCGCTTTCCGGCTCTTCCACCTCTTTGGGCTTAAATTCCATTCTCTTTCTCGTTTTTTCTTCAATCTGATTAATCGGCGAAATATCCTGAATCTTTGGTTCGCCGGCTTTCCTCATCACCTCGTCAAAGCCCGTAGCGATAACGGTAATTTTAATCTCGCCTTTCTTCAATTTATCATCAACTACCGCTCCGAAAATGACTTTGGCCTCCGGGTCGACTGATTCAACAATTATCTTGGCCGCTTCGTTAATTTCGGCCATGGCCAAGTCTGGACCACCGCTAACATTAAAGAGAACTCCTTTAGCTCCGTCGATAGAAATTTCTAGCAAAGGCGAATTAATGGCTACCTTAGCCGCTTCAATGGCCCGGTCGTCGCCAGTTGCTCGACCGATACCCATCAAAGCTGAACCAGCATTCTCCATAATCGCTTTGACGTCAGCAAAATCAACATTAACAATACCAGGCGTGATAACTAAGTCGGAAATACCCTGAACGGCTTGTCTCAAAACATCATCAACCACTGAAAAGGCATCGGTCAACGAAGTTTTATGGTCAATCACTGAAAGAAGTTTGTCATTAGGAATAGTAATTAAAGTATCAACTTTATCGCGTAACTGGTTGAGACCATCTTCGGCGATGCGCATTCGCTGGAGACCCTCAAAGGTGAACGGTTTAGTGACCACGGCTACCGTTAAAGCGCCGGAATCGCGGGCTGCTTCGGCAATAATCGGACTAGCGCCAGTCCCAGTACCGCCACCCATGCCACAAGTAACAAAAACCATATCAGCTCCTTTGACCACTTGATGAATTTCGTCACGATTCTCTTCAGCTGCCTGACGGCCAAGTTCTGGATTCATACCGGCTCCCAGCCCTTTAGTTAGATTCTTGCCGATATGGAGTTTCTCTGATGAATTAACATGATGTAGATCTTGAGCATCGGTATTGATGGCCACAAAATCTACTCCGTGAATTTTACAGGCCATCATTCGAGAAATGGCGTTGCCACCGCTCCCGCCAATGCCGACCACTTTAATTTTAGCAAAAGTTTCGACAGCTGGTTTTACTTGAGCCATATGATTACTTAAGCAACTCATTAAGCAACAATGAGGAGTTTATTGACCCTCCTCATTGTTCTCAACGGCCCTAAAATGTTTCTCCTTAAATTAGCACAACTATTTTAATAAGGCAAGCTTTTTAAGTCAAGGGTATAATTTCGAGAGAGCTCCTTGAAATTATGCCTAAGGTAAAAAACCTCGGAACCATCCTTTAATTTTGTTAATTGTTGGAGCAACTGGAAATCGCCCTAAAGGAATAGTCCGCAGACGGCCACTTTTAAGTTGTTCATCTATACTCCAAAAAATTAAACCGACGGCTGTGGCAAAAGCTGGGTCATCAACTTCCTCTACAATACCTTCTAATTCTAAGGGAAAACCCACTTGGGCTGGCAACTTCAATCCTTCTTTGGCCAAATCGACCAAGCCGGGTATTTTTGCCCCACCGCCCAAAAGAACAACGCCGGCCGGCAGCAATCCCTGTCGGTCAATCCGCTTCAGCTCTTTGTTGACCAGCTCAAAAATTTCACTTAAGCGAGCCTCGATTATTTCGGCCACCTGAATTCGAGGGACAACTCCTTTTTCCTGGTTAGCTAACTTAGATAAACTAATTGTATCTTTCTTGCTAATTTCCGAGATTAGGGCTGTGCCATATTCTAATTTAACCCTTTCAGCTAAATCAATGTCGCTCCTTAAGCCGATAGCAATGTCGTTAGTAATATGAGAAGAACCGATTGGTAAAACACAACTATGAATGATATCGCCTTCTTCAAACACTGTCAAGCTGGCTGTACCGCCGCCCAGATCCAGAGCCAAAACGCCCAACTCTTTCTGGCGCTTAGTTAAAGCAGCCCGCGAGGCGGCCAAAGGGGCCAAAACTAAACCCTCTATTTCCAAACCAGCTTCGGAAATACATTTGGTCAAATTCTTGATAAAGGGAGTCGCCCCCTCAATAATCAAAGTATCTACCTCTAATCTGACGCCGTTCATACCGACCGGGTCTTTAATGCCGATTTGGTCGTCAACCGAAAAAGAACGGGGGATAATATGAAGAATTTCCCGATTAGGTGAAATAGAGATGGCTGAAGCGGCATTGATGGCCCGTTCAACATCTTCTCGCGAAATCTCGCCATCAGCCCGAGAAACGGCCACTACGCCTTTACTGGTTCGAGAAGTAATATGATTACCGCTCAAACTGACATAGGCCCGTTCAATGGAAACCCCACTATTCCGCTCGGCCTCCTGGACTGATTGACTGATATTCTTGACTGCTTCTTCAATATCAACGACCACTCCTCGCCGCAAACCAAAAGAAGGTACCTGACTAACGCCAATAATCTGAGGCTTGGTCTGGTCAGCCCTTATTTTAGCGACAACTGTTCGAACAAAGCAACTACCGACATCTAAACCAACAATGATAGTTTCTTTAGCCATAATTCACTTTTTTTAATATTTTCTCTTCCATTGCCTTCATCTCTTTCGCTTCTTGTTTATTTTGCTCATGGTCATAGCCCAGTAAATGAAGTATCCCATGGATTAATAAAATGGTCAATTCCTTTTTTAAAGGATGACCTAAGCGCTTGGCCTGTTTCTTGGCTCGGGGATAGCAAATAATAACTTCTCCCAGCCGCTTAATTTTGTCCGGCGGCTCAACAAATTCAATGTCTCGGCCTTTTCTCAAACGAGGGAAGGCCTTGGCTAAATAGGGTAAAACTGATTTATCACCAAAAGCCAGGACATCAGTTGCCCGATTTCTCCCCCGATAGATTTTATTCAACTTTCTCATCCGGCCATCACCAACAATAGCCAAACTGATTTCTGTCTTATCTTTAACCCCAACAGTTTTCAAAACAACTTCAGCTATTTTTTGAAACAGCTTCTCATCTATCTCATTCTGAGTAAAATTATGAATTTCCAACATTAGTCAATGAATTTAAAAGTGGAAAGGATTTGGTCAAATTCCTCTCTATAACTTTCGGTAATCAATGCAAAAGATATTACTTTTTTATAGACATCATGGTTTCCTAATGTGAAAGAGGATTTAGTTTTGTCTTCAAAATCTCCAACAATTGCGATAATCGGGCCTTCTCCTCTACTCCAAGCTCCCATACTCCATGTTTTCCATTCTGATAGAAATCCAATTGTTTTATTATCATCAATAATCTTCTGATAAGTTATGAGTTCGCTTTTTTCTTCTCCTATAAACATTCTTGGCTCATCGTTTTTGATGGCTTCTTCAAAAGTTTCTCCCTGGATGTTTAAATTTCTTGACCAGGAATTGTTTGCTATCATGACATTTCCTTCTTTGTCATATATAGCGCCGATGGTATAACCCATACCCTTCTTATAATCCCAATCCTTAGGATATCTTACTTCAAATCCATACTCTTCGTTGCGGTAAGTTTGCCAGTCGGCTGTGTCAGCTTCAATGAATTTAAAAGTGGAAAGGATTAGTTTTATCGTTTTCAACTCTGTTGAATCAGCTTTAAACCCGGGGAAAGGGAAATTTGTATCAACATGTATAAATATCTCATGTCCATCGACAATGATTGGCTCCTCTAAAAACTGTATGCAGTAAATATATCCCTCGTCTATTGTATATCTTACTTTGGTACTAATACCACCAACAAGGATATCATCATCTACACGAACTCCGCCTCCTAATCCCGTACCCATATCGTAATGAACCCGTATATTCTTTTCGTCTTCGCGTCTTAACCCGAAATGGATAAAAAAATCTTCAGATACAGGAGAGAAAATAGTATATTTTACATAATCATAATCTTCGTTACCGACTGCGATTGGCATTGATTGGGCATCCGAAAAAATTTCTTCAGTTTTCCAATCCTCCGGATACTTCAGCTCAAACCCATATTCTTCATTCCGATAAGTCTGCCAGTCGGCTGTTTGGTCAGTTGGTTCTTCAGCTGGTTCTTCCTCGCCAGCCGTGGGCAATTCAACTGGTTCTGACTGAGGAGCGAAATAGTGATAAGCGCCGTAGCTGATTAAGCCGACTATCATAACTGATAGAACCACAATCAAAACAGATGCCCACGCAGGCAAACCGGATTTTTGAGGCATCTCCGGCTGAATACTCGGTTGGGCCTGCTGCGATTCTTGGGGAATATTCGGCTGATTAGGTTGATTTGGTTGGGTTGATTGATCCATCGATTTAAGGATCGTCTTTTCGGATACGTCCTCGCTTACGGCGAGGGCATAATCCTCAATGGCAATCCTTAAATCCGTATATCAGAGCTTAAGCTTTCCCAAGTTCTTCCTGAACAATTTTATTGACCAGATTTCCATCAGCTTTGCCCTTTAACTGGGTCATCAGCGCGCCCATAACTTTACCGGTATCCTTGGGACCACTGGCTCCCAATTCTTCTATTTTCTCCTTAACTAATTTACTGATTTCTTCTTCAGACATCTGTTCGGGTAAATAACTGACCAAAATTTTTAATTCTTTTTTCTCCTGGTCAGCCAAGTCCTGGCGATTGCCTTTTTCATATTGTTCAATGGAATCCTTTCGTTTTTTCGCTTCACTAGAAATAACTTCCGTGGTTTCCTCATCGGTCAACTTGCTCAATTTGTCCAATTTCTCCAAATCTTCTCCGCTTTTGCTTAATTTAGCTCTCTTTTCTTTTTCCTTATTAAAAACAGCAGCCATCAACATACGCAAAACCGAGACCTTTAATTGGTCCCTAGCTTGCATGGCTTTCTTGGTATCAGCTTGGATTTTTTCTTTAAGCGACATTCAGATTTATCTCCTTTTCCATTTGGGCTCCTCTTCTAAAAGTCCCATTTTTCTCAATTTCTCTTTTTCTTTGCCGATGCGGGTTCTCCTTAAGGCGCTGGCTCGTCTTTCTCGTTTAGTCTTCCCTCTTTCGCGGAATCTGGCTTTGCGAGCCCGAATCAAAATACCGCTTTGTTGGATTCTGCGGGTAAAGCGTCTTAACAAACTGCGAGGATTTTCTCGCTCCCTTTTTTTAACCTCAATAACCACATAAGTCACCTCCTTTTACGGTTTGATTTCTTTTTCCTTATCAATTAATTTAATCAGTTTTTCGACTAATTTTTGGGGGTCAGAATCGTAAACGATTTTACCTGGTCCTCGGTGAGAATTAGCGACAATTTCTTTAATCATATCAGCCGTACCACCGGTGCCGGTCAAAACGCCTATCGGCTTTCTGTCCTCAAAAGCGATACTGAATTCGTTCAGGGTACCCATCCGACCGCAAACAATGATGACCGCATCAGAAGAACGGGTCAAAAGCAAATTGCGGCCAGCGTATTCAAATCCGGTGTAAATAACTAAATCATGGAAATCAACCGGCAGACGATATTTTCTCAAATGAGCTTTTTCGGAAGCAGCTGGCGAAAGACCGACAACGATACCGTTAACCTCTTTAGCTCCGATAGCCGCCCAATAAGGAACGCCTGTGGTCGCTCCGGTAACCAAAACTCCATTTTGTTTAACAATCTGGCGGCCTAATTCTTTGGCTAAATCCAAGGCATTCTTGGAACAATGATTGGTTTCAGCCGCTCCGGAAACACAAATTTTGTATTTTAAGTATTTTTTCTTTTCCATCTACTTTAGCTTACTATTTTTATCGCTTTTTGTCAAAAGAGAGGTCGATTACTTGGCCCGTTTCCGGCGCTTCGGCGGCTAATCCTAAATGGTCTTTAATCTTCTGGGTCAAAGCCAAGGCCGGTTTTTCCTCGCCCTGAACAACAAAGACTTTCTTGAGCGTCTTCTTCATCGGTCTAAGCCAAGCCAAAAGTGTTTCTTGGTCAGCATGAGCTGAATAACCGCCAATCGCCCTAATTTGTATCTTAACCGGCACTGCTTGACCGAATATTCTGACTGTTTTTGCCCCATCTAAAATCTTTCGACCGATTGTCCCGGGAACCTGATAACAAATAATCAAGAGAGTATTTTTCGGGTCGGCTAAATATATTTTTTCGTGATGTAAAATACGACCGCCGGTTGACATACCCGAACCGGCAATAATCACTTTAGGCGGCTTAGTTTGATTAATCGCTTTGGACTCGGGGACGGTTGGCGTCATTTTCAAACCGGGAAATTTAAAAAGATTATCGCCGGACTCAATCAGATAACTGGCTTCCTGATTGAAATATTGAGGATATTTCTGATAAATTTGAGTCAATTCAATGGCCAGAGGACTATCAAGAAAAATAGGCAACTGAGGGATACGGTGATTTTCAACCAATTCGTTCAATTCGTAGAGAATTTCTTGAGTTCGTTCCAAAGCAAAAGTCGGAATAAGTAAGACACCTCCTCGGCTGACTGCCTCTTCAATCGTATCTTCTAATAAATCTTTACGCTGTTTTTTATCTTCATGGAGACGGTCACCATAAGTTGATTCAATAACGACATAGTCAGCCTGGTCAATAAACTCGGTCGGTCTTAGAAGAGGTACCGGCGGATTACCCAAATCCCCCGAAAAAACTATTTTCCGCCAAGGGCGGACCCGCCTCTGGCGGGTTTCATCCTTTGCCCAAACCTCAATAAAGGCCGAACCTAAAATATGACCGGCCTCTCTGAAACAAAAAGAAATCTCTTCGTTTAACTTGATTTGTTCTCCGTAATCTACTCCTTGAAAAAGAGCTAAAGTTTGCTCTACGTCAGCTCGGTCAAAAAAAGATGGCTGACCTGTTATCTGGGCAATTTCCTGTTGAATTTCTTCGGCGTCAAAAAGCATTATCCGGCTAAAATCCTTAGTTGGCTTGGTGGCTAAAATTTTCCCCCGGAAACCTTCCTTGACCAAGCGGGGCAAACGGCCGATATGGTCAATATGGGCGTGAGTAATCAAAACGGCCTCGATTTCTCGAGGTGAATAAGGAAATTTTTGGCGATTCATCTTCCGAGCCGCTCCGCCACCTTGAAACAAACCACAATCAACTAAGATTTTGGTTTGCTTGGTCTCCAATAAATAATTAACGCCAGTTACCCATCTGGCCCCACCGTAAAAATGTAGTTTCATTAACTTTATCCTATCAGAATCTTTTTAAAAATAAAAGCCATTATTAAAGGGCGTACCTTAAAAGTACACCCTTGCTCAACCATCACTCTTAAAATATTCCTTAATCAATAAATTTTAGATGGAAAGGGTGTACTTTTAAGGCACGCCCTTTAAACCTAATTGTTTATATGTATTTGTCCGCCACATGAGAAGCGGCGTAAGATTCTGGCTTAATTTTAGCTTTAAAACCATTACCTCGAACCATGCCAACCACTTCTTTAATCATTTCCCGGGTCGGCCCGTTTTGCCCGACATCAATGTGAATTTGGAAATCGTAGTTAGGTAAATCAGACTTAGTCAATGAGGTTTTTAATTGTTTAAGCATATCTTGAGCCACCTGTAAAGATAAAGCTACCTCCTGATAAATACGGTCGCGAAGCGTATGATAGATTCTATGTCCATTGGTCCTTTTCCAAAAATAGCGGCCGCCGTGACCAATCCGATAGACAATTACGGCCGTAACAAAATCAGCCCTCTTGTCACCATTAGAATCAGTGCCGACAACTAAGCGATATTTTGATTGATCATCTTGGCTAATAAAACTAGCTATTTCCTTGGTTACCCTGGTTAGTTGAAGACGACCCTTGGTTGGACTATGGAAAAAATCACTTTTCATCTTAATTCCAATATACTATTTTATCTCTTTTTTGGCAAGCCCTTTTGCGGCGGCGAACTTCGGCCGGCTCCCGTTAATCGGCCTGATTAAGAAGAAGCAAGTTTGTTTCTTTCTAATCCCAATTTCTGGTAAATTTGGTAAATCTTTTTCTTTTGTTCGGCTACGTTTAAAATCTCCCGTCTAAGGTGGGCCTTTTCTTGGCGAATATATTTACGGATACCTTCCGGCAATCTTTTTCTTCTGGTCATAATTCTAACCCAATGAAAGGCCCTTGAGGAAAATTCAAGAGCCTGTTTTTTATTGATTTATTCTATTCCCCCTTAATCACGGCCAAAGGAACTAAGCGAGCCACTTTCTTGGATAAACCAGCCTGATGGACTACTTCAATAACATTATCAATATTCTTATAAGCCAAGGGAGCTTCCTCGGCTATCCCTCGCAAAGAATGACATTTAACGACAATGCCTTTGCTCTCCAATTGTCTGACTACTTCCGGACCGGAAATTCTTCTTCTGGCGGCATGACGGGACATTGTCCGGCCAGCGCCGTGACAAGTACTGAAAAAACTTTCCTCGCCTTCCTTGGTGCCGACTAAAACATATGAAGCTGTCCCCATACTGCCGGGAATTAAAACCGGCTGGCCAACCGACTGATACCTGGCTGGTATCTCTGAATGATCCGGCGGGAAAGCCCGGGTCGCCCCCTTCCGATGGACAATAACTTCGGTTTCTTTTCCTTCAATAACGTATTTTTCCTTTTTAATAATATTATGGGCAACATCATAGAGGACTTCAAGTTTTTCTTCCGGACCCAAGATTTTCCGCCAGGCCTGGCTGGTATAGTAAGCAATCATATGGCGATTAGCCCAGGCATAATTGGCCGCTGAAGCCATAGCCGCAAAATAACGCTGCCCCTCTGATGAATTAAAAGGAACGCAGGCGAATTCCTTATCGGGAACTCTAATCTTATACCTTTCCATAGCCGGAATCATTGTTCTTAAATAATCAGTGCAGACCTGATGGCCAAGTCCCCGACTACCAGTATGAATCATCAGAACAACCTGGTCTTCAAATAAGCCGAAAGCTTTGGCTACTTCCGGGTTAAAGATTTGGGCTACTTTTTGGATTTCTAAAAAATGATTGCCAGAGCCAAGCGTACCCACTTGGTCACGGCCTCGATTTTTAGCCCTTTCAGAAACAGTTCGGCTGTCAGCCCAATCTAATTTGCCGCCGGCTTCACAATTCTCCACGTCTTCCTTTCGGCCATAGCCCTGCTTTAACAGAATATTAGTCCCTCCTTCTAAAATTTTGTCGATCTGTTCTATGGTCAATTTTATTTTTCTCCCCCGGCCCAGTCCGGAAGGAACTTGATTTTGAATTTCAGTGGCTAATTTATCCAAATGAGGTCCAATTTCTTTTTCGGTATGTTCCGATTTTAATAAACGCATACCGCAGTTGATATCATAGCCGCATATACCGGGCGAAATAATGCCATCAGAAATCCTGATAGCGGCCACCCCGCCAATCGGACTGGCATATCCTTCATGCATATCGGGCATGGCTAAAGCATATTTCTGGAGGCCGGGTAAAGTGGCTATGTTAACCAGCTGTTCAAGCGATTTATCTTCAAAGCTTCCTTCCAGCATCTCCTCGGAAAGATAAGCCCGGGCCGGTACCCTCATATCCGACCGAAACTTCTTGGGAATCTCCCAAAGATAATCGTTAATTTTGACTAAATCTTTCTTAATCATATGTCAAAAACTATTATCGCCTGCCACTGATTATTTGTTTCTTTAATCTCCAGTTGGTGATAAGTGGCTGCCTTAATCTCAAGCCGTTTCCGGTCAATTTTTCGGCCGGCTATCTTAGCTTTTAAGCGGTTTTTGGATAATTCTTCTATTTGGAAATTATTGTAAACTTTTTGGTTGAGGTCGCTGCGAGACAAAATCTCATTAAGCCAGTCAACTAAAAGAGAATTAAGGTCTGTTGATTTAATTTCTAATTGTTCCCATTCTTCAGCCGTCTTTTTAGCCGCCGGGTTCTGTTGTTCGGCTATAGCCAAAGCCGCATTAATAAAAAGCCCGGCTAAATCCTGACTATAAACTTTAATCTTTAAATCAGCTCTATGCTCTAAAAGCTCGTACTTCTTCATGGTTTTATGATAACCATTTTCAAACCAAATTAAAAGGGCGAAGTGCCGAGAATAACACTTGCCCTTAATTCCTTGACCCGGCTCAAGTTCTTAAGCCGTCTTTTTACAGGCCTGGGGAATAGAAATTTTCGCAGTTGATATCGGGTTTTCCCAAGGGGGACCCTCGCTAAAACAAAAGGATTCAACGGTTCCCGCTTCGATATCCACTTCTAATGAAATTGCTCTTCCATCTCGGAAAATAACTTCAAATCTAAAAGGTTTACTGGTCCTCATCAACACCTTTTCAACTTTCGAAAGATTCCCGCCTACCGCTTCGGCCAAATCAATTAATCCAATAATACAATAATTGGACGGTATACTGATTATAACTTGCTCACCGTCCGAATCTACCTCGATCGAGGCCTTGGGCAGTTTGTATCTGGATGAAACAACAATCTTGGCCTTCGGCTTTTGCTCTTTTCTCTTAGTCATCCTCCCGTCCTCCTTCTTTAAAATTTATTAAGAACCAATTTCTCGCCTTATGTTAACAAAAAATACCTAAGCGTCAAGTAAATAATTACAGATAATAAATAATCTGGTAAATAATACCGAGGGCTAAGAGTAAAATAAGCCCGTAGCTGACAAAAGTCGGCAGTTTCAGAGAATATTCCGGCTGGCGCTGGCCAATTTTTTTAGCTCTTTGATAAATAAAAACCAAAAGGATTCCATTGAGACCGCCAAAGGTAGCTCCCAAAAAGCCGATAATTGTAATAAAGTCACGTAAATAAAATAAATAGGCCGCCAAAGGAACAGAGCAAGTTAAAACCCAGGCCAGATATTTATTAATCCGATAATCATACCAGTAAATCTTTTTTAAAGCTAAACCCAAAACCAAAAAAGAAGTGACCACAGCCAAAAGGCCGAAAACAGCTCCCAGAATGATGGTATGATTTTCCAAGGTAACGACTAACCCCTGAATTGCTTCTGATGAGGTTTGCTGGCCAGTCACGCCAACAACGGTTAAAATAAAGAGTAAATGGAGAAAGCCCGGCAAAAGAGTTCCCCAAAGAATCGCCTTTTTAAGTAACCGATAATTTCTTTTAAAAATTTCTCTCATTTCCGGAATAGCTGTCCAGCCAGTGGCCGCCCAAAGAGTAACTCCGTAAGGCAGAAAAAAATAGGTCCAATTCCAAGTAGTTAAATTAGTCAATTTTATGGCTGGCCATCCTTTAACAAAGATTAAAAGAACAACAATTATCAGAAACAAACTCATAACAATTTCTATTTGAGCAATTACCCTTAAGCCGAAAAAGATGGCCGAAGCACAGACGGCGAAAAAAATTAAACTCCAAAAAAAATCAGAACCGCCAAAAATAGTTGCTAAAAATTTCCCGCCGACAATTATATAGGCCAGTAAGGCACCATAAAAAACAAAGACGGAAGTAAGAGCAGCTATTTTTCTTCCCCATCTGCCTAAGTATAGTTGGGCATAGCCAACGAAACGATGCTTGCCCGGCGTCCGTAAAACAATTTCCCCATAAAATAAATGGAGCAGCAGGACCGCCCCAGTTAAAACAAACAAAAAAAGTAGACCGATTGAAAAACCGGACTTAGCCACTACATAAGGAACGCCAAAAATTCCCACGCCAACGACCGTACCGATTAAGGTAGCCGTGGCATAGTAGAAATTTCTATTCATTGAAGGTTTTTAATAATAAGTAGGTAAATAACCCCGGGCAGTTAACCAGTTGACTAAATAGGAGTAAATTATCCCCCAAACAATAGCCACGACCAAAATAATCTTGGCTTCTTTTTTCATCTCTGGTTCAGTCCAAAAAGCCAGACCCAAAATTAGACCAGCAAAAATGGGATTGACAATGGTAATAATAATACCCAGCCAAAACCACTTTTTGCGAGAAGAAAGAGCAATTTTTTCTTTGCCAGAAGCATCGGCTAATGGGGAAAGAGATGTTCCCTGGTTCATTATTTTTTCCTTTATTTAATATGACTTTTTATTTCCCCGGCAATTTGTTTCATTCTTCGCTCGGTTATTTTCTTGACATTCTCAAAAACAACCCCGCCGCCGTGACCGTCGTTTTCAAACCGAGGAATCAGCCAAACATGAGCGTGAGGAATACTTTCGCCGATTACTACGGAAACTAAAAAATCAGTCTTTAATGCTTTACGGACAGCTTTAGCTATTTTACCAACTACTTGGTAATACTGGCTAAGATTAGGCGACCTCCGTCTGTCCAGAGGCATATCCCAAACCCAACGAAAATGTTTTTTAGGAATAACTAAAGTATGCCCTGGATTAAGCGGTGTAATTGACAAAAAAGCTAAATAATTTTTATCCTCGTATACCCGATAACCGGGCAATCGACCGGCGACGATTTTGCAAAAAACGCAATCCATAAATTTGACTATTTCCTAATTCTCTTTTTCACTTCTTTAATCACTCTAGTCAAGGGAACCGTCTCTTGAACTCCGGAAGTCATTTCTTTAATGATGATTGTTTCATCCAAGGCCTCTTTTTGACCCAAAATTAAGGTGAAACGGGCATTGAGCTTATCGGCTGTTTTTAATTGGGCTTTAATCGTATCGCGACTAAAAGAACTAGCCACCTCTAAGCCGGCCTGTCTCAATTCCTCAAATAGTTTAAGGGATTTTTTCTTGGCTAAATCACCTAATTGAATCAGAAAAATTAAGGGCCTTTTCCGTTGAGGGATTTTAATATCCCTTTCTTTAATCAAATCAACTATTCTGTCCAAGCCAATAGCAAAGCCAACCGCCGGCGTGTCCTTACCGCCTAGAAGTTTAATCAAACCATCGTAGCGGCCGCCGCCGGCTAAAGCAATTTGGCGACCTTCTTCTCCTTCGGGCCAGATTTCAAAGACGGTCTTGGTATAATAGTCCAAGCCGCGAACCAAACAGGGATTAAGAATATAGGGAATATTAATCTCATCTAAAAATTCCAAAACGCTCTTGAAATGGTTATGACAATCATCGCATAACTGGTCAATAATTTGAGGCGCTTCTTGAGCCACTCGTTGGCACTTGCTCTCCTGACAATCTAACAACCTTAAGGGATTTTGCTTCAATCGTTTCTGGCAATTAGGGCAAAGTTCTTTTTTACGATTTCTATAAAAATTAACCAGTTTCTTCCGGTAAGCTGGCCGACAGACAGGACAACCGATACTGTTAATCTGAACGGTTAAATTTTTTAGAGACAATTCCCGGCTAATCGAAAAGAATAACTGGATTAATTGAGCATCAAGAACGGCTTCCTTCTCGCCAATAATTTCAAAATTGGCCTGATAAGATTGTCGATAACGCCCCTTCTGCGGTCTTTCATAACGAAAAATCGGCCCGATGCTGTAGAGTCTGATTGGATGAGGCAAACTGGACAGGCCACTTTCCAAATAAGCTCGCATAATGGCCGGGGTAAATTCCGGTCGTAAAGCCAAATACTCACCGCCCCTTGTTCTCAAGATATACATCTCTTTATCAATAATATCAGTGTTAGGACCGGTCCCCTTAATAAACAGATTGGATTCTTCCAGAATAGGTGTATCCAGACGTTCAAACCCATAAGCTCGGCCTAAATCTTTAATCACCTGTCTGATTTTTTCCCAATAGAGCTGGTCAACCGGCAGGATGTCACGCATCCCCCTGACCGCCTGAAAGGTTTTCTTGCCACGCTTAGGCTTGATTTTCTTAATTTGTTTTTTTTTGACTCTAATTGACATTTTAAAAAACGGTTAATTGGTCAAAAGGCCAAGCCCGTAACCAAACCCGGCCGATAATATTCTCTTTATTTAGGATGCCCCATTGACGAGAATCGGAGCTGGCTGAACGATTATCTCCCAAAACGAAATATTCATCCGAACCCAATTCTATTTTGGTTTTGCCCCAAGTGATAACGCCAGCGACCAAATAATTAGATTCATCTAATATTTTTCCCTGCGGCTCAGCCTGATTGTAGATAATAACCTGACCATCCCTTATCTCGACTGTTTCGCCTGGTAAGCCGACGATTCTTTTAATATAATACTGGGAAGGGTCTAAGGGATATCTAAAAACGACCACTTCGCCTCGCTGCGGTTCGCCTAATCGATAGCTAATTTCGTCAACGACCAGATACTGACCATTATCAAAATTAGGTGTCATTGAAGCGCCGCGAACAAAAAATGGTTGAATTAAAAAATAGCGGACCGGGATGATAATAGCCAAAGAGATACTGACTATCTTGACTATCTCCCAAATAAAAAGAATTATCTTTCTCATAGTATTTTGATTCTAACCCATTTCTCAAAGAAAATCAAATCTGATATACTGTATTAGTAATGACTAAATTTTTAAAAACGGTCGGTTTAACTTTATTAATTCTAGCAGGGGTATTTTTACTTATTCAGTTCATTCCTGCTTCTTCAATAGAAATTTCTTCCGAAGGGGAAAAAGTCGCTCCCAAGAAAGAAACTAGTATCTTCAAGACTATTTCTTCGTTAGTTCTAAATGGAAAAAGCCAAGCTAATCAGCAAAATATTCTTCTGCTTGGCCAGCCGGGACCGGGCTATCTAGCGGCTAACTTAACGGATACAATTATCTTAGTTCATCTGGACCCAGAAGAATCCGCCAAAGACGGACCTCCGCCAGAGGCGGATGCGCCTCTGGAGCACGCCGCTGGCGGGAAATTAGTTTTAATTTCTTTACCGCGTGATTTACTGGTCAAGATTCCTCAGCAAGGAGGTCTGACTAAAATCAACTCTCTTTACTCTTTGGTCGGTATTGAAGGATTGAAGGAGAAAATAAGCGAAATTACCGGCCTAAACATTGACCATTATCTTTTAGTTGACTTGACCGTAGTTGAAAAAGTGATTGGTTTAGTTGGCGGACTTAATGTTTACGTCCCCGAAGATATCGCCGACCCTTATTTCCCTGGCCCTAATTATACTTATCAGGTCTTTAATTTAGCGGCTGGCTGGCGTTATTTAGACGGTCAAACTGCTCTTAAATATATCCGGACTCGCTATACTTCACCTAACGGCGACTTTGACCGAATGGCCCGCCAACAGCAGATTATTCGTTTACTCAAACAAAAAGTCCTGGCCCTCAATCCCTTATGGGACTGGCCTACTTACTTGAAAATTTTCCAGCAGTTGAAAAGTCATTTGCAAACCGACCTTGGTTTGATGGAAATGAAAAATCTTTATCAGACGGTCAAAGAGATAAAAGTAGAACGAATAAACCATTTAGTCATTGATAAAAAACAAACTGATTTATTGACTGGCGGATTAGTCCCTCTCGGCCAACAAACGGCTTCGGTTGTCTACCCCACAGCCGGCCAAGGAGATTATACCCAAATCAGAGACTATATTGAGAAGATAATAAATGAAGATTAGTGAAGATATACCTAATTCATTTTGAAAACATAGTGGAGAATTTTAGAAAATTAAGTCATTCTTAAGACAAAAATAACTGTCGGAAAACTCGCCCATAGGGCGAGGTAAACGAAACAGCGCTAAGTTTTTGCCGAAGAAAATGACTCTAATTTTCAAAATTCGGAGCTCCGTTTGAGAAATGAATCAGGCATACCTTCAAATGCTTATCAATTTATGAAACTAATTGTTGGCTTAGGCAATCCGGGAACTAAATATGGAAAAACCCGCCATAATTTTGGCTGGCGGGTTATTAATCAACTCCGCGAGCAATTAAAACTGACTGATTGGCGTCCGGCCAAAAATTTCAAAAGTTCAATCTGTCAAGGAAATTTTAACCGTCAAAAAATTATCTTAGTCAAACCGGAAACCCTAATGAATAATTCTGGCTTAGCGGTTAAAAAGATAGCTAATTATTATCGGATTCCTACTGAAGAAATTTTAGCTATCCATGATGACATTGATTTACCTTTAGGCCAAATCAAAATCCAGCAAAGTCGGGGAGCGGCTGGCCATAAAGGAGTTCAGTCAATTATTAATCATTTGGGCAGCAAAGATTTTATTCGAATGAGAATGGGCATCAGGCCGGCTCAAGCTGAAAATATTGATACCGAAAAATTTGTCCTGGAAAAATTCACTAACCAAGAGGAAAAAATCGTCCGAGCGACAATAGAAAAGGCCGCTCGTTTAATCAGAGCGGCTCTGTAGTGCTCTTCGGTCAAATTTTGAGACCGAGTAGTTTTCTTCTTTTCTTTTCCCGTTTCGGAAGAGCCGGCGAGCAGCGCTCATAAAGAAACCTTGCTATGATAGTTAAAAGCAGAAGGACTAGCCCGATTGTATAGCTGATTGCCCAATCAGAAAAATTAGAAAATTCGTCCAAATAGATTGAATACGAAATAGATAGACCAGCCAAAACAAAAAGAATAACATAAACTACCTTTAAAGTTTTTTTCATCCATTTTTCCTTTATTTATAGATTGTTAAAAATCTAAAAAATATTTAATCTACACAAGCCTACCTAGGAGCGTTAGGGACAAATTCACAAAAGCGAATCATCCCTAATACTTAGGCCTCACTGAACTTTTAGGAGGGATTAGCCCAGTTACCGGCCACTCGCTAGGCAGGCCTCTGTAGATTAATTCTGCTAATAGTATACCAAAATGACAGAATTTGTCAAGGATGAAGTCTTGGAACAAAATAAGTCAAAAATTGGTCAAGCTAAATATTTTAATGCCTTTAACTTAATTGACGGGCTCGGTCCGATCGGCTTCAAAAAACTGTTAGCTTATTTTACTTCCCTGGCCGAGGCCTGGTCAGCCGAAATTAGTCAATTTAGGCAAGCCGGCTTAGCCTCTTTGGTTATTGAACAAATCAGAAAACAGCGACGATTGATTAATCCCGATGAGGAAATGGAAAAATTAACCAGAGAAGGAATTGACTTAATAACTATCTTAGATAAAAATTATCCTCGCCTTCTCAAAGAAATATACAATCCGCCAGCCCTGCTCTATCTTAAAGGCAAATTTAGCCCTCAAGATGAGTTCAGTTTAGCCATTGTCGGCACCAGAAGGTCTTCGCTTTACGGCCAACAAATTACTCCTTTAATCACGGCGGACTTAGCTCAAACCGGCCTGACCATTGTCAGTGGCCTGGCCAAAGGAATTGATACTTTAGCTCATCAAGCCGCTTTAGCCGCTAACGGCCGGACCATAGCCGTTTTAGGGTCAGGTTTAGATAAAAAAAGTATTTATCCTTTTATTAATCGTCGCTTAGCTGAAGAGATTAGCCAACAAGGAGTGATTGTCAGTGAGTTTCCTACAGGGACTCAACCTCTAGCTCAGCATTTTCCTCAGCGCAACCGGATTATCGCTGGTTTAAGCTTAGGCGTTTTAGTCATTGAGGCGCCTGAAAAAAGCGGCGCCCTGATTACGGCCCGCGATGCTCTGGAACAAAATAGAGAAGTTTTTGCCATTCCTGGACCTGTTTCATCAGAAAATTCCTTAGGACCTAATAATTTAATCAAAATGGGAGCTAAATTAGTCAGTCAAGCTAATGACATCTTAGAAGAACTTAATTTAACTCTCTTAACCCAATCAGACCGGCAAAGTAAAGAAGTTGTTCCTGATAATCAAGAAGAGGCCTCAATTTTGGCACAGCTTTCTAATGAGCCAGTTCATATTGACAAAATCATTAATCAAACTAAACTACCAACAGCCGTCATTAATTCAACCTTAATTTTAATGGAGATGAAAGGTAAGGTTAGAAATTTAGGCGGTCATAATTATATTTTAGGTTTATGAATTTGATTATCGTTGAATCACCAACCAAGGAGAAAACTATCGCCAAATTTTTAGGTGGCGAATATTCGGTTAAATCATCTTATGGTCACATTCGCGATTTGCCCAAAGGAGAATTGGGCGTTGACTTGGAACACAATTTCAAACCGAAATATGTTGTTCCGGTCAAAGCGCGAACGGTGGTCAAAAAATTGAAAGAAGCGGCCCAAAAAGCCGAACGAATTATTTTAGCTACTGACGAAGACCGTGAAGGCGAAGCCATCGCCTGGCATATTCTCCAAATTTTAGATTCAGGTAAAATTAAAAATTACCAGCGAATTGTTTTCCACGAAATCACCAAAAAAGCGATAATTCAGGCCTTAAAAAAGCCAGGGCAAATTGATATTAACTTAGTCAATGCCCAACAGGCCCGACGTATTTTGGACAGATTGGTTGGCTATAAGTTATCGCCTTTCCTTTGGAAAAAAGTGGCTAAGGGGTTATCAGCTGGCCGGGTTCAGTCAGTGACTGTCCGCCTAATTGTTGACCGAGAAAGAGAAATAGAAAAATTCAAGCCGGAAGAATATTGGACCATTGAAGCAAAACTCAAAAAACAAGACCAGCCTGATGAACTTATCGCCCGTCTAATCAAAAAAGACAATCAGAATATTCTTAAATTAGGCATAAAAAACAACGGCCAGGCAGATAAAATATTAAAAGATTTAAAAGGAGCTGTTTATCAAATAGTTGGTCTAGAAAGCAAAGAATTAAATCGATATCCGGCGCCGCCTTTTACAACCAGCACTCTTCAACAGGAAGCGGCCAAGAAATTGGGCTTCTCAGCCAAACAGACCATGCGCTTAGCCCAGCAGCTTTATGAAGGAGTAACCTTGGGCAAAAAGGGTTCGGTTGGTCTAATTACTTATCACCGCACCGACTCCCTCAATCTTTCCACGGAATCCTTAAAGGCGGCTCAAGAACTGATTAGAAATGATTTTGGTCAAAGATATGCTTTGGCCAGTCCTAAAATCTATAAAACCAAAAGCAAGGGAGCCCAAGAAGCCCATGAAGCTGTTCGGCCGACCAAAGCTGACCGTCGCCCAGACAAAATTAAACCATATTTGGATAAAAGACAATATAAGCTCTATGATTTAATCTGGCGGAGATTTATTGCCTGCCAAATGAAGCCGGCTCTTTTGGAAGCGACGAAAGCTGATATTCAAGCCGATGGCTTAACGGGCTCGCCATATATCTTCCGAGCTACTGGTTCGGTAATTAAATTTGACGGCTTTCTTAAAATTTATCCCCTGAAACAAAAAGAATTGATGCTGCCTCCTTTAATTAAAAAAGAAATATTGCAATTAATTAAACTCTTTTCGGAACAGCATTTTACCCAGCCGCCGGCCCGTTATAGCGAGGCCTCCTTGGTTAAAACTCTTGAAGAGTACGGTATCGGCCGACCTTCAACTTATGCACCAATTATCAGCACGATTCAGGAACGAAATTACGTTCAGAAAAATGAGCAAAAGAGATTCGCCCCCACCGAAATCGGTTTTTTGGTCAATGACCTTCTGGTTGAACACTTTTCCAGAATTGTTGATTTTAAATTCACTGCCCGGATGGAAAACGATTTAGATAAGATTGCTGCCGGCCAAGCCGAATGGACAACCAAGATTAATGATTTTTACCGGCCCTTCCGGGATAATTTAGCTAAAAAATACGAAGAGGTAGCCAAGAAAAAAATTGAAGAGCCAACTGATAAAAAATGTCCCCAGTGCGGTCGTCAACTAGTGATTAAATTAGGCCGCTTCGGTAAATTTTACGCTTGCCCCGGCTTTCCCGAATGCAAATATACCGAACCGATAGTTAATTCCACCGGAGTCAAATGTCCCAAGTGCGGTCAAGGAGAAATCGTCGAAAGAAAAACCAAAAAGGGCAAAACCTTTTATTCTTGTTCTCGCTATCCTCAATGCGATTTTGCCTTATGGGACAAACCAACCGGGGAGAAATGCCCCAAATGCGACTCCCTATTAGTGGAGACAAAAAGCCAGCAGATTAAGTGCAGTAATAAAGAGTGCGATTATAAAAAAAATAGGCCCTGATTTCTGCTTCTACGCAAATCAGGGCCGGTGTGGCTAAGAGATAAACCCCTTTCTGTCGATGGTTAACAAATTGATACTTGTTCCTTTGAACAGTCCTTGGCATTCTTACTAAACTCTCCTTCGAGACTTCGTCTCCCATCGTCTAACCCTCCTTTTTTTTGGTCAGGCTCCGGACGTCTCCCGAGGTCATCTTTTATTGCTTGGGAAGCTAACTCATCTAAATTAGGTAATTCCAAAGCCTGTGATCTTCTTATCCAAAACACTGTCTCGCCTTCGTTGTAGATTGTAATCTCGCCTTTCCGAAGAAGGCAAGAAAAAACCCAGATGAATTTAGCCTTTTTCCCTGGACTGCTTTTGTTCCTGACAAAAGAATCCAAAACATCAACAATCTTTAAAATTTTTATTCCGGGCAACTCCTCTTTTGTTTCTCTACGGAGGGTCTTCCTGGGATCGAAATTATCTCTTCCTTTCATATTGCCAGTTGGAATAGTCAATTCATCTCCACGGTCTACTATCAAAACCTCGTTCCTGCTGTTCATTATTAAAGCAGCTATTGCCGTTTTTCCTTTCTTTTCGTCTCTCATAATAAAACAACCTCCTTTCCGAAAAAAGAAGACTTATCTCTTTTGCCTAATTTTAAAGAACTTCTATTCAAATAGTAATCTTTACAGCCATTCTGTCAAGGTATTAAAATTAAAGCTATGGAAATAGAGCAATTCCTAGAAGAATTAAAGAAAACCAATCCAAATTTAAACTTTGATTTAATTAGCAAAGCCTGTTTTTTCGCTCAAGAAAGATATCAGGGTTTGGTCCGTCATTCCGGCCAAACCTATTTTAACCATTGTTTAGAAATTGCCTTGGACTTGGCTAAGATGAAATTAGATTCGGCCAGTGTGACTACGGCTATTCTTCACGAAACGTTAGAAAGAGCCAAAGTGTCTAAAGAAGAACTCAAAAAAGAATTCGGTCCGGAAATCACCTTTTTGGTCGAAGGAGTAACTAATATTGGCAAAATAGAACATCAAAAAGCCGTCCGGAGCATAGAAAACCTGCGCAAACTATTCCTGGTCATGGCCAAAGATATCCGGGTAGTCGTAATCAAATTAGTCAACCGCCTCCATGGCCTAAAAACGCTTTCAGTTTTTCCTCCAGAGAAACAAAAAAGATTGGCCCTGGAAACTTTAGAAATTTATGCTCCTTTGGCTTACCGTTTAGGCATCGGCGAATTGAAAGGGCAGTTAGAGGATGCGGCCTTCCCCTATGCTTACCCCCAAGAATATCAAAAACTAATTAGCCAAGTTAAAGACAAATACAGTCAAGGCGAGAAATATCTTACAAAAGTTATCCCCCTAGTCAAAAAGATTCTGATTAGGCACGGCATCAGAGTGGTCGAAATCCATGCTCGGTCTAAGCATTATTACAGTTTATACAAAAAACTGCAACGCCATGATATGGACTGGCATAGAATCTATGATTTAGTTGCCATCCGGGTTATTGTCCCGGATGTAGAAAGCTGCTATGCCGCCTTGGGAATTATCCATAAAAAATGGAAACCGCTGATTGGTCGAATCAAAGATTATATTGCTCTGCCTAAGCCTAACGGTTATCAATCTCTTCATACGACCGTCTTTTACCAAGGCGGCAAGATTACTGAATTCCAAATTCGTACTCCGGAAATGCATCGGGAAGCCGAATACGGTATCGCCGCCCATTGGTCTTACAGCGAAAAGAAGGGACTAGCTGGTTACATTAAAGAAAAATTCTCAAAGCAGAAACCAACCAGAGAATTGAAAAAAGAATTTATCTGGGTTAAACAACTCCAGGAATGGCAAAAAGAAAAATTTGATTCAACTAAAGAGTTTATTGATTCCTTAAAAATCGATTTTTTAAAGGACCGCATCTTTATCTTCACACCTAAAGGAGATATCATTGATTTGCCCGAAGGAGCTACCCCGGTTGACTTCGCTTATCAAGTCCATACTGATATCGGCCACCAATGCACTGGTGCTAAAATAGATGGCAAGCTTAGTTCGCTTTCCCAGCCGTTACAAAATGGCCAAGTGGTTGAAATTATCATTCAGAAAAATAAAAAGCCGAAGCAAGCTTGGCTCAATTCCGTAAAAACCAATTTAGCTAAAAATAGGATTAAAGCGGCTTTAAGAAAAGATTAACCGATTTTAAAACTTCAATAAATAATTGACTAATTTATCTAATTCTTTTTGGTCGGCGAACTCAATACGCAAATAACCTCTGCCTTTCCTTTGAGTGATGCTGACCCGTCGGCCCAAGGTCTCGGTCAGGCCTTTTTCTTTTTCCTTGAAAATAAGATTTTTCGGCCCACTAGCATGGGGCTTAGGTATAGCTACTTGTCTGGCCCTTTCTTCAGCCCGTCGCACATCTAAATTTCCTCTAATAATCGCCTGATAAAGAGATAAGCGAGCGGTCGGGTTAGCCATCAAGATAGCCCGACCATGGCCCTCACTAATCCGGCCACTGGCCAGCGCTTTCTGAACTTGCGGCGGTAAATTTAACAATCTTAAGGCATTAGTCACTGTTACCCGACTCTTGCCTATTTTTTGGGCAATCTGGCTGTGCTTTAATTTAAAATTTTGATGAAGCTGCTTGAAGGCCCGGGCCGCTTCAATAGGATTAAGATTTTCCCGTTGGAGATTTTCAACTAAAGCCAGTTCCAATTTTTCATAAGCCGAACTATCTCGAATGATTACCGGCACATGAGGCAGACCGGCCATTTTTGCCGCTCTTAATCTTCGCTCACCGGCTACCAATTCATACTCTACCTGGTGTCCCCGTTCAGTCGGTCTCTCAACTTTGGTGACAATTAACGGCTGGAGAATGCCATGTTCCCGAATTGAATCAGCCATCTCTTTTAAGCTTTCTTCGGATATCTCTTTGCGCGGCTGATGAGGATTGGGTCTAATCTTGTCAATCTCTATATTGAAAACACTCTCTTTTTTCGGCTCCAACCAACTTTCTCTTCGACTTTCATTTTTAATCAGTTGAGCTATTTTGGGTTGTTTTTTAGGAATAAGGGATTGCAGTCCCTTGCCTAATCCTTGTTTCATAGAATTTAACCCGGCCAGCCAAAATCTCGCTATCAGTTGACCGGTGAAGATTACTCCCCCAGTTTAATCAATTCTTGAGCTAATTGTCGATAAGCCCGCGCTCCCTTAGAATGAGGATCGTATTGAAGAATTGATTGGCCAAAACTAGGCGCTTCGGCTAATTTAACACAGCGCGGGATAATTGCTTCAAAAACGTAACTATTGAAATTTCTTTCCATTTCCTTGCGAACCTGACGGGAAAGCTTGTTGCGACGGTCGTACATAGTCAACAAAGCGCCTTTAATTTCGGTCGGACTATTTAAATTTTCCTGAACTAGTTCAATAGTTCTCAAAAGCTGACCTAATCCTTCTAAAGCATAGTATTCGCATTGAACCGGAATAATCACTTCGTCAGCCGCCACCAAGCCGTTTATAGTCAAAAGACCCAAACTGGGCGGGCAATCAACTAAAATATAGTCGTAGTCGGTTCTAATCCGGCGGAGCAATTCATAAAGTTTAAACTCCCGATTATTTTGAGAGACCAATTCCACGGTCGCTCCGGCCAAATCGGGCGCGGCCGGCATTATGTCACAGCCAAAGAGAGCCGTTCGTCGGATAATCTCTTCAGGGAGCAGACCGCCGATTAGAGAATGGTACAAATTTAAAGGAATATTTTGGGGATCGAGGCCGATGCCGGAAGTAGCGTTGGCCTGGGGGTCAATATCAACCAAAAGAACATACTTACCCAGAGCGGCTAAGTAACTTGATAAATTTATAGCCGTGGTACTCTTGCCAACGCCGCCCTTTTGGTTGACTAAACTAATTATCTGAGCCATGTTTTATATATTATACTCTAATTTTTTCTGATTGACAACAAGGAGATTTTAAGAGAGAATATGATTAAGCCGAAGTGGTGAAATTGGAAAACACGCAGCACTCAAAATGCTGTGGGCGTAAGCCCTTGAGGGTTCGAGTCCCTCCTTCGGCACCAGAAATAAATCAACCAGCCAAAAAACAAGCCGATTAGCCCGCCGGCTAAAATATCGGCAGGATAATGGAGCCCAACGAAAACTCGGCTTAAACTGATTAAAAAACTGGCCAAGAAAAAGAAAAGGCCGGTTTTTTTGTAGTAAAGAAAAATAACCGCGCTTAAAGCAAAGAAAAAAGCAGCATGGCCAGAAGGGAAAGAGCCGCTGGCCGAGTGTTCTAATAATTGGTGGACTTGATGGGCAACGAATGGACGCGGTCGATAGTAGAGCCAATGGATTATTTCAACAATAATAAAACGACTAAAAAGAGCGGCTCCCAAAGATAAACCAATTATTTTAATCGTTCTCGGCCACTTCTCTTTCCTGAATAAAAAGTCCCAGGCCAACCAAGCTAGTAAAATAAAAATTAAAAAATAACCCAAATATTTAGCTAAAAAAATAGCTAAAGCATCTAAACAAATCCATTGGCCAGCCCATTGATTAAAAAAATGGAAAAGATATTTATCCACTAAGTTTTAAGAAGTTTTAATAAGTCCTTTTTATTGGTCGGACCGACCCGTAAAACTTTCGGTTGAGAACTGGTTAAATCTAAAAGAGTTGCCGGCGAACGAGCTGGTAATTGCCCGGCGTCCAAAATCAAATCTGGTCGGGGATAGGCCTTGTCAAAAATTTTAACAACTTCAGCGGCCGAACTTAAAGGGGGCTGGCCGGAAAAATTAGCCGAAGTAGCCGTAATCGGCTCTTCCAGATTAGCCATTAAAGTTCGGGTTAAACGGCAATCAGCGATGCGCAAACCGATTGTTTTTTTGCCAGCCGTCAAAAAATCGGGCACGATATCCCGTTTTTCTAAAATAACCGTCACCGGGCCCGGCCAAACAGCCGCCAAAACCTTCTCTATTTTCCTGTCAACAAAAGCTAATTCCTTAGCCATGGCTATATCACGAACCATGACCGGGACCGGCTTGGTTTCCGGTCTTTGCTTGAGCTTAAAAAGCCGCTCTAGACAATGAACCCGTAAAGCGTTTACTCCCAAGCCGTAAACTGTGTCGGTCGGGTAAACCACTGAACCATTTCTTTGAATAACTGTTATTACTTTACTAATAATCTTTGGATTCCGCCAATCGGCCGATAAATTAATTTTAATAATTTCCATTGTTTCTTAAGGCCTCTTACATAATAACCTTTCTACTGCAATTTTCAGATTTTGGCTACGGCTTTGCAAAATTTTTTCAACATATATTAGCATATATGCCTCAAAATTTTTGCTTCGCCTCGCTCAAAATCTGAAAATTTCGTTACGAAAATTATTATGTAAGAGGCCTTTAAACAACTACTAAATTAATCAAGCGATTAGGAATATAAATAACCTTCTTTGGCTCTTTATCGGCCAGCCATTTTTTAATCTTTTCTTGAGATAAAGCTAATTCTTTAACCTCTTTCTCAGAAATACATTTTTTAACTTCTATCTTGTCTCTGACTTTTCCATTAATTTGGATAATCAATTGGAAAGTTTCTTCTTCAATCAATTTTTTGTCGTATTGAGGCCATTTTTCCAAGAAAACACTCTTTTGGTGACCCAATTTTCCCCATAGCTCTTCGGCCAAATGAGGCGCCAGAGGGGCTAATAAGCGTAAGAAAATTTCCGCATCTTTTTTGGCTAAAGCCCGTTTATCTTCGGCCCAAAGATTGATGAACTCCATAAAAGAGGCAACGGCTGTATTAAATTTCATCGTTTCTAAATCATGACCGACTTTTTTAACCAATTGATGTAATTTAGATAATAACTCTTTATCGGTTTGAGAACCTAATTTTTGTTTGTTATTGAATAATTGCCAAAGCCGATTGAGAAAACGATAACAACCCTGGACCCCTCTGGTGCTCCAATTAATCATTTGACCATAAGGGCCCATAAACATCTCGTAAACTCGCAAAGTATCAGTCCCGTATTCTTTAATGACTTCGTCGGGGCGAATAACGTTATTAAAACTCTTGCTCATCTTGCGACCGTCTTCAGCTAAAACAACTCCATGGGAATAACGACGCTGATAGGGCTCAACAGTCGGCACTTTTCCTAAATCATACAAAAACTTGTGCCAAAAACGAGAATAAAGCAAATGGAGAGTGGTATGCTCCATACCGCCGTTATACAAGTCAACCGGCAGCCAATATTTTAATTTCTTAAAATCAGCTAATTCCTTATTATTCTTAGGGTCAACGTATCTTAAGAAATACCAGGAAGAGCCGGCCCAGTTGGGCATGGTGTCTGTTTCTCTTTGAGCTGGCCCACCACACTGGGGACATTTGGTCTTAACCCATTCTTTTATTTTAGCCAAAGGCGATTGGCCGGTCTCGCTAGGCTGATATTTTTTGACGGAAGGCAATTCCACCGGCAAATCTTTATCAGGGACAGCCACCGCCCCGCACTTTCGGCAATGAACAATCGGAATCGGTTCGCCCCAATAATGCTGTCGGGAAAAAATCCAATCGCGCAGCTTATACTGAATCGTTTTTCGGCCCGACTTATTCTTAGTCAGCCATTCAGTAATCTTTTTTATCGCTTCTTGAGAAGACAAGCCGCTAAACTGGCCGGAATTAACTAATTGGCCATACTCGGTATAGGGTTCTTTGGAAAGATCTCCACCACTTATCACTTCTCGAATTTCCAGGCCGTATTTTGCAGCAAAAGCATAGTCTCTTTTGTCATGAGCCGGCACAATCATGACCGCTCCGCCGCCATAAGTAGCAACCACGTAATCACTGACCCAAATCGGTATTTTCTCCTGATTAATCGGGTTTAAACAATAAGAGCCAAGAAAAACACCCGTTTTTTCCTTATCCAACTGGGTTCTTTCAAACTCGCTTTTCTTTTTAGAGTCCGAAACATATTTCCTGACTTTTTCTTTATTTTCAGGAGTGGTTAATTTGTCCAACAAAGGATGCTCTGGAGCGATAATCATGGCGGTGATACCGAAAATAGTATCAACCCGGGTGGTAAAGACGGTAATAGTAAGGGCGTGCCTTTTGATTCCACGATCTGGCGAAGCAAGGTCGTGGTCAAAAGGTACGTCCTTGATTTCGTCCATAACTACCGAAAAATTAATTTCCGTGCCATAACTGCGGCCAATCCAGTTAATCTGTTGTCTTTTGATTTTCTCCAAATAATCAACTTTTTCCAAATCATCAATTAACCGGTCAGCGTAAGCGGTAATTTTCAAGAGCCACTGCTTAAGGGTTCTTTGCTCGGTTTGGGCGCCGCAACGTTCGCACTTACCGCCAATGACTTCCTCGTTAGCCAGACCGATTTTACAACTGGGACACCAGTTAATCGGCATTTCCGACTGATAAGCCAGGCCTTTTTTAAAAAATTGCAAGAATATCCATTGTGACCACTTATAATATTCAGGGTCAGTCGTATTAATTTCCCGCGACCAGTCAAAAGAAAGACCCAGAGAATTCATCTGCTTTTTAAAAACCTTGATGTTGTCTTCAGTTACCTTGGCCGGATGAATACCGGTCTTAATGGCGTAATTCTCGGTCGGCAGGCCAAAAGCATCCCAGCCCATCGGATAAAGAACATTAAAACCCTCCATCCTTTTCTTACGGGCCAGAGCGTCTAAGGCCACGTAACTGCGGACATGGCCAACATGTAAACCATCACCCGAAGGATATGGAAATTCAACCATAATATATTTTTTCGGCTTTTTAGAAAAATCTTCGGCCTGATAAAGTTTCTGTTCGGCCCACTTCTCCTGCCACTTTTTTTCAATTTTCTGGGGATTGTATTTCATATTGATATTGTATAAGGGCGTACATTGAGATTCCACGCCCTTGCGAAGTAAGGGCGTGGTCGAAAGGCACGCCCTTAATTCTGACATTCACTCAACATTCTTAAATATACCTAATATCACTCCTTTTTTCAAGTTAATATAAATATAAAAAAGGCCCTGTGAAAAATCACAAGGCCCATTGCCTCCAGCTTAGCTCTGGTCATACTAATCGCCGTAGACCTCGATCGGCTGTCCATTGAAGGTAGCTGGTCTCGGCTCACCCCGCTTCTCAACCTCAAAAGAATCATTGGTTGGGAAAATGAAAGTTCCTGTAGGAATTTCGACCTTGATAAACTCGAATTTATCATGAACAGCCTGAAACCTACATTCACCTTTTTCCTTTAGATTGCCGGGCCAGCCTCTGTTAAGATAGGCTATATTAGTTCTTGCACTGCCATCAGAAGGCTGATGGATAACGAAATAATCTTCTTCGTCTATTTTGCCAAAGAATAAAACACTATGACCTGTTGGCAACCCCTCAACAACTGGTTTCTGAATTATCCTAACCTTTTCCATAGCAATTACCTCCTATATTAAAATTTTCGTTGATTAAGAACTATATCCCGAATAACTCCCGGGCGTTTTTAGTTGTTTGTTCAGCCACTTTCGCCAATTTCACTCCTTTAATCTCAGCTATTTTTTCAGCTACGTATTTAACATATAAAGGTTCGTTCCGTTCGCCCCGATGAAGGACCGGGGTCAAATAAGGACAGTCGGTTTCCAAAAGAATTCTTTCCAAAGGCAAATTCTTAATGACCTTATCGTAATCGCGGGCATAGGTAATTAAACCGTTAAAACCAAAATAAAGGCCCATATCCATTAATTTCTCGGCTTGCGACCAGCGACCCATAAAACAATGGAGAACTCCTTTAAGTTGGGACGAACCGGCTCCCGGACAACTAAAAGGACAATTAGCGCAACCATCCGACAAACAAGCTAAAATCTCAATCAAATCGTCATAGGCCTTGCGGCAATGGAAAATGACCGGCTTGCCTGTTTGTTGAGCCAATTCCAAATGCTCTAACAAGACCTCTTTTTGTTTATCTTTGGCTGACTGACTAATTTCATCGTTGTATTCCAGACCGATTTCGCCCATAGCCACTGCCTTGGGATTGTTTAATAATTCTCGGTATCTATCCGGCTCAAATTCTTCCAATTCCCGACTTTCTCCTTGAGCATCCTTATCCTGCTTAAGATTATCCAGATGAACATGGCTGGGATGAAGCCCGACGGCTGCATAAACTCCTTCGGGATATTTCTTGGCATACTCAACCGCCCGACGGCTGGTGCTGTATTGGGCACCGACATTAATCAGCCAAACATTTTCTTTCAAAGTCCGTTTGATTACTCCATCACCATCCTCTTTGTAAGCGTTAAAATTAACATGGGCATGACTATCAATTAAAAAAGGCTGAGCCATAAAAATATTTACAACCGGGGGAATAAGGCCGCGGTTTTTTTATTTTGCCTGAGTTGCTCTAAGATTTTCTGAGAAGTTTCCGGCATAAATGGCTCTAATAGATGGCTGATTTCTTTTAGAGCTCCAAAGAGCGCTCTTAAGGCCTTGTCTGTTTTCTCGGAATCGGTTTTGACTAATTCCCAAATCTTATTTCTGTCAACAAACTCATCGCAGGCGCTAATTAATTGCCAAATTGACTCTAAGGCCTCATGAAGCTTTATTTCTTCCATAGCTTTTTGGTATTTTTCTTGGATAGATTTGATTTTCACTTCAGCGACCACGTCCTTGTTCCGTAAGGACGTGGAGTCGCAAGGCACGCCTTTGAGATTAACTTTCTCTGACAAAGTCAAGACCCGGCTGACTAAATTACCCAAACCATTGGCTAAATCGGAATTATATCGTTCTTCAAAACGCTTAATTGAAAAATCACCGTCCTGACCAAAAGAAATCTCCCTCAATAGAAAATACCTTAAGGCATCAGTGCCATATTTCTCAGCTAAATAAACCGGGTCAATAACATTGCCTAAGGTCTTGCTCATTTTTTGACCGTCAATCGTAAAAAAGCCGTGGACAAATATTCTTTTAGGCGGTTCTAAACCAACCGCTAAAAGCAAGGCCGGCCAAAAAATAGCGTGGAATTTAACAATGTCTTTAGCAATCAAATGCAAATCAGCCGGCCATAATTCTTTAAATTGCTTTGGATTATTTTCATAGCCAATAGCGGTGATATAGTTTTGGAGAGCCTCCACCCAGACGTAAATTTTCTGTTCCCTGTCAAAAGGTAAATCAATTCCCCATTTTACTTTTTGACGGGAAATAGAAAGGTTACCCAAATCTTGTTCCAATAGCGAAAGAGCTTCCTTTTTTCGTTCAGCTGGCTCAATAATCATCTGACCAGTAGTAATCAGTTTTTTGACTTGGGGCAAAAAATCTTTCAATTTGAAAAAATAGTTGGTTTCTGAAACTAACTGAGGCTCTTTTTTATGAACCGGACATTTGCCGTCAACTAAGTCTTTTTTGAAAATAAAATCCTCGCAATTAGGACAATAAAGTGCCTTATATTCGTCTTGATAAACTTTGCCACTTTCTTTAAGTTTCAATAAAAATTTGGTTACCCCTTTTTGATGTCGTTTTTCGGTCGTCCTGATAAAATCATCATTGGAAATATCCAATTTCCGCCAGGCATCCTTAAACTGTTGGGCTATTTTATCAACAAATTCTTGAGGCGACTGACCGGCTTTTCGGGCAGCTTGAGCAATATGTTCGCCGTGTTCATCAGTGCCGGTCAGAAAGAAAACTTTTTCGCCTTGTTGCCGATGATAACGCGCCAAAACATCAGCCGCTATAGTCGTATAAGCCGTGCCGATATGAGGCGGTTGATTAGTATAGTAAATAGGAGTGGTTATATAGAATTTCTTAGCCATTTATTTATTACTGACGATTACCACAAACTCGCCTCTCGGTTCTTTGATCTGCTCAATAACTTCTCCGACCTGGCCGCGATAAACGGTCTCGAATTTTTTGGTTAATTCGCGGCAGACGACAACTCGCCTGACGGGAGATTGCTCCGCTTCGCTCGCAATGACAAATGACAATTCCTTTAATGTTTTAATAATCCGGTGAGGCGACTCGTAAAAAACAACCGTATGTTTGGCTTGAGCGACTTCTTCAAAAAATTTCTTTCTCTTTTTCTTAGCCGGCGGAAAGCCGAGGAAAATAAATTTGTCAGCTGAAAAACCGGAAATGCTCAAAGCGGCAATCAGGGCCGAAGGACCGGGTACAGGAATAATTTTTAAATCGGGCAGCTGGTTAACTAAATAATTAATTAACTTAGCTCCCGGGTCACTGATGCCTGGCGTGCCCGCTTCCGAAACTAAAGCTATTTTTTGACCCTGTTTTAATCGTTCCAAAACATATTTAATTTTAGTCAGACGGCTGTGCTGATGATAACTAACAACCGGCTTACCAATTCGGTAATAAGCTAAAAGTTTCTTAGTTGTCCGAGTGTCTTCAGCCAAGACCAAATCAACCTCTTTTAAAATTTTCAATCCTCTTAAAGAAAAGTCCCCTAAATTACCAATAGGAGTAGCCAGGACGTATAAATTAGCCATGGTTCAATTGTATCTAAAAACTGTCCCTTCTGGCAAGGACAGTTTCTGATAAAATTAATTTTGGCTTTCTTCAGGCCTCCTTCTTCTGTAGGTCTTTTAAAAACTCAGCGACGGCCGCCGCCAAAGGAACGGCCAAAATAATTCCCAAAATACCGGCTAACTTGCCGCCGATAAGTAAGGCAATAATAATAACGACCGGGCTAAGTCCAACCGCTTTCCTCATCACTTGAGGAGCCAGTAAGTAATTCTCTAATTGCTGAACGACAATATAAAGAATAACAACCAATAAAGCCAAAAAAGGCGATTGAAAGAAGGCCAAAACGACAGCCGGCAAAGCGGCCAAGACCGGTCCGACATAGGGAATAATTTCAAAAAGAGCGGCAATTAAGGCCAAGACTAAAGCATATTTAATCCCCAAAAAATAAAGGCCGATAAAAATGAGCAAGCCGATAATCAACATCAGGATAAGTTGACCCCTTAGCCAGCTGCCAATTTTGCCCTCAATCCGATCAATTAAACCAGTCAAATAAGCCTGATGCTCGCTAGGCGTTAAAGAAACCAAAAATCTTTTAGCTCCTTTTTCCTGAACGGCCAAATAAAAGGAAATGACTAAAATAATGATAGCCGAAAGAAAACCGCCAAAGAAGCCGATTGTCGTTGATAAAACATTGGAAGCGGCTTGAGTCAATTTACCGCCAATCCGGTCTAAAAAGGTTTGTAAATTGGTTCCTAGATTGTAATCTTGCCACCATTGCTGAATACTTAAGCCCACTTTCTCAACAATTTCCGGGAAATGGACAGCTAATTGCTTAACCTGATTGGCTAAAGGAGGAAAAATTAAGGTAACAATTAAGCCAATCAGTAAAAAGAGAAGCAAATAGATAAAAAGGACCCCTAAAAGACGAGGGACCTTATTCCGCTGCAGCCAACTAACCGGGCCGTTAATAGCCGCGGCAATAATTACGGCTACAAAGACGACCATCAAAATATCGCGAATCAGGTAAAGGAAAAGCAGGGCCAATGAGATAGCAATTACCCGGAGGATGGTTGAAGTAGAGATATTGATTGTTTGAGACTGGTTCATAAAGTTAAAATTTTCTCAAATCTCCGCTTATCCTTAAAGGGACCAATTAAAGCCAAATTAAGTTTGTCCGGCTGAAAAATATCTTGAGCTACTCGCTGAATGTCGTTAACAGTTACTGTTTCAATTTTAGCAAATTTTTCCTCTAAGGTCAAAATCTCATTGGTCAAGAGCTCTTGAGTCCCAAAAAAAGAGGCCTGAGCATCGGAAGATTCCATGCTAATCAAGGAGCTTCCCTTGATATAATCCTTGGCTTTTCTCAGTTCGGCCGGCCCAACTTTTTGACCAGCTATTTTTTTATACTCTCCCAAAATTATTTTAATCACTTTTTCTATTTTATCATTATCGGTACCAGCTTTGGCAAGCAGGAATCCAGTATCGGTGTCATTGGAAGCGCCGGCGCTGATATGATAAGCTAAGCCCATTCTTTCCCGAACTTTTATAAAAAGCCGCGAACTCATGTTGCCGCCTAAAATCGTCCCCAATATGCCCAAAGCATACTTATCCGGATGAAAAATATCATAAGCCCGAACACCTAAACAGAGATGGCTCTGGTCAGTTTTTTTGTAATAAACTAAAGCAGCCGGTTTATGCTGCCTTTCTTTAACCGATAATTTCTCTTTGGGCTTGAGGGCATTGATTTTTTGAAAATATTGCTTAACTTTATTTAAAGCCGAAGAATGATTGAGCTGACCAGCTAAAACAACCAATGTGTTTTGAGCTGAATAATGTTCTTTTAAATATTTAGTAAACTGTTCTCTTCTAACGCTGTTAATTAATTCCTTGGTGCCGATTACTGACCAGCCAGCTGGCTGGTTGCCGTATAAAAGATTGGTCCAAAGCTGGTCGACATACTCGCTGGGCGTATCTAAATACATATTCAGCTCTTGTAAAATAGTCCCTTTCTCCCGATTAATCTCGGCTTGCTCTAATTTTGAATTTAAATAAATATCACTGACCCAATCCAAAGCCAAATCCAAATGGCCAGCGTCAACTTTAGCCCAAAAGCCGGTATGTTCCTGACCGGTAAAAGCGTTGTAATGACCGCCAATTTTATCCAGGGGCTCGATTAATTTTAAAGTATTGGGACGTTTCTTTGTCCCTTTAAAAAGCATGTGCTCCAGGAAATGAGACAATCCGTTAATTTCTTTGGTCTCATATTTGGAGCCGGTGCCAACCAAAACTAAAATACTGACCGTCTTGGTCTCTTTGACCGGTACGGTAATAATCCTTAAACCGTTTTTAAGAGTTGTTTTCTTATAATTATTTCCCATGTAATTCTTTTTCCCAACGATAGGCCATTTTAAAATTAACTTTATACTCAACAATCCGGCCATCCTTAATTTCAACGTTTTGTCCAATAATACTAACTCCGGTAATATTCTTTTTTTGCTGACAGGCCTGACTAATTGCTTGCTTTAAAGCGTCCTCAAAGCTTTTTGGAGAAGTGCCGATTAACTCTTTAACTTTAATTAGAGTCATTATTCTCACCCCCTTTCCAATTTTTCTCTTAAATAACCGACTAATTCCTTAATTTTTATCCTTTCCTGTTTCATCGTGTCGCGGTGGCGGATAGTTAAATCATCTTTTTTAAAACTGTCAAAATCAACGGTTAAGCAATAAGGAGTGCCGATTTCGTCCTGGCGGCGATAGCGCCGGCCAATGGAACCGACTTCATCATATTGAGACATCCAATGAACTTTGAGCGAATTATAAACCTCCTTAGCTTTCTTAACCAAATTCTTTTTATTCCTAACTAACGGCAAAACGGCTACCTTTATCGGAGCCAACTCTTTATCCAAACGCAAAACTACTTCTATTTCCTTTTTGGCTTCGGTAGTCTCGGTGCGACCGCCCTTAACTTCTTGATAAGCTTCAACCAAAAAAGCTAAGACACTGCGGTCAGCCCCGGCCGAGGTTTCAATAATATGAGGAATAAACTTCTTTTTGGTCTGTTCGTCATAATAGCTCAAATCCTGACCGCTGTGCTTGCTGTGATTAGACAAATCCCAATCGCCACGGTCGTGGATTCCCTCTATTTCATCCCAACCCCAGGGAAATTTGTACTCAATATCAACCGCTTTTTTAGCATAGTGAGCTAATTCGTCCGGCCGATGCTCCCGGAAACGCAAATTGTCCTTTTCAATTCCCAAGCCAACATACCAATTCATTCGTTCTTTCTTCCAGTAATCAAACCACTTCTTTTTTTCTTTGGCGTCCGGTTCAACAAAATACTGCATCTCCATTTGTTCAAACTCGCGAGTTTTGAAAATAAAATAACGAGTAGTAATTTCGTTGCGAAAAGCTTTGCCAATTTGGGCGATACCGAAAGGAATCTTCAAGCGCATAGTATCTTTCATAAATTGGTAATTCATATAAATACCCTGACAGGTCTCCCCTCTTAAATAAGTTACGGCTGTTTCGCTTTCAACCGGCCCGATAAAGGTTTTCATCATCAAGTTAAATTTTCTTTCTTTAGTTAATTCTCCGCCGCAGTCCGGACATTTATTCTCTTTTAAATAATCCTTACGAAAACGACGATGGCACTTTTTACATTCAACCAAAGAATCAGCAAAACCAGCTGTTAAATGGCCGGAGGCCTGCCAGACCTTAGGCGACATCAAAATACTGGCATCTACGCCAACGATATCGTCACGATACTGAGTCACTGTCTTCCACCAATTTTGCTTAATATTATTCTTCAGCAGAGCGCCCAGAAAACCATAATCGTAGCAACTTTCAAAACCGCCGTAAATCTCGCTGGAGGGGGCAATGAAACCTCGGCGCTTACAAATAGAAATAATTTTTTCCATGGTAACCATACCAATATCTTAACACAGCTAAAAAAAAAGTAAATTAGCCGCAAAAAATCAAATAAAAATCCGCATTGAATATATCCCTTTATTATAAGGACTTTTTACTCTCTAATTTACTGCCGTTGATTGGAGCTGAGAAAGTTTTTGATAGACGCCGCCTTTGGAAATTAGCTCTTGGTGATTGCCCTGTTCGACAATTCTGCCTTTTTCTAAAACCAAAATTAAATCAGCTTTTTGAATGGTGCTTAAGCGATGAGCGATAATAAAAGTGGTTCGGCCTTTGATTAAACGACTTAACGCTTCCTGAATCAGTCTTTCGGTAGCTGTGTCCAAACTGGAAGTAGCTTCATCCAAAATCAAAATTTTAGGATCTCTCAGAATTGCCCGGGCAATGGCTACGCGTTGTTTCTGGCCAGTGGAAAGTTTAATACCTCGTTCGCCGACCAGCTGCTCATATTTTTTAGGAAACTTTTGAATAAATCCGTGGACATGAGCGGTTTTGGCCGCTTCAATAATTTCTTTATCAGTGGCTTTTTGTTTTCCATAGCCAATATTGTTCTTAATCGTATCATTAAAGAGAGTTATTTCTTGAGGAACAACAGCGATGTTCTTTCTTAAAGATTCCAAGGTTGTTTCGGAAATATCTTGGCCATCTATCAATATTCTTCCCTGACTGGGGGTATAATAACGGGAAACCAAGTCCACCAAGGTAGTCTTGCCCACCCCACTTTCGCCGACCAAAGCGATCATTCGGCCGGGCTTAACCCTAAAACAAATATCGCTCAAAACCCGCTGATGATCTCGATAACTAAAGCTGACATGAGAAAATTCAACCCTGCCTTGAATGTCTTTTAATTCTTTTCTCCTCGTCCGGTATGGCTCTGGCTTAACGCCGAGAAGTTTTAAAGCCCGTTGAATGGCCGTTAAACCGGTTCTAATTATCCGGTAATCGTTAGCCAATATGCCAAAAGGACGATAAGCCAAACTGACATAACCGATAAACATAACTAATTGACCGGTAGTGATTATCTTTTCCCTTAGAAAGAAAATGGCCAGGCCAAAAACAAAAACGAATCCTAAACTAAAAATTGTTTGCTGCCAAATATTAAGCTCGCGCCAAATATCCATAAATTTTTTACCCTGCAGACCAACTCTGTCTCTGAAATTTTTGGCTGTCTTCTTTCTTTCTCTTTCTTCGCCGGTGGAGGATTTGACTGTTTGGATATTAAGAATAGAGTCGTAAAGATCGCCATAAGCTCGTTCATAAAGTTTATTCATTTTCTTCTGAGCTTTAATAATTGGTTTGGTTTTCCAAACAGAGGCCAGGGAATAAAAAACTAAAACAATAAAAAGCAAAAAGGTCAAGCGCCATTCAACTAAACTCATGATGACCAAAGCGCCAACAACCGTTAAAAAACTCGGCCCGATATCAAAGACAATTTGGCTTATTATCGTTTCTAAATAATCAGCTCCTCGATAAGCCCGCCTAATTATCTCGCCCATTTTTTTGTGCTTATGAAAGCTCAAGGGCAAATCTAAAAGATGGCCAGACACCTGAAGAAGAAGGTCGTTGTTCGCGTCAATGCCGATATAAGAACCTTGGGTTTGGACAAACCGACTAGTCCAATCGCTAATTAAAGCCAAAATTAACCAAAACAAAAGGACGGCTCCAATTAACTGAAGCCGAGCGGATTCCAGGATAGCGATATCAACCAAGCGGCCGTAGATATAGGGAATAATCGCACCGATAAAAGAGCCGCCTGTGGCAACAAGGGCTATCAGATAAACCTTCTTTTTATACTTCCTCAAATACTGCCAAATAATTTTTGAATCCTTTAATATTTTCATATTAATTAAATAAACCCGGCTAATAGAATTGCCGGGGAGGTCTTCTTAGATTTTAGGAGTCCGACTCCTAAAAAAGGATACCACCAATAATTGAATTATTCAACAACGATACCATCTTGCCGATTGACATTGGGGTCATCGGGCAAGTCAGTATCAATAGCCGAACTAATACTTTCTAAGCTTAAACCAGTAAAAGTATCCTGACCAGTTGCTTTTGATTGACCAGTCAGTTCAACAAAACCGCCTAAGTGGGCTAAACCCGGGGTGATGGCTACCTGAAAAGCAACTTGTTTGACTGGCAAGAGGAAGCCGGTAGCAGCCGGTATATCACCAATCTGCCAAGTCAAGCGGCCGGTTTGAGAATTATAATTCAAATTCTCGTTATTCGGGCTAAAATTGTTCTGCCACCGAACATGAGGCGGCAAAGAGGCTTCTACTTTAACCTGTTTTAAATCACTGGCCGTATTAATTAAGCGCCATTTAATCGTATAAGTAGTTGTCTGGCCAACTTTTGGCGGAATTGGTCCGCTATTAGAAATTAAATCATCGTAGTAATAACCTTTGGCCTGCAAAGTCAATTGACTGGCCACCTTACTGATTAACTGGCTCTGGCCGGCGATTTGAATATCTCCGAGGGAGAGAGGCGGCTGACTGGAATCAATCTTAACTGTATTTATTATTTTAAAGTTCTTGTCACTGTAATTGTTAATCGGCAGAGGGTCTTTGACTTTAACCGAAAAAGTCAGCTGGCCGTCTTGATGAGGCCCTAAAAACTCCAAAGCGGGTAAATTACTTGTTTTCCAGGTAATCGTCTGGCTGGCTCCATCAAAAGAACCCTCCTTCGAATCTAAGCTGGTTAAATCTAAAGCGGCCCCTTCCAGCTTTGAAGTAATGATTACCTCTTTAATAACCATATCGGTGGTATTTTGATAATCAACCAAATAGGTCAGTTTTTCGCCGACTTGGCTAATATAGTCGGTTTGACCATTAACTGTCTGACTGACCGATAAAGGAGAAAGGGAAATCTCCAAAGCGCTGACCGTTTCAGCAATGGGCGTAAACTTTTCCTCCTCGAAAATACCTAATTCAGCTTTGAATGATTTGGATTGACCCTCCTCTCCCTGAATGAGACCTTGAATAAAAATTTTTCCCTCCTGGCCAGCCATTAAACCATCCAGTAACCAGATGCTATCTTCCTCCAATGGCTGGGGCTCGGCTGACTGAAAAGTAAAGCCGTTCGGATAATCAATCCGCACGCGCAAATTATCAAAAGAAACTTCGGCTTGATTTAAATATTTTAAAGAGAATTTAAATGACTGACCGCTGACTAAATGACTGGGCAGGTCTAAATCCAAAATCAAGGGGACAGAAATTATCTTAGTCGTAAACTCGGTCCGATTAGTAAAAGTGGAACTAAGGCCACTCGGTTGATAACTCAGTTCAGCCCAGGCCTTTTTCTCTTCGCCCTGTAAACCAATAATTCTGGCTGGCAAATCTACTTGGTTTTCTTGGCCGATAACCAAGTCGGGTAAATCGATTATTTGGACTAAATCCTCTGTTTGAGAAGGAATTGATTGGTCGGGATAATGGAAAACTAATTCGACTTGAGTTAAATCTAAGCGAGTTTGATTTTGATATCTAACAGTATAAGTTGTTTCTTCACCGCTAATCACTCTTTCAGCTCCTTTTATCTCTAATCTGATCTTATCCTTATCGAAAGAAGTTAAGCCCTGCCAAAAAAACCAGCCGATAATCATTAGAAAGACAAAGCCGGCTAGGCTGCCAAAGAGCCAGTATTTTTTTTGCCTCGGTGAAAGACCTCTCTTTTCTAATCCTGGCCACTCCGAAAGCGCTTTCTTTTCCGGCTGACGACCGGGCTGAAAGGCCTCGGGCGGTCTGACCCGTTCTTCAAATTCTTCACCTGGTTTGTAGATTTTCTTTTTTAATTCTTCTAAGGCCATTGTTTTATCTTAACAGACGGAGCGCCTTTTGTAAAAAAAGGCAAGAATGTATTTTCTCTCTAAAAAGAGAGTTGATTAAAGAAGCGATTGTTTGTTTGCCTTGGCCATAGCCTAGTAATTCTAATAACTGTTTTTCGAAATTGTTAATTATTACTTTCGGTTCTACTTCTTCTTGGTCAAGCTTCTGAAAACTGGCTAGAATTAACTGCCAGATTTGAGGGTCTTTTTCCGGGCCAATGACAGTTTTATCAATAATTTCAGCTAAATAATAGGCGGTAGCTAAATAAGGTATTTGTTGGTGAAGTCGAGGAAACCTTTCGATGGTTTCGGCGCCAGTAATAATGTCCAAGTTTTTGCTCGGAGCGACTAATAAATAGCTATGTAGAAAAAGCTCCAAATGGCCTTTTAGTTTGGATTGATTTTTCCGAACTGCTTTAGCCCTGACCAAAATCTTACCAAAATCTTTGGTGTAAATAGTTAATAAGCGATCAAATTCACCTGAATTATTTCTTTTAATAATAATTCCTTGGGTTTTGTAAAGCATGTTATTTTTCAAGGAATCGTTCTATTGAATCAAGTGGGATTATTTCTTCAGATAAAGAATCTAAGTCAAGGGAATCTGTCTTCTCAGAGAAATAAACTGGCTTCCTCTTTCCTAAAGCATAACCAATCTCAATTTTTACAAGTGTTCCAACATAGCCATCAGGGTCTATTACATATAAAGCTTCGGAGTCGTCGATTGCCCGGAAGTGATCTTGGCAGAGTTTTTTCATTGTTTCCATACCAAGTTTATCTTTATCGAGGCCGGAATCTAAATTTGGAAACAATGCCTCGATACCCGCCTCTCTAAATTTTTGTATCGCTTCTCGGATAAGGTCTTTGTATTTTAAACTTGAACTTAGACAAATTGTTTTCATATTTTGAAAATTGATTACGAGCTATTGAAATCAATAATTCATTTCGTCTCCTCTGACGGCCTCTTTATTTCCTAATTCCCAGCCAGATTTTTTGGTTGTCTAGCTTCAGTTCTTTTTCTACTAAGAAGATTTCTTTTCTCTTGGCGCCAGCTTCTATTTGAACAGCCGAAACTTCTTTTTTGATTTCTGGCGCTTGCTTTTGGATTAATTTATTCAAAGAAGGGACGGTTGAATAACACAGGTAAATCTTATCTCTCGGTTTTAAGCCGCCGTCTTTGCGCATCCCTTGAACTAAACGAACCAAATCTCTAATCAGGCCGGCTGCTCTTAACTCCACAGTCAGCTTAGTATCTAATTTAATCTCTTTGCCGAAAACCACTTCTTTAACATTAACTTCCTCGGCCAACAAATCAGCCAATTCTTTATCAGTCGCTATTGGCTTATTATTAACAACCAATTTTTCGAGCGGTTGTCTTACTTTAATACCGGCCTTAGCTCTTTGGGCTAAACCAATAGCCGCTATTTGCCGCACTTCTGACATCTTCCCTGCCAATTTTTTATCAATCAATTTCTTATCGGGCTTGGGGTAATCACTTAGATGAACCGAATAGCCTTTTTCTAAATGTTGATATACTTCTTCAGTCAAGAAAGGCAGAAAAGGAGCAGTTAACTTAGCTAACTTCAATAGAACAAAAGAATAAACTTTTTGGGCTTCTTTTTTTTCTGAAGGACTGGCTGGTTTTTGGAATCGCCGACGGGAACGCCGAACATACCAGTTAGAAAAATCCTCTAAGAAATTGTCTATCAAACGGGCTGCCTTAGTCAATTCATACTTGTCCATCCACTCAATCATTTCTTGATTAAGCGTATTGACCAGAGAAACAATCCATTTATCCAAAACATTTTTCGGCTGGACTGACTGGGGAGCCAGACATTCTTTTTCTGTATAAGTATCCAAAAAAGTAAAAGAATTCCAAAGAGTCAGAATGGTTCGGCGGAAGGTCTCGGCAATTCTTTTTTCAGAAACAATATAATCCTCGCCCATTGGGGTACTGGTCAATAAGTAATAGCGCATGGCATCAGCCCCGTATTTATCGAAAATAATCTCGGGGTCAGGATAATTTTTCAAACGCTTAGAAAGCTTTTTGCCGTCTTCGCCCAGAACCATGCCATTAACAATAACGTTTTTGAAGGCGGGTTGATTTTTACCCAGACCGATATTCTTCAAAGTTAAAGCCGTGGCCAAAACATGCAGGGTATAAAACCAGCCCCGGGTCTGGTCAACGCCTTCGGCAATAAAATCAGCCGGAAAAGATTTTTTAACTAATTTTTTGTTTTCAAAAGGATAATGCCATTGGCCGTAAGGCATTGAGCCCGATTCAAACCAGCAGTCAAAAACTTCCAATGTTCTTTTCATTGTTCCTCCGCAAGAACAAGGAATGGTTATTTGGTCAACAAAAGGTCTGTGTAAATTCAAATTTCCCTGGTCATCAAAAGGCAGTTTTTTAAATTTGAGAGGTTCTAATTGACCGGGTCGAATAAGCTCTTTTTCTCTATTGTCAGCTATTTTTTCATTAGATAAACCTTGGCTAGCTCCTTTAAGAATCCAAATAGGATCGCCATGGCTCACAATTAAAATATTTTTACCCAGGTATTTGTTATCCACGGCCAAAAGTAAATTCATCATCCTTTTTTTAACCTGTTTAAGATTTTCGCCGTCC
>Ga0315546_1000168_pt1 | contig 51119 bp, 45 predicted proteins | sample SalMarSW160170MG_FD_203833 | JGI IMG/M metagenome (GOLD analysis project Ga0315546, IMG submission 203833) | Salt marsh sediment microbial communities from the Plum Island Ecosystem LTER, Massachusetts, United States - Salt Marsh Sediment SW1601-170 ...
CAGAGCTGACTGACGAAAAGATTGGTCTGGGCAAAGGACGGATAATGCTCCAGATCCACAGCGGAGGCGGGATCAAAGTAAGATGGAAAAATATTAATGTAACCGAATTGGAAGAGTAAAAAAAAAACAGATATTAATCCATCTTATATTAACTAATAATCACGATGAAACCTCTATTTTCAGGACCATTAAAAATTGGATTATACGTCCTTCTGTTATCTTTTTCCCGGTTATTACCTGCCCAGAATTCCGGTTCATCCCTTGAAGAGGGATTTATAAATCCGCCGGAATCAGCCAAACCAAGAACCTGGTGGCACTGGACTAACAGTAACATTACAAAAGAAGGTATCACTAAGGATCTGGAATGGATGAAAAGGTCCGGAATAGGAGGAATGCACATCGCCGATGTAGCTTCAGGGCAGGGTCAGGTTGTGGAAAAGAAGATCTATTTCAGATCTCCTGAATGGCTCGATGCTGTTCGCCATGCAGCATCTGAGGCCGAAAGGCTGGATCTTGAGCTGACTATCTTTAGCTCAGCTGGATGGAGTCTTACAGGTGGGCCATGGGTAAAACCTGAACAGGCAATGAAAAAGCTGGTCTGGAGCGAAATTAATGTGAAAGGACCTCAAATTTTTGCAGGCCGGTTGCCTGCACCCCCTTCAAATGAGGGACCAATAAGAAATCTATCTAGAGCAGCAAAGGTTAGTGATACAGAGCCCCGGTTTTACAAAGACTGTATAGTTTTGGCATTTCCGGTACCTCCGGATGACTCAGACATCCGGCAGTTTGCCCCTGTTGTCTCAACAGGAGGAGGCGAAATAAATCCGGAAGCTTTGCTGGATGATGATCTGAACACCTCTGTGGCAATACGGTCAGGTAAAAACAAGAAAATGGTCTGGATACAGTATAATTTCGAACAACCAATCACGGCCCGGGCTTTAACACTTGCCAGTCGTGCGGGCATTCCTGTTGGCCGACTCATTGTCAGTGACGATGGTAAGGATTTCCGCACAGTGGCAGTGTTACCAGGAGCTCAACTATACCGTGCCGGGAAAGTTGAAACAGTCTCATTTCCTGAAACATCAGCAAGGTATTTCAGACTTGAATTCACCGGGGCCCCTATGAGACCGGCTGATGTAATGGCTGAAACCAACACTCTTCCTGACTCTGTTTATACCTTCAGTGAGATAAAACTGCATACAGGTGCGAGAATAAACAGGTGGGAGGATAAAGCAGGTTTTTACCACCTGTTCAATTACGAACCGGTAGCATCACAGGAGGTTTCATCATCTTCAACAATTGACCCTGCAGCCGTTGTTGATCTCACTTCACAAATATCACCTGACGGATTCATCCAATGGAAAGTGCCCGAGGGCAACTGGACAATCATGCGTTTCGGCTACTCTCTCACAGGATCAAAGAACCGTCCGGCTGTTCCTGCAGGATCGGGATATGAAGTAGATAAGCTCAGCAGAGAGTATACGGAAGCATATATAAAAGAGTATACGACTCCAATTGCTAAAGCTCTTGGCCCACTTTACGGAAAAAGCCTGCAGTATGTACTGCTAGACAGCTGGGAAGCCGGAATGCAAAACTGGACAGATAATATATTAAGTGAATTTAAAAACCGCAGAGGATATGACCTTACTCCTTACATGCCTTGCCTGTCGGGTCGTGTTGTAGGTAACAGTGACATCAGCGACAGAGTCCTGTGGGATTTCCGTCGTACTCTTGCTGATATGTTTGCTGAAAATCATTATGCAGTATTAACAGAATTCCTTAACAAGCAAGGTATTAAAACATATGGTGAAGCTTCAGGCGTTTCTCTTGAGATTCTTGAAGATGCACTGTTGTGTAAAAAATATGTCGACATTCCTATGGGAGAATTCTGGTACAGAGCTCTTCATCCCGAACTGATGTATTACCAGGATATCAGAGGAGCATCTTCGGCATCGCACATTTATGGTAAAAAAGTAGTTGCAGCAGAGGCATTTACCGGTGGAGGTTTTGAGTCTCCATATACGCTTAAAAAAATTGGAGATTACTGGTTCACACAGGGCATCAACCGGTTTGTTTTTCATACCTCAGCTCATCAGCCGCTCGACACAAAACCAGGCAATACCATGGTGGGAATTCATATAAACCGCAATATAACATGAGCAGAACAGGCAGCTCCATTCATGACATACCTGGCACGTAATTCGTTCATGCTCCAGCAGGGTAAATTTGTTGCCGATATAGCATACCTACTCGTTGAAGGAGCTCCTTCAACAATGCCAATCTGGGGTACCGGACTTAATCCTCCTCCACCTGAAGGATATGATTATGACTATATTAATGCAGATGCCCTTATTAACCGAATGACTGTTTCCACTGACGGCAGACTGGCTCTCCCTGACGGTATGAGCTACACTCTCCTTGTTCTCCCAAACACTAACCGGATGACATTACCTGTTCTAAAAAAAATAAATGACCTGGTAAAGGCCGGCGCCACAGTTGTCGGTCCAAGACCAGAACGCACACCCGGGTTTACAGGTTATCCGGATTCTGAAGAGAGCCTTGAAGACCTTACTATGGATATATGGGGAGACCTCGATGGCATCAGCAGGACAAGACGTGTATATGGTAAGGGAAAAATGATATGGGGAACTCCGGTGAAAACAGTTCTTGAGATGGCAGGAATTAAACCTGATGTGGAATATGACAGACCTCTGGACTCAAAAATTAACTGGATACATCGTAGAACAGAAGAGACAGATAGTTATTTCCTGATAAACTCCTCCGACAAACCTCTTGCTACGAAAATAAGGTTTCGTGTTACGGGTAAGGAAGCTGAAATGTGGGATCCCTCCACTGGCAAAACACAGCCTGTGAGTTACACAATATCTGACAACAGGACAGTTGTTCCGGTCCATTTCACGGAACACCAGTCAGCTTTTATTGTTTTCCGCAAGAAAACAAATATTACTTCAAGATCTGTAACCAGGACCTCTCCCGTGTTACTTACCGCTCTTACCGGGCCATGGGAAATATCTTTTACTCCTGATATGGGAGCTCCTGAAAAAACCACTCTTGACAAATTAGAGTCATGGACCGTCAACAATGATGAAGGAGTAAAGTACTTTTCGGGTAGTGCAACTTATGCAAAAACAATTAAAGTATCAAAAAGCTGGTTGCAACAAGGTATGAGACTTATACTTGATCTGGGCAGAGTATGTGATATTGCTGAAGTAACGGTAAACGGCGCTCCGGCGGGCTTATTATGGAAGGCTCCTTTCCAGACAGATATTTCCGGATTGCTTAAAAAGGGAACAAACATTATTGAGATAAAAGTCACTAATCAGTGGACTAACAGGCTGGCAGGAGATATGAAAGCACCTCCGGGTAAGAAAGTCCTGAATTCTTCCCTGTTTATCAGGGTAAGAGATTTGCCTGAATCAGGACTTCTCGGTCCGGTTAAAATCCTTAAATACTTAGATAATGGCAAATATTAAAATATGAGCAACTTTTTCACAAGATTGATTGCTGTTTTATTAACAGTAACAAGCTTTACGTCTATTGTTTATTGTCAGAATAAACCTGAATATGTGGCAGGGATACCTGTAAATTACGATGAAGCCATGTCCGGCACCTATACACTTCCTGATCCTCTGGTGTTCCCAAACGGCAAAAAAGTCAGGAGTGCCAGGCAGTGGTTTAAGAAGAGAAGGCCTCAGATTGTCTCACTGTTTGAAGAGTTCCAGTACGGCAGGATGCCGGAAGCCCCTGAAGACCTCTCTTTCAATGTTTTCGATCCCGGAACATCCGCTCTGAACGATATGGCGCTCAGGAAACAGGTTACGGTATATTTTATGAAAGACACATCGGAACATAAGATGGATATACTGATTTACATTCCTGCCGAAGCAGTGAAACCTGTTCCACTCTTTTTCAATGTAAGCTTTTCTCCTAATGCCACTGTTGTAGATGATCCGGGTATTAAGGGAGGTTATATATGGGACAGGGACGGTAAGAGAATCCCTGTACAACGGAAGGGTGGATTCGGCAGGATTGATATCAACCGGTTTCTTTCACAGGAAATCGGCTTTGCCACAGTCTATTACGGAGATATTGAACCCGATTTTGCCGAAGGCATAAAATACGGTATCAGGGGCCATTACCTGAAAGAAGGTGCAGCATACCCTGCTCCTGACGAGTGGGGGGCTATATCGGCCTGGTCGTGGGGACTGAGCCGCGCTATGGATTATTTTGAAACCGACCCGCAGATTGATGCAAAAAAAGTTGCTCTCTTTGGTGTTTCACGTCTTGGTAAAACAGTATTATGGACCGGCGCCCGTGATACACGTTTCGGGATGGTTATTGCAAGCTGTTCGGGCGAAGGTGGAGCCGCCCTCTCAAGACGTTTGTACGGAGAGACAATAGATCACATGACCCATCCCTCCAGATATTTTTATCAGTTCGCCGGCAACTGGAGAAATTTTAAGGATGATCCTTCCGGCTCGCCTGTTGATGCTCACATGCTCATATCACTTATGGCTCCACGGCCTCTATTGCTACAGACAGGCGACACTGATAACTGGTCAGATCCTAAGGGCGAATTTCTTGCTGCAGTTGCTGCAGCCCCGGTTTATGAGCTCCTTGGTGAAAAATCACTTGGTACCGATATCTATCCTGCATCAGGAGTGCCCTTACTTAACGACCTGGGATATTTTATGCATGCAGGTGGTCATGGTGCATTGCCCTCCGACTACGAGATATTTCTGAAATTCATGAAGATGCACTTTTTTGATAAAGAATAAAAATTATTAGTAGCTTACCTGCTATCCAAATTAAGGTCGCAAGACCATCTGGCGGTTATACCTTTTATTCAGACAATGCCGTGAGTTAAAACCGTAACCCAAAATTAAAATTAACCTTCTATTAATATGAATTTCACATATTTAGATACTATAATAGTTATTACATATTTGGCTGGGATAACCTGGTTTGGAATTAAGATAGCAGGGAAGCAGACAACAACCAAAGATTATTTTCTGGGGGGTCGAAAAATCCCCTGGTGGGTTGTCTGTTTTTCCATAGTAGCTACTGAAACCAGTACTCTTACATTTATAAGTATTCCCGGACTGGCATATCTGACTAACCTTAATTTCCTGCAAATCGCACTGGGCTATTTTCTGGGCAGAGTTATTGTGGCATGGATAATCCTTCCTGCCTACTTCAAAGGTGAGTTGGGAACTGCATATACCTTTCTGGCAAACCGATTTGGTATACCGATAAAAAACCTGGCCTCCGGGGTTTTTATGATGACAAGGCTGGCAGCTGACGGTGTAAGGCTTTTTGCTACTGCCATCCCTCTTGCTCTTATATTACATTGGACCTTTATTGGAAAGAACTTCTCAACTGAATGGATATATGTAACGTCGATAATTATAATTGCTCTTGTAACTTATAGTTACACTTTTTTAGGAGGGTTAAAATCTGTAGTATGGATGGAAATGGTCCAGCTGTTTATTTATATTGCCGGGGCTGTAACAGCAATTATCATCGTGAGCGGAGAGTTGAGCGGCGGGTTGCTGGGAGGTATCAGCAAAGCGTCGGAAGCCGGCAAATATGAATTATTCAATTTCTCTTTTGAAGGAGGACTTAAAGGATTTTTGTCAACGCCTTATACCCTCATTGCCAGCATATTGGGTGGAGCATTCCTGTCCATGGCATCACATGGTATAGACCAGCTTATAGTACAAAGATTGCTTGCAACAGGTTCCCGGCCGGCCAGCCAAAAAGCATTGATAACAACAGGTGGTATTATAATATTTCAGTTTGCGCTCTTTCTTTTCCTTGGCAGTTTGCTTTTTGTTTTTTATGGCGGAGCCGATATAAGATCCGACGAAGTCTTTCCCAGGTTCATTATTGAAGAAATACCAACAGGACTCTCCGGGTTTATTATTGCTGCGTTATTTGCTGCTGCAATGTCGACTCTTTCAAGCTCTATTACAGCTTTAGGCTCGACCACAATGTATGATTTTATAATACCCTATTACAAAAAATTAAGTCTGACCAACGAAGTTCTTATCTCAAGACTGATAACAGGTATATGGTGCCTGTTGCTTGTGGGATCAGCCATTTTATTTATGCAAAGCCCACAGGCAGTCGTTGAACTGGCACTATCAATCGCATCATTCACTTACGGGGGATTGTTAGGCACCTTCATTCTGGGTGTTCTTTTCAAAAAACCACGGATCAAACACGCCATGCCGGCCTTCATTACAGGTATCGCAGTGATGATATACATCATTATTTTCACCTCAATAGCCTGGACCTGGTACACACTGATTGGAACTATGGCTACGGTTTTTACCGGATTATTACTAACCAGGATATGGAAAATGAAATAGAGATCCATGAGTATTTGCTCTTCGCCCCGTACCATCAGCTATTCTCCTCAATAAGGAAGCAACCTGAATAAAAAAAGTATGGTAACGGATATTTTAAGCCTGTACAAATTTATTGTATCATATGGCATGAGAAATAATTCATAAATTTATTAACCTTTATTATTCATCAACTTTATGACATTAAAAAGAAATACAACACTCATTATTTTAATGGCTATTCTCTTAACAACTGCATTTTGCAGTGTTAAAAAGAGACCCGAAAAATATGATGTAGTAATATATGGCGGGACATCTGCCGGTATAACTGCGGCTATTCAAACGTCAAGAATGGGTAAGTCGGTTTTACTTATCGAACCTTCCCAACGCTTTGGAGGTTTGACCACAGGAGGCCTGGGTGCTACTGATATTGGATTCTCATCATGTACAACGATATGTTGATAATAATGGATTTGTGCAAAATGAAGGAAATGTTGAAGCCCCGGTCCCCGGGCCTTATCCAATAAGTTACAGATCTATTGTTCCTGAAAATACTGAGTGCAGCAATCTTTTAGTTCCTGTATGTCTTAGTGCAACTCATATTGCATATGGCTCAATAAGGATGGAGCCTGTTTTTATGATACTTGGTCAATCGGCTGCAACTGCAGCTTGTATAGCAATTGATAAAAGAGTGGATACACAGGAAGTGGAATATCAGGCGCTTAAATCCCGCTTATTAAATGACAAGCAGATCTTAAATGTAATCCCATGAAATTCAAAACGGATTTATTGAATAAATTTATTAACAGTATTAACGCGTGAATTTATCAGAAACTTAAATTACACATGTTATGAAAAAGATTTTTTTATTTTTCGGATTAATTGTTCTTTCTTCCGTAACCGTATTCGCTCAAAGCAGAAATACAAGAGTATTCACCATTTTCACTTCTGCAGGTTGTGGTTGTACCGGATCTGGAGGCGCTCCCTTGACTTTTACAGCACATGAACAAGTCTTATCCGGACTTCAACAGGCATGCATTGGTGTGGATTTCATTGAATTTAAAGGTTCAATAACAGCTGCATATAATGAAGTGAATAATAACAAAGACAAATACGACGGAGTGCTGATCATAGGTAGGGTGGATAATGACTACAGATTGGCTTTCACCGGATTACCTACAATAGTTGTGTATAACCTATGGGAGTTTCAGAGTGGTCATCACTATCATATTTTTACCACAGGGAAAGTAAAAAATGATAAAGTGAATATTCTTGAGGGAGGAACAAACTATGAAGATGTGAAGATCTTAACCGCTCAGCTGGACAGAAGAAATCTGTGTGCTCCATCCGTTAGAGAATCCATGTTCAATGATCTGGTGTATAAGATCAAATTAATTAAAGCTGTAAAAGAACTCAAGGAAACCAGAATACTGATGGTGAAAAGTGGCAAGGATGAGATCATTGCCAGTGTAAATTACAAGTTTGGGGATTACAATCAGCAGTATCCCCGGGATCATAATGAGCGTTATCTTAAAAATTTCAAGGAATTACTTGGTGTGGAGATAATTGTGGCAGAAGCCGAGGAATTCTATGAGACATACAGGACAATTGATGTCAGGAAGGCAGAAGAAGTTGCCGATGATTGGATCAGGGATGCACGAAAGGTTGAAGCGTCAAGGCCAGAGATAATAAAAACAGCCAGAGGGTATCTTGCTCTTGATGCATTAAGAGAAAAGTATAATTGCAATGCAGTGTCTACTCATCTCAGGTCGGTTACCGGAAGTAATGAACTTAAAGACCGGTATAATCCCGGAGTAGGTTTTGAGCTTGGATTTAAAACCAGGGGGATACAGGCTGTTTGTCAGAATTATCCGGATATACTGCTCAGCCAGGTCCTGGCATACTTACTGACGGGCAGACCAAGTATGCTTGGCGACCAGATGTATGATATTGACAACTCGGTGGAAATTGTACTGCACTGTGGTATCCCGGTCAATCCGTATGGAGATGACCGCAGGATGCCTTATACTATAAGGACTCATGCGGAAAGCCCGGTAAGAGATAAGCCTGAGGTACCTGGTTCTTCAACCGGTCTCTTTGCAGAATGGCCTGTGGGTGAGCCTGTTACATTCTGGGAAATACATAGTCTTCCCAAAGAAATAAGATTACACACAGGTCAGATAGTTGATGGTCACGCTGTTTATACCGGCGGGGAGAATATAGACAATGTAATGTGTACGTCCAAAATTATTGCGAAAGTTGATAACACTAAAAAAATCCGGGATCAGCATTTCCCTTCTTTATATGGAATTCATAGCTGTATAACGATGGGTGACATAAGACAGCAAATTAAAGACATTAGCATTTTATTGGGAATTAATGTTATAGAAAGAGATAAATAATCTGGTAGTAGTATAGATTTTTTACATATCATTTAAAGAAAGTCCAAAGAACTTATCGAAAATGTTGACCTCAAAAAACATGAAAAACACTCGCAGAGATTTTTTAAAACTTAGCGGCCTTGCCGGGATAGGCTTTGCCGGTGCTGGCATTTTACCTGCATATGGAGTAAAAACCATGTCACGGGTATAATCGGACGCGATGCTTATAACATTGAAAAAGTAATATTTGAAAGCAGGCCAGGCTTCCCGGTTACGGCATACCTTTATGTCCCCAAGGGACGAAAAATGCCAATGCCCGGAGTGTTGAAAACCTTCGATCTGCCTGATTGTTACCGTGCTCTTGAAGCAAAAAAACTGCACCGGATAGAACCATGGAATGCGAATGCCGGGGAGATGCTGAAATAAACTGAATACTGTCAGACTATCTTTGCTTCAAAATTATAGAGTTGACAGAAGTCTTTTAATTCTTTTTTATAATCTCCGTAAAAGAAAAGCTGATGCATCCCGGGGAAAGAAAGCACTTCCTGTCCTCCATCCATCTTGTATTTGACCGAGACCACACAACCTCCTGAAGGCGGGACACTTAAGTTATCAACAACTGTTCCTGTAGCGAACAGAAGTTGTGACCTATCCTTTGCGGGTATAAAATCGAGAAGAGTAATTCTTTGACCTGTCTTCCAGATTGTTCGTGGTACTGCATCCCGGTTACCGTGATGATGGATAAGTTCGAAGGGTTCTGGCGGATTATTGAATCCATTAAGACGTGTAGGGCATGAACAATGAGCACCGATCAGCGTATCATCTGAGGTGTCGGCAACCGGGTCCTGCTGAAATCCCGGCCGATCGAACAGATACTGAACCATAACTTGTGCAGCTATAGCACCGGTATCGGCTTCGCATATTGCCGGAATACCATCGTCATTCATTCTTGACCATGATATGCATGGCAAGCTTACATCTAATTTACCAAGTGCACCCAGGCAATCCATAGAAATAGCATCTGCCTTTTCATCTTCAAGAAGCTTTCCTGCAACCAGGTAACTTTTTATCCCATTAATAACATCCTGACGGGTGGCTAACCTCATCGCTTTTGCCTCTTTTATATAATCATCAGCCATATTAATAACCTCAGCACTCACCGGCATGGTGTTATATATATTTATAAATGTATCTGCCGGTACATACTGTAACATTATACCTGTATCCGTAGTGAGCAAAGTTTCTCTTCTGCCGTTGCCTTTTATAACAACACACCTTGAACGCTTCATACGAGCCCCTGCTTTCAGCATTTTCAATCCATAGATGGCCTGATTGAAATCATTTGTTGAGTATACCACACAACCGGGTTTACCGGCCAGATTAATTGTATTGGTGGTGAAAGATGTCCCGAGCGGTGAGAAAATCACAGCCGGGATGCCTGATTCTGCTGACTTTTGAGCAGTGGGCCAAGCGTGATCCTGGCGGTCAAGAAGAAGTACAATCAAGCCGTCGGCTTTGCTCTCTCTTGCCTGCTTCAGCCATACATCTGCTTCTTCGGGATTATATATAGGGGTATCCCTTAGATCCAGAGATAAATCCAATGTTGCGGCTGCCTTTCTTAAATCATCAGTATATTTGGTCCTTGCAGCCTCGCCGTCGTATACAGCCCCCGGCCAGCGCATCCCATATTCCTCCCTCCTTCTCACAAATGCGGCTTTAATTTTTGGTACATAACCTGATGCTACACCAAATCCGCGTGTTGCCGGATCAATAACACCTCTGTCACGGGCATAGATGCTAAAATTATTGACCAAAAAGGTCCCTGCAGTTATTATGGCCGACTTCTTAATAAATTCCCGCCTGCCCGAACTGCAATTACAATTTGCCTAACATCTGCTATTTCTCATTTTATTGAATATTATAATTGTTAAATGTTATTAATCATCATTAAAACTACTTATTCCGAAGAGGCTGTCTGAGTTAAAGCCAATTAAGTTCTTCCGGGAAGTTGAAAAGTTAATAAAGACTTCTCCTGTTAAAAGACTTTGGATCCTCCACACACTGTCCGCTGTTAAGTTTCCCGTTAATAGCATCCAATCTGTAAGGTTTGCTTGCATCATAATAATTTCTTGAAATATCTATATCGGAAATCAGTATTCCCGGAACATTTTCAGTTAGTTTGTTTTGCACAAGTCCGTCGGGTGTTATAAAATAACATGGCCAGCTTTCAGCTGCTGAGGAATTTGTCAATGACATATAAAAATAATTTGTACCCGCCATTGCCTGGGCAGTGATATGCATGATTATGGGATGAATACTTCCCGGTTTTTGTCTGGCATTGTAGAATGACTGGAATATTACATCCACATCTGATTTCCGGTACTCCCTGTAGAGTTCCGGGAACCTTATATCATAACATATCAGCAATCCGCAGTTTACCCCATTTAAATTGAATATAACAAAATGGTCCCCCGGTGAAAAATATTTCAAATCACCTCCGGTACAAAATCGCTTATCATATCTGTCAGCAATATTACCTTCAGAATTAATTAAATATAGACTATTGTGAGGTTTATTGGTACCACTTAACCGGTGCATTGAGCCCAGAATGACCCATATTTTTAATTCTTTCGCTAATGTCATAAGGGAATCTGTCACTCTGAATAATTCATCCCAGTCAAAATTGTCGAGAGAATTCATATCCGATCCCGGATATCCTGACAAAGCACATTCCGGGAAATGAACAATATCAGCTTTTTTCAGCTTTGCTTCAATAATCTGGTTTCTTATCCAAAGATAATTTTCCTTGATATTGGAAGATACCGGAAACTGGCATGATGCTATACGTATCTTTCCATTTTCCTGGTTTTGTATCTGGTTCTGAGCATACATTTCCGCACCCGGGGATATCATGCAGAAAATAATTAAAACCTGCAGAAGAATTAAAGTCTTATTTGACATGATCCTATCTTTTAATGTCACCTTCAAAACTACTATATTAATACCACTGTTTGATCCAAATCTAATTAAGTTTTTTCCAATACAAAATTCTTGTAGCAGACTCTATCTTGAAAACAGATCAGGCTCTCTCCATGCCGGGAGATTCTTATCACCCACGATTATTCTATTATGGTCTGGGAGCCAGTGCAGACTCCTTATGACTTTCTCACCGGTAAAGCATGACCTTGCTCACATGCAAGCATGAATCAGGTTTAACTATAGATAGTTCAGGTATTAAGGCTACAACAATTGATATAAATAAAAAAGTGCTGTCCCAACTGACTTTCGAATAATGTAACAATGTAACTTAGAGGTGAGAATTTATCTGACTACCTGTTTAGGGATAATACTCTTCATTTGCCTCTTTAACATTATCTTGGATTTAGTATTATTGATTATTCTTGAAAAGTGCCCTGATAGGAATCATCTAAATATGAAGTACAAACAGTTAAGATCTCACCCTTAAGTGTATAATATTTAATATTATGATAATAAAATCACCAAGCAGTTCAAAAATACTCCTATTATCGTATATTTTTCTAACAGGCATTTTCTTATCATCAGAAGCACAGAGTAATACAGAGGACAAGCAACCAGACTCCTTCTCTTTTGTTTTTATTACTGACATTCATCTGGATTATAACGAGAACACTCTGCAATATTTTAATAAGGCAGTAAATACGATAAACAAATTAGAACCTGATTTTATTATTACAGGAGGTGATAATATTAAAGATGCAACACAACCTAATGAATCTTATGCAGATTCGCTCTTTAATTTGTATTTATCTCAAATTAAAAGATTCAAAATGCCAGTCTATACTGGCATAGGGAACCATGAATGTTTTGGTATAAACAATACTAATATATCACCTGAAAATCCTTTCTATGGAAAGAAAATGTATGAATCCAAAATAGGGGAAAGATATTATTCATTTAACTACAAAGATTGGAAGTTCTTTATGATTGATGACATTAAGATCACAGATACAGGTCATAAATATATCGGTTATGTTGATGATGAACAAATGGAATGGTTGAAAAATGAGTTGGCAGCAACCGACTCAATTACTCCGATAGTCATATGCAGTCATATCCCCTTTATCTCTTCCATGAAAAAATTTGAATTGGGTTCATTATCCGGGAATCCTGATAATGACGGAGTATCAAACTCAATTGAGTTTTTCAAACTCTTTGCAAACCACAATCTTAAATTGTTATTACAAGGTCATTTTCATTTTTTTGAGGTTCTTTATGCCAATGATATCTATTATATTACCGGGCCATCTCTAAATGGAAGATACGGAAGTTTATTAATAAAGAAATCCGGTATGGTAATTTTTACAACTAAAAGTGATAGTTTGATATGGAAATTCGTTGAAAACCAAATAATATACTAAAATGGTTCCAAAAACAATCATTACCATAATCTCAATATTATCCATTTCAAGACAAGGAAAACGAGAAATCTGTTGTAGCTTAAACGCTCTCCTGATGAAACTTCACAGGATGCAGGAAGAATTAAAAAACTAGTGATATACGAAAATATAGCTCTCTTTTTTGCAAATGATAACAGACCTGGGAATTAGAAAGGTATCTGAGTTTTTACTCGGAATAGTAATCTGAGAATCCAATTATTTAATCTCGAAAATAATATTATTAAGAATTCAGATATTGCCGATAAATACCGTGAAGTGATATAGCAAATTGAATTAATTATGACTAAGGAGCACCATAATCCAGAGATTAAGAGATTTGATTTATTCTTAACAAAATAGTAAAGTGCGACTAACCATTTGAGAATGATTATTTATGTAGAACTTACAAACTTTTAAAATTAATTAAAATGAAAAAATTAATTCTAATTTTAATTACCTGCATTTTTATCCCGATTTCTGCAGGAGGACAAAAAAGGTATAGTGAAAAAATTCTCCACGGACCATGGATCCAAAATCTTACACATAATTCTGTAACCATAATGTGGATTACCAGTGATCCATCAGTTCCAGGCATATTGATCGGTTCTGATACAAGTAAAATGGATCTTATTTATAATAGTAAAGATGGAATGATAAATGCTGGTGACACTTTACAAAAGATCAGGATAACAGGTCTTCAACCAGGAAAGAGATACATGTATAGGATTTATTCAAGGCAAATTGACATTTTCGAACCATATAAAATAACTTATAACGATACAATCGTTTCACAAGCTTATAGCTTTACGACTACCTCTCCCCAAAGTAAAACAACAAATTTTATAGTTTTTAATGATGTGCACAATAATTCAACAAAAATGGCATCTTACTTAAGAAATATTAACATAAACAACCAAGATATCTGGTTCTTTAATGGAGATATGGTTGATTATGTTCAAGATAAATATCAAATAACCACTGGTTTTTTAGATACTGCAGTATTTTGGTTTGCAAAAACCAAACCTTTTATTTATGTAAGAGGAAATCATGAGGCAAGAGGTAGATATGCTCGTCAATTTAAAGATTTCCTTGATTTTAAGGATGATAGTTTTTATAGTTCTTTTGATCTAGGACCTGTTCATTTTATTATTCTTGATTGTGGAGAAGATAAACCTGACAATAACCAGTATTATTATCAACTTGCTGATTTTGATAATTATAGAAAAGAGCAGCTCGAATGGTTGAAAAAAGAAATATCAACTGAAAAATTCAGGGATGCTTCCTTCAGGATAGTTTTATGCCATATGCCTATTTATAAACAAGCGAAAATGGGGTATGGTATGCAGTACCTTTCGGATAATTACGGACCTGTTTTAGAGAAAGCTGGAATCGATCTTTTGCTAAGCGGTCATACGCACTCTTATGCATATCTGGACAGAGAAAAATCTGGCTTTGGCTATCCCGTTCTTGTAAATTCAAGTAACACCTTTCTCGAAGTATCAATTAACAATAATGAAATTAATGTATTAGTAAAAGATGTAAATGGCAATATTACAAATGAAATAATCTTGAAAAAAAGCTTGAAATAATCATTATTGCTGAATAACTTTTTGTTAGAAAAACAATCCTATTTGTGAAATAATTGTACAATAATAAAATATTGAATTTATTCTTCCATTGGATATACCAGCCTCTCAAATATTTCCAGTAAGTTTTCAAGTATTGAAATTGAATATAAGAATGAATTATTAAGAATAAATGAACTTATCAACTTAAACTATAAGAAACATGAAAAACAATCGAAGAAATTTTTTAAAACTAACCTGTCTGACAAGTCTTGGCTTAGCCAGTGGAAGCCTCCTGAAAGTACTTGGAGCCAAATCGGATATATCTGACAATTCAAATAACAATAACTCTCCTGAACAAGCCGGGAGACGACGTATACAGCAATTTAATATGTCGGGTTATGCTGCACCCAAATTGGAAACTGTAAGAGTGGGATTCATAGGCCTTGGCAGCAGGGGACCAGGTCACGTGTCGGATATGAGTCTTCTTGAAGGGGTGGATATTAAAGCCTTATGTGACATTGTTCCGGCTGAAGTCAAGAAAACCCAAAAGAGGATTGAATCTGCTGGTTTTAATCCTGCCCTTTATTCAAGTGATGCTGAAGCATGGAAGAAGCTATGCGACCGGGATGATATAGACCTGATATATATCTGTACTCCCTGGGATTTACATACCCCGATGGCAGTTTATGCTATGGAGCATGGTAAACATGTAGCTATTGAGGTCCCTGCTGCCATTAATATGGATGAATGCTGGCAACTTGTGGAGACATCTGAGAAAACCCGTAAACATTGTCAGATGATGGAAAATTGTTGTTATGACTTTTTTGAGTTATTAACACTGAATATGGCAAGACAGGGATTCTTTGGAGATATAGTGCACTGCGAAGGGGCTTATATACATAATCTATTAAGAAGTAACTATAACAAAAATGGATACTGGAATATGTGGCGTCTGAAAGAAAATGCCAACAGAAGAGGAAATTTGTATCCGACTCACGGTTTAGGTCCGATATGTCAGGTTATGAACATTAACAGGGGTGATAAAATGGATTTCCTGGTTTCTGTTATGAGTAAGGATTTTATGATGAACGAAAGGGCTAGAAATCTGGCCACTACTGACGATTTCTATAAACAATATGTTGATAAACCATACAGAGGTAATATGACTACCACTACCATACAGACCAATAAAGGACGAACAATAATGGTACAGCATGATGTAACGTCACCAAATGTTTATTCCAGAATTCATAAAATAAGTGGAACAAAGGGCGCTGCTTTAAAATACCCGCTACCTGCTAAAATTTCCGTTGGAGACAGATGGGTATCAGATGAAGAATTGAAATCTCTTGAAAAAGAATACACACCGGCAATTGTAAGGAAAGTAGGTGAAATGGCTAAAAAGGTTGGGGGACATGGAGGAATGGACTTCCTTGAAAACTGGCGATTAATTGATTGCCTGCGCAATGGACTGCCACTAGATCAGGATGTATATGATGCTGCACTCTGGAGCTCAATTGCACCTCTGAGTGAATGGTCAGTTGCACACAAGTCAAATCCTGTTAATGTGCCAGATTTCACCCGGGGTTCATGGAAAGTCAATACGCCAGTAAATTTATTAATGGAAAAAGGAGGTACTACAAAGGTGCTAAGGTAGAGTAGTTGTTTGCTTTGGTATTTAATGAATTACGTAGGTATTCCCTGAAAAACTGGGATTCTGAAAAACCTGAACTCAAGTTGTTGAAGATATGGACATTACCAGATAACGGAGGACATGATTTAAATTCCATTTCAGATACAGAGCTTATTTTAACAACCACAAATAGTGTGTGGATTTTTAGTACCCCTGAAGAGCAATTTTCTCCATTTGATTTATTAAGTCAAATTAGGAATGTTAAATCAGTAAATTATAAAGAATCAAACAATGAACTTGTTTATAATTCACCTTAAATACTTATTAACTGCAAATATGTTAATTTCGTACAACACATCGTAATCTGACACTTAAATTTTAAAACTGATTAATTATTTACAGATGAAGCAGAAATTTTTCAGGTTAATTAAAAATCACTCAGGCTTTTATAAGCTAATTTTTACATTATTACCGATCTTATTGATTCTGAATACAAGGGTTTATGCCCAGACTCAGAATGACCTTAATGTATTAACGAATAACTGGCTCTTTTACAGCGATGCCTCTAACTCTCTGTATCACTATCTCACCGGGGAAGCATATAAAATGCTGAAAACAAGAGCTGCAAGTATCAACCAGCTTCAGAATATCGAAGAGTGGCAAAAAAGACAGGCAGATACCAGGCAAACATTGTGGAATATTCTTGGACCATTTCCTGAAAAAACTCCATTAAATGCAAAGATTACCGGTAAAGTCAAAAAGGATGGCTATAAAGTCGAAAATCTCATTTATGAGTCATTACCGGAATTTTACGTCACCGCCTCGCTTTTCATACCGGATAAATTAAAAAAGCCTGCACCGGCCATTCTTTTCTGCAGCGGTCACAGCCACGCTGTTTACAGGCTGGAATCTTACCAGCTTCCTCTGCTTAATCTGGTTAAAAAGGGATTTATCGTTCTGGCTATTGATCCTATCGGACAGGGTGAACGCCTTCAATATTTAGATCCTGTCAAAGGAGAATCTGTTATTGGCAGTTCCACGAAGGAACACTCCTACCCTTCTGTCCAGGTTTTCCTCATGGCCAAATCAGTTGCTCGATATTTTCTCTGGGACGGAATCAGGGGAATCGATTACCTTGTCAGCCGCAGGGAAGTGGATCCTGATAGAATAGGCGTTCACGGCCTCTCCGGAGGAGGAACCCAGACAGCATACATCTCGGCAATGGATGAACGCGTTGCAGCTTCTGCCCCTGCCGGTTATATTACAAGCTGCCGGCGGCTGCTCGAATCAATTGGTGTTCAGGATGGGGAACAAAATCTCTATCACGAGACTTCAAGCGGCATCGACCATGCCGATTTTATTGAGGTCAGGGCACCAAAGCCGACTCTTATCATGGCTACCACAAGAGATTTTTTCAGTATCCAGGGAACCCGCGAAACTTATAATGAACTGAAACGTGTTTACAGTATATTCGGTAAACCGGACAATATCGAAATAACAGAGGATGATTACGGCCACGGTTATACGAAAAAAAATCGTGAAGCCATGTATGCTTTTTTCCAGAAACATCTTCGGTTACCAGGCTCCCCTGTTGAAGAGGAGGTCGATTTCTGTTCAGCTCAGGAATTACAGAAAACTTCTACAGGGCAACTTTCAACCTCACTTGGAGGAGAGAGTGTTTTCAGTCTGAATCGTATGGAGGCAGAAGAGCTTCTCAATCGTTTACAGGATTCCAGGGCAAATTCCCCTTCCGGTCTTTCAGAAATAGTGAATTCTGCTAAAAAGCTCTCCGGATTCACGGCGCCTGATAAGGTTCAGAATCCGGTATTCACAGGACGTTTTCAAAGAGAAACTTATGTTGTGGAGAAGTATTTCGTAAAAGGCGAAGGAAATTATGTTATTCCTTTCCTGTTAATGATACCTGACAGACCAAACAATAAAGCCCTTATTTATCTTCACCCCTCAGGCAAGTCAGTCGAAGCTTCAGAAGGTGGAGAGATTGAATGGTTCGTGAAAAACGGTTTTACGGTACTTGCCCCTGATCTGATCGGAACAGGTGAGATGGGGCCCGGCACTTTTAAAGGAGATGCAGTGATCGGTGGTATTTCCTATAATATGTGGTTTACCTCCACCATTATCGGTAGAAGCATAGTTGGGATACGGACCGGTGATGTAATAAGGCTTAGAATTTTACTTACGAAAAGAAGTGAAATAAGCGAGATATATGGTCTTGCAAGGAAGGAAATGGCACCTGTGATGCTGTATGCCGCAGCATTCGATACAGATATTACCCGCATAGCTCTTATCGAACCATATTCTTCATACCAGTCTCTTGTTATGAACCGTTTTTATTATCCGGGATTTGTTCAGAATCTTGTTCCGGGTGCCCTTACTGCTTACGATCTCCCGGACCTTGCAGCCTGTCTTACGCCAAGAAAGCTGCTGATGGCAGGCACAACTGATGGAAATGGGGAAAGAACCGATCAGAAAAGTATCGGTAAGGATCTCGCGATTATCAGAACAGCTTATCAATCAAAAAATGCCGGTGGACAATTAATTATTATATCACCGGAATCAACTGAGAAGCTTTATAATCTTTTTATGGAATGGATAAAATAAATTATTAACGGTGAAAGTTATCCATTCTCCATGATCTGCATTCTGTTAGCAATTATTCATCCTTACCTGGAAAACAGGTCAGGTTCCTTCCACGACAACAGATTTTTATCGTCCGTGATTATCTTGTTGTGATCGAGAAGCCATCGCAATACTTTAATAACCTTTTCTTCCGGTTGTTCTACCCTGCTCACCAGCTCCTGCGCATCATATTTCTTTTCAGCCAGTATTTCCTTAATCTCCTCAAGTATCAGATCAAATTCATATCTGCTCAGTTCCAGTTCATTTCTTTCCCTGCACACGTCACAAATACCGCACCTGTCGGATTCTTCCCCAAAGTAATCCAGAAGATAAACTGACCTGCACCTTGTATCGGAGTCTGCATATCCTGTCATTTTATTAAGACGGAAGATATATTTCTCCTTGACGTGTAGATAATTCTGCGGTGAGATCATCAATCCTTTTCTGACAAGACGTTCTTCAGTAAATATTACCAGTGCACTCTTTTTTCCGGGGATATATCGGATGATATTCAGGGATGAAAGTTTCACAAGATACTGATATACCGTATCCCTGGAGATAGCAGTTTTTTTTGAAAGTGTTTCCTCATTTATGGCCACGAATTCGGAAAACATACCTGTATAGGACCTTAAAAGCAATTTTATAAATCCGTCGAATGATTCATTAGCAACCTGGAATTTATACAGATCATCACGGCTGACTATGAAGTGCACTCTCGATGGATTATTAATCTCCTCCGTAAATTCCAGATAGCCCTCTCTCTGGAGGAATGAGAGGCTGTTATAGGTTTCGATCACAGGCAGACGGTACTTAGATACAAAATCTGACATACTAAAGTCAAATACATTGTTTTTTCCTGCTCCATGAGGCACCTGGAGATAATTGCACAATGCCTCATAGATATCTTTAATTCTTTCGACAGGGGGAAATTTTTTCCTGAGGGAATCATTAAGACGACTTTTATCTGCGGTTGAATATAACAGTACCGCAAAAGCAGGTTTACTATCACGACCTGCCCGACCACTCTCCTGAAAATAGTTTTCTATTGAATCGGGTATATCCCAGTGTATAACAAACCTTACATCTGGTTTATCTATACCCATACCAAACGCATTTGTGGCAACTATCACCCTGGTCTCTCCTGTTGTCCATGATACCTGCTTTTTATCCCTCAGTTCATTAGTCAGTCCTGCATGGTAAAAATCAGCACTGATACCATTCTTTACAAGCAGTTCAGCAACCTCCTTTGATCTCTTTCTGCTTCTTACATAAATAATTCCGCTTCCCTTTGTTTTTTTAAGTGTCTTTATCAGGTAAGATCCTTTATCTTCAACTTTCCGCACCAGGTATGAGATATTCTTTCTGCTGAAACTGGTTCTCAGAACATTTTTCTCCCTGAATTCCAGCTTATCCATAATATCCTCAACAACCGGAGCTGTTGCAGATGCTGTAAGGGCAAGAAATGGAACCTTCCCGGAAATATAGTGCCTGAGTGTGGCAATTTTTAGATATGAGGGTCTGAAATCATAACCCCATTGCGATATACAGTGTGCTTCATCAATTGCAACAAGGGAAAGATTAAGTCTCGGAGCTTTTCCCTGAAAAAGTGGTGTTGAGATCCTTTCCGGGGACACATAAAGGAACTTGTAGTCACCATAAATACAGTTCTCGAGGGTAATATCGATCTCTTCTTTTGACATCCCTGAATGAATAGCTACAGATTTTATTTCAAGGTTATTAAGACGGTTGACCTGTTCTTTCATCAGGGCAATCAGTGGTGTTATTACCAGGCATGTCCCTTCCATAGCCAGCGCCGGAACCTGGAATGTAACCGACTTCCCTCCCCCGGTAGGCATGAGCCCGAGAGTGTCCCTTCCTTCCATAATTGATTTAATTATCTCTTCCTGAAGAGGTTTGAAGGAGGTGAATCCCCAGTATCTGGTTAATATTTTTCTGTACTCTTCGATATTCATATACAGATAGCCTTATACAAAAATAGCAACTGTATTTCAATTTTTTATAAAGCTGAAAGTAAAGAGATATTTTAAGAGTCGGTAATTTTTTTGTAATTTGCGTCATCAAAAACCTAATACTCCAGACAATGTCATTTTTAATGGATAAAATACTCTATGAAGGGTTGACCTTTGATGATGTCCTCCTTCTCCCTTCATACTCGGAGGTTCTACCACGCGAAGTGGATCTCAGCTCAATGTTCACAAGGAATATCAGTTTAAACACTCCTATTGTATCGGCAGCTATGGATACAGTCACTGAGGATGAACTTGCAATTGCCATAGCCAGGGAAGGCGGTATAGGAGTTATACACAAAAATATGTCCGTTGAAAAGCAGGCTGCTCAGGTGAAAAAAGTAAAGAGGGCTGAGAATGTTATGATCTTTGATCCTATTACCATTAATCTTGAGGCTACTGTTGCAGAAGCGATACACCTGATGAGCGAATACAAAATTGGAGGTATTCCGGTTATTGATGACCACGGTATCCTTAAGGGTATTGTCACAAACAGGGATCTCAGGTTTGAGAACAACCATGCCCGGAAGATTACAGAGGTTATGACTACAAATCTCATCACTACAAATCATCAAACAAACCTTGAAGCAGCTGCTAGGATTCTTCAGAAACATAAGATCGAGAAACTGCCAATGATTGATGACTCAGGGAAACTTATAGGTCTTATCACGTACAAGGATATAACCAAATCGAAAGATCGTCCCAATTCATGCAAGGATAATAAAGGAAGACTCAGGGTGGCAGGTGCGGTCGGAATAGCCTCCGACACCATGGCAAGAATTGAAGCTCTTATCAACTCCGATGTTGATGCAATAACAATTGATACTGCTCACGCTCATACTAAAAGTGTTATCAGAATTCTACGGGAATTGAAGAAAAACTTTCCGAACACGGATGTAGTTGCAGGTAATATCGGAACCGCTGAAGCAGCTAAAAAGCTTGTGGATGAAGGTGCAGATGCCGTGAAAGTCGGAATTGGACCGGGATCTATTTGCACGACAAGGGTTATAACTGGCGTTGGTATTCCTCAGCTATCGGCTATTTTCAATATCTTCAAAGCTATTGAAGGATCAGGAGTACCGATTATCGCCGATGGTGGCATAAGGTATTCAGGAGATATTATTAAAGCTTTAGCTGCAGGAGCTGATTCAATAATGGCAGGATCTCTTTTTGCAGGAGTTGAAGAATCGCCGGGTGATACAATTATTTATAGTGGCCGCAAATTCAAAGCCTACAGGGGAATGGGATCAATAGAGGCTATGCAGCAAGGTTCAAAGGACAGGTATTTCCAGGATATGGAAGATGAAATACAAAAGCTAGTTTCTGAAGGAATTGCTGCAAGAGTAGCATATAAAGGAACCCTTTCGGAAGTCATCTTCCAGATGCTGGGCGGACTCAGAGCAGGTATGGGATATGTTGGTGCCAGAAATATCAATATACTTAAGAAGGAAAGCAGGTTTGTCAGAATAACAAACTCCGGGATAATCGAAAGCCATCCCCATGATGTTTCAATAACAAGAGAATCTCCCAATTATAGCCGAAAATTATTTGAATAAATAGTATTCACTTATTTTGATGAACATCAAATTATTACCATCAATCATCATTTTGATGTTCCTGATGCCGGCTCTTTGTCCTGCTCAGGATCAGAATGAAAAGATACTGATGAATGTTGCGGGAAGAAATATTCAGGCAGCTGAATTCATCAGGATGTTCAAAAAGACACCAGATCCGGAGAACAGGAATGATCTGGATAATTATCTTCAGCAGTATATAGTTTTCATGCAAAAAGTCGCTGATGCCATAGCTCTGGGATATGACACAACGACTGCCTTCAGAACAGAACTAATTGGTTACAGGAACCAGCTTGCACAAAGTTATCTGACCGACCCTGAAACAAAGGAAAATCTTTTAAAGAAAGTATATCAGCGATCGCTTGTCGAGGTCAATGCCTGGCATATTCTGATTAACTGTCCTCCCGATGCCCCGCCGGAAGATACTCTCAAAGCCTGGAATAAAGCTCTGGATATAAGAGAAAGAATCAGAAAAGGTGAACCGTTTGAACAGGTTTCAAGAGGTGCTTCTGATGACCAGTCGGTAATGATAAATGGTGGTAATCTCGGGTATTTCACGGTTTTTCAGATGATAATGCCTTTTGAAGATGCTGCATATTCACTAAAAAAGGGTGAAATATCAATGCCTGTACGAACTCCATATGGCTACCATATCATTAAAGTTACTGACAGGCGCCCTTCAGAAGGAAAGGTAAGGGTAGCTCACATAATGAAAGCATCTCCCCCGGGAACAGGTGAAGAGGAAGCAAAGAAAGCTGAAGAAGCTATCAATAATATATATGAGGAGCTCCAGGAAGGAGCCTCTTTCAGAAAGCTGGCAGAGGAGTACTCCGATCACAAAGAGTCCGCAAACCGGGGAGGCGAACTTAACTGGTTTGGAACAGGTGAGATAATCAGTGATTTTTCTGAAACAGCATTGGCACTTAAAGATACAGGTGATTATTCAAAACCTGTAAGGACAATGTACGGCTGGCATATAATCAAACTGCTTGAGAAAAAAGCTCCCGGTTCCTTTGATGAATCAAGATCATTTCTTGAAAGCAAAATAAACCAGTCATATCTCAACTCAATAAGTAAAAAATTATTCACTGAGAAACTTAAAAAAGAGTATGAATTCAGAATAAACAGAAGCATTTATGAATGGTTTGTTGATAATACTGATACACTCAAGATCAGGGGATTATCAAAATATAACCGAGCTACACTACCTTCAGGTAACTTATATTCATTTGCAGACCAGCATCTTATATCGCAGGAATTTGCTGACTACCTTGAAAGAAGAGGCTCAAGGATTAATACCGCTGATCCGCAGGTATATATCGACCAGTCCATCGAAGCAAGGACTGCAGATCATATCATCAGTTATGAAAATTCAATACTTGAAAAAAAGTATCCTGAATTCAGATACCTGATGAATGAATTCCACGATGGCATACTCTTGTTTGAAATATCCGGCGATAAAATCTGGAATAAAGCCCAGGAAGATTCAACCGGATTGATGAATTTCTACGAAGCACATAAACATGAGTATATGTCACACAAATCAATTGAGGGGAAGATTTACACCCTGAGATTGCCTGGTGGTGAAAGAAAGTTTAAATCAACAGTCAAAAAATGCTTACGGAAGTCTGATGCGGATAAAAGGTTATATGATAAATATACCATGAATGGCGATACATTAATTATTATAAGTGAAGGAAGATGGTTTGAAGGAGATGATAAGGTAATAGACAGGCTGCAATGGACAAAAGGATTACATTCCCTGGAGAGCAATGACTACCCGTCGGTTCTTTTTATCAGTAAAGTGAATCCTCCTGCTCCTTTGCCTTTAAATGAAATTAAGGGGGAAATTGTATCAGGTTACCAGGAGTACCTTGAGAATGAATGGATCAGACAATTAAAGGAGAAATATCCCGTTAGGATTGATAATGCGATCCTCGATGAAGTGAGAAGAAGTTTGACTTATGAATAAAATAATATTTTTTATTCTGTTAATATTGACTGTACCGGGTTGCATTCAGTTCAAAAAAAACGAAAAAAGAATTCCGGTTGCAAAAGTCTCGGATGTTATCCTTTATTACGATCAGATACCTGATCTTGTCCGGCAGGGTGCTTTAGAATCCGACAGTATATCAGTTATCCAGAATTATATCAATAAATGGGCTAAGAAAGAGCTTGTTTATCAGAGAGCTAAAGATAATCTTTCAGCTGATTTAAAAACAAGCATAGAAAGACAGTTGGATGAAACAAGGGCTAATCTTGTGATTTATCAGTATCAAAGGCAGATGATGCTCGAAAAAATGGATACTGTCATTGCCGAAGAAGAGATTGAGAGTTATTACAATGCAAACAGTAACAGTTTTATACTAAGTTCAAATATCGTTAAAGCCCTGTTCATTAAAATACCGGTTGAAGCACCAAATATTTACAGGATTAAGTTGCTAACCAGATCAAATCATCAGACTAATCTGCAGGAACTGGAAAGTTATTGTTTCCAGTTTGCAGAAAAATTTGATGACTTCGGTGAAAACTGGATTACTATGGACAGGCTCTCAGTTGAACTCCAGGATGAGATTGAGAATCAGGAGAGTTTCCTGAAAAGAAATACATATTTTGAAACGACCGATTCAAATTCTGTTTATTTGTTAAGCATAAGGGATTACAGACTCAGATCTTCCATTGCCCCTTACGAGTATGTTAAGGAAGATATAAAGAGGATAATTCTTAATAACCGGAGGTTTGATTTTATCCAGGCACTCGAGAATGAAGCTCTTAAAGAAAACAGTTTTAAGATTTTTTGAAGATGAAAAAAAGAAAACCATTATGGCTGATAATGACTGGATTACTACTGTCTGGTATGTTAACGGGAGAAGCCCAGGTACTTGTTGAATCAGTAGCAGCAATTGTAGGAAGTGAAGTTATTTACCTTTCAGATGTTGAGAATACAGTAAACGACATGAGAAGGAGTGGAACCAGGGCATCAGCCGACCAGCTCAGGTGCAGTGTTTTTGAGGAGTTGCTTATATCGAAATTGTTTCTTGATCAGGCCAGGATTGACAGTATTATTGTTACTGATGATATGATGGAGGGCGATGTTAATTTGAGGTTGAACAACGCTATCAGGGATGCAGGAAGTGAAGAGGCTCTTGAAAGCTATTTCAAAAAAAGTATGGTGGAAATAAGAAGAGATATCAGAAAAGTGCTGATTGAACAACAGATTGTCGCTGAAGTCCAGTCTGAAATTGCTGCAGATATTACAATTACTCCGGCTGAACTGCGAAGATTTATTGCTTCGATCCCAAACGACAGTCTTCCGGTGATTCCGTCAAAGGTCCAGATAAGTATTATTCAGCTTGATCCTCCTGCAAACGAAGAAAACAAAGCTGAAGCAAGACAGAAACTTCTCGACATCAGAAGTGAAATACTTGCCGGTAAAAGCTTTATTGTTCTGGCCGTAATGCATTCTGAAGATACGGAATCTTCACCAGCTGGAGGAGAAATAGGATATAAAACCAGAGGTGAACTTGAAAAGGAGTACGCTGATGCTGCATTCAGCCTGACTAAAAATACTGTTTCCAGGATAGTGGAAACAAGATTTGGATTTCATATAATCCAGCTTATCGACCGGAAAGGCGATCTTGTCAATACCCGTCATATCCTTATCAGACCTAAGGTCAAACCAGAAGAAGCAGACAGAGCAATTACAAAACTTGACAGCATAACTAACCTTATAAGAAAAGGTGAAATGACATTTGAAGAAGCAGCATTAAGGTTTTCCAGCCATAAAGACAGCCGGATCAACGGTGGTAAGTTTGTCAGTACTAATCCTAACGAACGAATCAACTGGTTTACCCTTGATGAGTTAAGCAAAGAGTTATACGTTCAGGTGAGAGAACTGAAAATCGGGGAAATATCTGAACCGTTCAGAACTACCGACGAAAATGGAAATGAGGTTTTCAGGATTGTGAAGCTCGATGAGGAATTGCCTGCACACAGGGCTAGCCTGAAAGATGACTATCAAAGCCTCTATAATGCTGCTATGATGGATGAACGCAACAGGGCATTTCAAAAATGGATTGAAAAGAAGATTGAAACCACTTATATTAAAATAAGTGAGGAATTCAAATCATGCAACTTTCTTGTAAATGGATGGCTGCAATAGGCTGCAACAGTAATTATTCTTCAATTGCATTCAGAAAGATACTGGTTATCTTAACCTTACTTTCCGTATTTACAGCACTATACTGTCAGGATGATACAGCCGGTAAGACTGTAAAGAGAAAAATTGAAGTCAGACATGCTGATTATGCTTTTGATGAAATAGAACAACCATCCGGTAAGAGGCTGACACGCCTGATAGGAAATGTCGAAGTGTTTCACAATAATATCTTAATGTTCTGTGATAGTGCTTACTTATACGCAGGGATAAATCAGGTCCGTGCATACAGCAATATACATATGGAACAGGGTGATACACTGGAGTTATTTGGCGATTATCTTTTTTATGACGGAGCATCAGAAATTGCATCCGTTGATGGTAATGTTGAGCTTGTTGATAAAGAAACCCATCTTTTTGCCAACTCGGTAAAATATAATGTCGCCAGCAAAATCGCAAGATATAACGATAAAGGAACAATCATTAACGGAGATAACACTCTGACAAGTACAATCGGCATCTATTACGTTTCTCAGAACACTTTCCATTTCAAGGACAGTGTAAAAATTATAAATCCTGATTATGTAATGACTGCAGATACAATGGATTATAATACTGAAACCGAAACAGCTTTCTTTACCGGACCTTCGGAGTTAGAAGGGGACAGCATTTATATTTATTGCGAAAGAGGCTGGTATGATACCAAAAATGATATTTCGCGGATATGGGAAAATGCAGTCATTGACAACAGGCAGCAACTAATCCATGGGGATTCACTCTATTACAACAATAAAACTAGTTATGGTCAGTCATTTGGGAACATAAGTATTACTGATACTACTAATAATATAATTGTAAAAGGCAACTATGCCTGGTATTACAGAGAACCTGAACAATTCATGGTTACAGATCAGGCTCTGTTTATTCAGATATCAAAAAGCGACTCTCTCTTCTTACATGCAGATACTATTACTGCCAAAACAGTAAACGACACTTCAGCTGCAGGCTACAGGCTTATGAGGGCATACTATGGGTGCCGTATCTTCAGCAAGGACTTGCAGGCAAGATGTGATTCTCTGTCATATTCATTTCAGGATTCAGTTATCAGACTTTACAAATACCCGGTCATCTGGTCTGAAGAAAACCAGCTCACTTCAGATTCAATGGCAATATTTACAAAAAACCGTCAGACTGACAGGATGGAATTATACAACTCTGCTTTTGTAATAAGTCAGGTAGATGATTTGAGGTTCAACCAGGTAAAAGGCAGAACACTAACAGGTTATTTCCGGGATAATGAACTTTATAAGATTAATATTGACGGCAATGGAGAAACAATCTATTACCTTGTTGACGGAGAAGAAATAGTGGGTATTAACAAGTCAAAATGTTCAAAAATTGAAATTTATGTTGAAGACGGAAAGATTACTGAGATATATCAGCATCAGAATCCTGAAGGGACTATTGATCCGCCAATGGAATCTCAGAATGAAAACTTAATACTCGATGGATTCAACTGGCTTGATAGTGTGAGACCTAAAAAAATGATCGATATTTTTAAAAAATGAACAAGGCTGATCAAAAAATGACCAGCCTTGTCTCAATATTCATCTTCATTAAAGAAAAAATCGTCTTTACTTGGATAATCGGGCCAGATATCTTCAATACTTTCATAAATATCTCCCTCATCCTCAATCTCCTGTAAATTTTCAATAACTTCCATCGGGGCACCTGACCTTATAGCGAAGTCAATAAGTTCATCCTTAGTGGCAGGCCATGGAGCATCCTCTAGTTTCGATGCTAACTCAAGTGTCCAGTACATAACTTTCTGATTAAAATAACCATTTTTAAAGCTGCAAATATATATATTATTTTACTTAAAAAACAACAACATTTTTTAAGTTTCTATCTATATTATACAGGCCATTTAATCTCCTCAATATCAAGCTCTAAGCTTAATAATCTGGATAAAACAAATAGGTAATCGGAAAGTCTGTTCAGAAATCTGTTAATTATTTCGGGAGTCTCTTCTGAGTTATTTAGTCTTATCACTGCTCTTTCAGCTCTGCGACAAACACATCTTGCTATATGACAATACGATACAAGATAATGTCCGCCCGGTAGAATAAAATTATTCAAAGCAGGCAGTTTAGCATCCATTCTGTCAATTTCACTTTCAATGGTTTCTACACATTCGGGATCCGGAAGTATCTTCCTTAGATTCGTATTCTCTTTATCCCATGCCAGGGCAGCAGCACATTTCATAAGCTGGTCCTGGATATAGAGCAGTATTTCTTTCACCTGGTTGTTGACGACGGAGTCCCTCAAAAGACCTGTCCATGAAATCAGTTCATCGACCGATCCGTAAGCTTCAATCCGGACATGATGTTTAGGAATCCTTCTGCCTCCTGCTAATGAAGTAGTGCCGTCATCACCTGTACGTGTATAGATCTTCATATATTTGGCCGAAGGTTATCAATAATTAATAAGGAGAATATTTATAAGTATCAGGCTTTGACATATTTCTCATTCGCAAAGTCATCCGAAACCATTCCATCAAATAATTTAATTATCCGTGCAGCATGCTTGGCTATGTCTTCCTCGTGTGTGACTACAATCACTGTATTTCCCAATCTATGGATATCATCAAGTAAACCCATGATGTCGATGGATGTTTTACTGTCAAGGTTACCTGTAGGTTCATCAGCAAGAATGATAGATGGTTTGTTTACCAAAGCTCTTGCGATTGCAACACGCTGCCTCTGGCCTCCGGATAATTCATTGGGCTTATGGGTCATCCTGTCACCCAGACCAACATGCTCAAGTGTTTCAATAGCCTGTTTTTCCCTTTCAACTTTCTGAATACCTGCATATATCAGTGGCAATGTAACATTTTCAAGTGCAGTATATCTGGGTAACAGGTTGAAAGTCTGAAAAACAAAACCTATTTCTTTATTTCTCACCTCAGCCAGATAATCGTCCTCCATCTTACTTACATCAGTCCCGTTTAGAATATAAGTACCACTTGTTGGTGTATCCAGACAACCCACAAGGTTCATCAATGTGGACTTCCCCGAACCTGATGGTCCCATTATAGCAACATATTCATTTTTGTTAATATTAATTGAAATCGATCTCAAAGCTCTCACTATCACCGTTCCAACCTGATAATTTTTTACAATATCATGTATCTCAATAATTCTGTCCATAGTCTTAAAATTTGAATTTTCGAAATTAGATTAATTTACTTAATTATGGAATTATAATTTCTTAATTTTTGTTAATATCTGATTACATAGTCAATATTATTTAATCCTTCCCTGAAAAATAAAAATCCCATCCTGAAAATATCCAAGGTAAGTGTTACTTTCTGAAGTTGTTTCAATTCTCTCCAGGCTTCTGCCATCTCAAATGATGAATATATGTCATCGACAATTACTACTGTGTTATTACAGGATATCTCAGCCATTTGCATACAATATCTTATTAATGGTCCTTTCCTGTGATTTCCATCAATGAAAACAAGTCCGGGCTCAGATATTGTACTTTTAATAATAGGCAAAACTTCGTCGAATGATCCGTTGAACACTCTGATATTCCCGATACCGGCAAGTTTGAAATTCTCATTGGCTATCTCCGATGTAGCCCTGCAACCTTCAACGGTATATACCATTGCTTCAGGGCATGATGCTGCCATATACATTGTACTTATTCCGAAAGAGGTCCCGAATTCAACAATATTTGTTTTGCCAAACTCCTTTGCCATTCTGGATAGTAAAATTCCATATTTGCGAGGTACCGCTGAATTTCTGGCTATATATGACACTTTTCTCAAATTTGTATTTCTATCTCCTGATCCTGATCCAAGATCGTGAATATATATTGATCGTTTATCGGAAAGCAGTTGTTTTCTTATCTTTTCAATATTTAAGACAATATCAGGGTCCATTTTATTCCGGAAGACCCGTGAAACCAGATCAAAGACGAATGGACTGTGTATCCCGTATCCCAGCCTGTGCCGCGACAGCAGAGCATATTTAAGAAATTTTATACTTCTGTAATAAATCATTTATGCAACTCCATTTTATTATTAGGTCAGGTTTCCAAAAATAGTTATTTTCGGATATCTTTTTCATTTACTGTACTTAGGGAATAATTATGCAGGATTATCTTGATACAAGCATCACTTATCTGCCGGGAGTTGGTCCGAAGCGTGCTGAATTGTTAATGAAAGAGTTAAACATTAATACCTTCCGCGATTTGCTATATTATTTTCCCTATAAGTATATCGACAGAACCAAATTTTATAAAATTGTCGAGCTTGACCCTGATCTGCCATACGTACAGATAAAAGGAGTTATAAAAGGATATTCAACGGAAGGATACGGAGCAGGAAAAAGGCTTGTGGCAGATTTCCAGGATGAGACAGGAACGATTAAACTTGTATGGTTCAGGGGGACTAAATGGATAACAGGAAGCTACAGTCCGGGAGTTGAATTCATAGTATTTGGAAAACCGGGAGTCTTCAATGGTATTATAAATATTATTCATCCCGAGATTGAGGCAGTAAACACATCGTCCGGCAGGCTGGTTTCTGCACTTCAGGCTCAGTACAGCACTACTGAAAATCTGAAGAATCATTTCATTACATCCAAAACAATCAGTAAGCTTGTTGGTAATCTTTTGAAACAGATTAAGTTTCATATACCTGAAACCATGCCGGCTTACCTGGTAACGAGATATAACCTAATGGATCTTCATGAGGCTCTTTATAAGATTCATTTTCCGGCCACTCCTGATGAGATTGAAAAATCTAGATACCGTCTGAAATTCGAGGAACTCTTTTATATACAACTCAACCTGTTGAGATATAAAACGACCAGAAACCGTAAGTTCAGGGGATTTGTCTTTTCAAACGTGGGTGAATCTTTTAACAGTTTTTACTATAACAATCTTCCTTTCTCCCTTACTGAAGCACAAAAGCGTGCAATGAAGGAAATACGCAAAGACCTTGGATCAGGAAAGCAAATGAACCGTCTCCTTCAGGGTGATGTTGGAAGCGGGAAAACACTGGTTGCACTTATGAGTATGTTAATTGCCATAGACAATGGCTACCAGACATGTCTGATGGCTCCTACTGAGATCCTTGCCGGTCAGCACTATAATACCATCAACAAAATGGTAAGTGGTATTAATGTCAGCGTCAGTCTTCTTACAGGCTCATCAAAAAAAAGTCTGCGTAAAACTATAGAAGAATCCTTAAGAGATGGAACACTGAATATCCTTATTGGTACACATGCACTTATCGAGGAAAACGTTCAGTTCTGCAATCTCGGACTTGTTATTATTGATGAGCAGCACAGGTTTGGTGTTGCACAAAGAGCCAGGTTATGGGAAAAGAACCTTAATCCCCCGCACGTTCTGGTAATGACAGCCACGCCCATACCCAGAACACTGGCTATGACACTCTACGGAGATCTCGATGTTTCGGTTATTAATGAATTACCGCCTGGCAGAATTCCGGTAAAAACGATGCATTTTACTGATTCTGAAAAAAATAGAGTATTCGGATTTCTGCGAAGTCAAATTGCCGAAGGCCGTCAGATCTATGTCGTTTACCCCTTGATCAAAGAATCGGAAAAGATGGATTACAAAGACCTTGAAGATGGATGGGATACTTTTACAAGGGTATTTCCGGCACCAAAATATTGCATAAGCGTGGTTCACGGAAAGATGACCCCGAAAGATAAGGAGATCTCCATGAAACTGTTCAAGGACGGCCATGCAAACATCCTTATTGCAACCACGGTAATAGAGGTGGGAGTTGATATTCCTAATGCATCGGTAATGGTTATTGAAAGTACGGAAAGGTTTGGCCTGTCACAATTACACCAGCTTAGGGGAAGAGTTGGAAGAGGAGCTGATCAGTCATACTGTATTCTGATGAGCTCTGATAATACCTCAAAAGAGGCAGCTAAAAGGATTGAAATAATGATCATGACCAATGACGGTTTTGAAATCGCTGAAACAGACCTTCAGCTGCGAGGTCCTGGCGATATTGAGGGAACACTTCAGAGTGGAATCCCCCTCGACCTTAAAATTGCCAATCTGGGTAAGGACGGTCAAATAATCGAATATGTGAGAAATGTGGCTGAAAATATACTGACGAAAGATCCCCTCCTTGATCATTCAGAAAACCATATCCTAAAAATTGAGCTAAAAAGACTCTTCAGCATGAAACAATCGTGGAGTAACATAAGTTAAAGATTTATTAAGTAGAATAATTTTAAATAATAACAACCAGAACAAAACCTGATAAAAAGCAGCCTCTCTTTGCATAGGAATTATAAATTTGCGGGCTGCAGTTTACCCCGGGGAAATTATGGAAAAACAAGATAATTCCGGATCTGTCCAACATATTGGTATGGTACAGAAAGTCGATACCAATTCAGTGGTTGTCAAAATATTGCCAGAGTCAGCCTGTGCCGGATGCCATGCAGAAAGCTACTGTTCTCTATCCAGGGCGGATAAAAAAACAGTATTTATAAATGGAGATTATAATGTTTCAGAGGGCGATTTAGTGACTGTAGTAATGAAAGAATCCCTTGGATATAATGCCCTGCTTCTCGGATACGTAGTGCCGTTTATTATCCTTCTGTCAGGTCTTATCTTATTCGTTTCACTTTCAGTACCTGAGTTAATTGCCGGTTTATTATCCATTGCAACTCTTGTACCTTATTATTTAACCATTTATTTTTTCAGAAAACGAATTAGTAAGAAATTTACTTTTACGTTAAAAACTTAACTGATGAGTTCTGTTATTCTGTTAACAATAATCAGCCTGAGTGTAATTGCATGTGTCGCCGCTGTAATACTTTATTTTGTTGCCCGGAAGTTTAAAGTGATCGAGGATCCTCGTATTGATGAGGTGCAGGAGATTTTACCGGCTGCCAATTGTGGTGCGTGTGGTTTTGCAGGTTGCCGTAACTTCGCAGAAGCTCTTGTAAAAGCTGATTCATTTGAGGGACTGAATTGTCCTGTTGGCGGATCTGCTGTAATGGAAGAAGCAGCTTCTATCCTTGGTAAAACGGCACTTGTCACAGATCCCCTGGTTGCTGTATTACTTTGTAACGGAACGCCTGAAAACCGGTCCAGAACATCATTATATTCAGGGGTACTGGACTGCAGAATATCACACAACCTTTATATCGGAGAAACCGATTGCAGCTATGGCTGCCTTGGCTATGGAGATTGTGTTAGAGCCTGTAGCTTCGATGCTATCTTTATGGATGCTGCTATAAAATTACCTGTTATAATTGATGATAAATGTGTGGCATGTGGTGCTTGTGTAAAAGCATGTCCGCGAAACATCATTGAACTTCGTAAAAAAGCCAGGAAAGACAGGAAAATATATGTAGCCTGTTCAAACTGTGATAAGGGAGGACCTGCAAGAAGGGCTTGTAAAGTAGCATGTATCGCCTGTGGCAAGTGCGTCAAGGTTTGTGCTTTTGATGCAATAACCATTGAAAACAATCTTGCATATGTTGACGCTAAAAAGTGTACATTTTGCAGAAAATGTGCTGTTGAGTGTCCTACAAACGCAATACTTGAAATTAACTTTCCACCAAAAAAACCTAAGGTAGAAGTCCAGGTAGAAACTACACCCGATAATTCAAATGTATAATCGTAAAATACAACAATAGTGTTGAAAACATTTCCCGCTGGAGGTGTTCATCCACCTGAAAATAAAATAACAGCAAATGCTCCTATTCAGTATCTGCCTGTTCCTGAAAATGTTATAATTCCGGTCTCGCAACATATCGGAGCGCCTGCAACACCGGTTATTAATAAAGGTGATTACGTAAAAACCGGACAGTTAATCGCAGCAGCAAAAGGATATGTCTCGTCGAATATTCATTCTTCAGTTTCAGGGAAAGTAAATAAAATTGATAATGCACCTGATAGCAGCGGATACAAACAACCTTCCGTATTCATAGATATTGAGGGTGATGAGTGGACCGATACAATTGACAGGAGCCCGGAAATCATTCAGGAGGTTGTACTTACATCAGAAGAGATAATAAAAAAGTGTGTTGAATCAGGCATTGTTGGTCTTGGAGGTGCTACATTCCCTTCACACGTAAAACTGACAATCCCATCAGGCAGGAAATGTGAAGTGCTTATCATAAACGGTGTTGAATGCGAGCCTTACCTGACATCAGATCACAGGTTGATGCTCGAAAGAGGTGAAGAGGTACTGATTGGTACTACTATACTCATGAAAGCACTTAAAGTTGAAAGTGCAATGATAGGGATTGAGAGCAACAAACCTGATGCTATATCTCACATGTCAAAGCTTGCAACAGATTTCAAAGGAATAACGGTCATTGGTTTAGAAGTCAAATATCCGCAGGGAGCAGAGAAACAACTTATTAAAGCACTTATTAACAGAGAAGTACCAACGGGCCGGCTGCCTCTGGATGTAGGAACTGTGGTTCATAATGTGGGTACTGCATTCGCCGTATATGAAGCAGTACAGAAAAATAAACCTCTCTTTGAAAGGGTTGTGACCATCACTGGTAAATCTCTGAAACACCCGGGTAACTTTTTTGTAAGGACCGGAACACCTTTAAGTAGCCTTATTGACGCTGCCGGAGGTTTACCTGAGGATACCGGAAAGATTGTTGCAGGAGGTCCTATGATGGGAAAAGCAATTAACACTACTGATGTTCCGGTTGTAAAAGGTATGTCAGGTGTTGTTTTAATCCCGCTGACTGAATCAGCCCGTATGAAAATTAATCCCTGTATCAGGTGTGCAAAATGTGTTTCGGTATGCCCTCTCAATCTGGAGCCTTACCTGTTAATGACGCTAACGGAAAAAAACCTGGTTGAAAGAGCAGAAAAAGAGAGGATCACCGACTGTATGGAATGTGGTTCATGCAGTTTTATCTGTCCTGCCGGCAGGCCGTTGTTAGATTATATAAGGCTCGGCAAATCAATCATTCTGAAGATGATTCGTGAACGTAATTTAAAATAAAATAAAAACAGGTAATTCAGACTTATAAATGAGTAATCTCCTTAATGTATCTCCCTCGCCTCATTTGCATGGTACCGAGACAACAAGAAAACTTATGTTCGGTGTAGTTCTGGCACTCGTTCCGACTCTTGTTACCTCTGTATATTATTTCGGATGGGGTGCTATAATAGTTACCTTGACTTCTGTTGTTTCCTGCGTTCTCTTTGAATACCTGATCCAGAAATTTATATTGAAGAGACCAAATTCAATAACCGACGGTTCTGCTATTGTTACAGGCCTCCTGCTTGCCTTCAACCTGCCATCAAACATTCCGGTTTTGCTAGTAGTAATTGGCAGTTTCGTATCAATTGCCATTGCAAAAATGACCTTTGGCGGTCTTGGAAATAATCCGTTCAATCCTGCTCTCGTAGGCAGGGTTTTTATGCTCATATCCTTCCCCGTACAGATGACCTCATGGCCTGTTCCTTCCGGATTCAATACGGGTTATACTGATGCTGTTACCGGTGCAACTCCACTGGCCATACTAAAAGAGGGTATTAACAATGGTGAACAGATTTCATCACTTATGGAGAAGATCCCATCGCATATGCAGATGTTTTATGGTTATATGGGCGGATCAATGGGTGAGATAGCTGCTGTGGCACTGCTTATAGGATTTGCCTGGATGCTTTTCAGGAAAATTATTACGTGGCATATCCCTGTTTCTGTCATCGGTAGTGTGGCTATCTTTACCTCCATTCTGTGGCTTGTAAATCCGGAACAGAATGCGGATCCCGTTTTTCATCTATTAACAGGAGGTATTCTTCTTGGTGCCATTTTTATGGCTACCGATTATGTGACTTCCCCGATGAACCCTGTCGCAATGATAATATATGGTTGTGGCATTGGCGTTATTACAGTCATTATCAGGGTTTTCGGGGCATATCCGGAAGGTGTTTCATTCGCAATACTTATTATGAATGCTTTTGTTCCACTGATGAATTCTTATATTAAACCTGTGCGATTTGGAGAGGAGGTGAAAAATGTCTAAACCGGAATCAACATTTGGTAATATGCTGCTGTCGCTCACATTAATAGCTCTTGCAGCATCAGCATGTCTCGGTTTCGTATATGAACTTACAAAAAAACCTATTGAAACATCTGTTCTGAATAAGAAACTCAAGGCAATTAAAGAAGTTGTACCTGAATTCAATAATAATCCTGACAATGAGATGTTCAGGCTGCCAACCGGGGAAGGAGACAGCCTCGATATTTATCCTGCAAAAAATGATGACATACTTGTAGGTTATGCTATAAATACTTACAGTAACAACGGATTCAGTGGAGAGATAAGGCTTATGGCCGGTTTCAGGCCTGACGGAACAATATTAAAGATTACTGTCCTTGAACACAAAGAAACCCCTGGTCTTGGCACAAAGATGGCTGAGCCATCATTTAAGGATCAGTTCAATGATAAAAATCCTTCGGATTTCATTTTAAAAGTTGAAAAAGACGGAGGGCCTGTTGATGCAATTACTGCAGCAACCATAAGTTCAAGAGCTTTTTGCGATGCCGTTCAGCGTGCTTACATTACATTGCAGAAAGGAGGTTTGAAATGACTCAAATGCAAAATTTTTCAAAGGGATTCTTTAAAGAGAATCCACTTCTTGTGCTGGTACTAGGATGTTGTCCTGCTCTGGCAACCACAACCTCAGCGCTAAACGGATTGGGAATGGGTATAGCCACAACCTTTGTCCTTCTTGGTTCAAATGTTGTAATCTCCTCCATCTCAAACCTTATTCCCGACAAAGTAAGGATTCCCTCATTTATTGTTATTATTGCATCGTTTGTAACAATAGTGGACCTGATTATGAAGGCTTATACTCCAGAACTTTATGAAAAGCTGGGGATATTTATACCGCTGATAGTTGTTAACTGTATTGTTCTTGGCCGGGCAGAAGCATTTGCAAGTAAAAACAGCCTGCTCTCTTCCATTCTGGATGGATTGGGTATGGGCCTTGGTTTTACAATGGCACTCGGAATACTTGGAGCATTCAGGGAAATAGCCGGTAATGGAGCTATTTTTAACTATAAGTTCCTTGAGGGCGATGGCATTCTGGTCTTTATTCTTTCTCCCGGAGCATTTATCGCCCTTGGATACCTTATTGCTCTTGTTAACCGGATAAGAAAAACCTGAAAATCGAAAAAAATGGAATATTTACTACTAATAATATCGGCCGTTCTGGTAAACAATATTGTCCTGGCACAATTCCTTGGGGTTTGTCCGTTTCTGGGTGTTTCAAATAAAGTCAGTACCGCTGCAGGTATGAGCGGAGCTGTTACCTTTGTTATGGTTCTTGCTACTGTCGTGACTTACCTCATCCAGACGTATATTCTTGATGCACTTGGACTTGGCTTCATGCAGACTATTACATTTATTCTTGTAATTGCATCATTAGTCCAGATGGTCGAAATAATACTGAAAAAGATCAGTCAGCCTTTATACCAGGCATTAGGTATATTCCTTCCATTAATAACCACTAATTGTGCTGTTCTGGGTGTTGCCATCCTTGTAATCAGAAAGGAGTATAATCTTCTCGAAGGTGTTGTTTACAGCGCTGCCACTGCAGTTGGCTTTGGACTCGCCCTGGTAATACTTGCAGGAATCAGAGAACAACTTGATCTTGTAGACGTACCTAAAGGTATGAAAGGTGTGCCTGTTTCCCTCATTATTGCAGGAATCATGGCCCTGGCATTCATGGGATTTACTGGTATAGGTAAATAGATATCCCTCTTTGATACCTTTTTCAAACGAAAATCAAATTAATATAGCATTAAGAGGAAAATTATTTGTTAATTGTGTCATTTCCATCCGGCGGATGATATGATAACAGCTGAGTATTACAAAATATTAGGTTTACCTCTTAACTCTTCGGTAGAAGAAATCAAAAAAGCATATCGGAAAAAAGCCCGTATGTATCACCCTGATATCAACCACTCTCCCGATGCCAAGGATCTTTTTATAAGGGTAACCGAAGCGTATGATTTCCTGCTTAACATTCATGATAAAACAACAGGGGATGAACAGGCTTTTAACCAGGCCATGGAGAACTGGAAAAAATACAGGCAAAACAGATCAAGGCAGAGGGCTTATGCCTATTCACAAACATCTTATAACCGGTTTAAAAACACAAGATTCTATAAAACAACAAGAATCCTCGATGGAACTACAATTATATCCAGTTTTGTTGTATCAATCCTTGTTCTTATTTATACAATATTCGGCTATATATTCAGGCTCACACATCCGATTCCGGGACTGGATCAGCCATCTGTATTTTCTTTCCTTTTGTTATTGATCCTGGGAATGATATTCTTCGTGGTATCGTTCATTTATCTAAGAGCATATAATCAGCTTTCAAAAAAGAGAAGAAGAAAAACCAGATGATGGCATAGTTTTTGAGCATCTCTCTGCTGTAACCCTGATTTAAAGAGCCTAATTATCCTTATATAATTCAGTTGCGTTTGTGCCATTAATAATACCATCATGAAAATCAATACCTTAAGATTTACGATAATTCTCCTGTTTGCAATACCGCTGATGTATTTATCGTGCAGCAAAACACCGGATGAGAATTTACCAACAGAGCCTGTCCTAATTGATCTTACCAATGATCAGATTGCACTGATTGAATCTGAGAATTCTTTTGCATTTGATATCTTCAGAGAGCTGATGGAAAGAACTGATCAGGATGAGAATGTTATCATTTCGCCTCTCAGCATCTCTTATGCACTTTCGATGACGCTAAATGGTGCTGAAGGAGCCACTCGAGATTCAATATTAAAAGCATTAAGAGTAGCCGGAATAACACCTGAACAGATTAACAATTCTTATAAAGACCTGACAGAGGCGCTTCTTTCTGTCGATAAACGCGTATTAATGTCCATTGCGAACTCTGTATGGGTAGAAAATAACTTTATGGTTAAACAGCCATTTATTGATATTCTGATAAATTACTACAATGCTGAATCCAGATCATTTGATATAAACGATCCATCAACCCCGGATTATGTCAATGCCTGGATAGAGGAAAAAACCAACGGATTGATTAAGGACATGATCGAGACTCTTGATGCAAATACAGTTATGCTATTGATAAACGCTATCTATTTTAAAGGAAAATGGAAATCGCAGTTTGATGAGTCTGAAACCGTCGATATGCCGTTCTACAAACCATCCGGTTCAGCAACTGATGTTCCGATGATGAAACAAACATCTGATTTTAAAATATTTGATGGAGATGGCTTTATTCTTGCCGAATTTCCTTATGGGCAGGGTAATTTTGTCATGGATGTTGTTTTACCCGATGACCAGAATGGAATCGGGGGATTACTCCCACTATTAACGGATATCAACTTCCAAAACTGGGTAAGTCAGATGGCTGAAAGGGGAATCAATCTCTCTTTCCCGCGCTTCAAATATGGATTTAAAGAAGAGTTGAAAGAGATTCTGACCGACATGGGTATGGGTATCGCATTTGATCCTTATTTAGCAGATTTTTCAAATATCTTCTCCGGTTTTCCACCAATATTTATCAGTTTTGTACTTCATCAGGCATTCATTGAAACAAATGAAGAAGGAACTGAAGCAGCTGCAGCTACTATTGTGGGTTTCGAAAACACTTCAGTACCTCCTCCCCCACTGGAACTTAGACTTGATCACTCATTCATCTACCTTATCAGGGAGACTACCACTAATTCCATTATTTTTATGGGAAGGGTTGCCGATCCGGCTGCAAATTAACATTAGTGGCGTAGTTACAAACTACGCCAAGCCAGGATCACTACTACAAGTCAGAATCGTTGGGTGTAGTTTTTAACTACCCCTGACTTCTTCTTCAGCCATATTTAAACCAGGTGATTAAAATATCTTGCCTTATCAGTTCAGTATATGTATCTGGTAATTCATATTTTTATTTAATTTTAATTCAGTAAAGTCTTTAGTTATTATGAGCTTTTTTATTTCCTTATTTTTCGTAACAATAACTTTACTTTCCATGGCTCAAAAAAATAATAATGGAAGTTCTTTTTGTGCTGATCAAAGTCAGAAGCCACTTTTTTCTTTCGGTTTGATAGCTGACGTTCAGTATTGTGATTGTGATCCGGCCGGAACAAGATTTTACCGTTCATCTCCAGCAAAACTAAGAGAGGCAATAAATTCTTTCAAAGAAGACTCAGCTGCTTTTATAATTAATTTGGGTGACCTGATTGAAAAAGATATTGATTCGTATCAAAAAGTACTAAATATCATCGATTCTTCAGGAATCAAAACCTGGCATTGCACAGGTAACCATGATTTTTCGGTGGAATCCCGCTTTAAGAAACGGATTCCGGTACTGCATCCTTTAAAAAAGGGATACTATTCATTTAATTATGATCAGTTCAGGTTTATTTTTCTCAATGGAAATGAAGTAAGCACCTATACTTCAAATAATAAAGCTACGATAAAAGAAGCACAACGATTGATAGAGAGTCTTAAGTCGGAAGGAGAAATTAATGCGATTGACTGGAACGGAGCTATTGGTAAAACTCAGCTTGGCTGGCTTGAAAAACAGCTCAACGAATCTTTATCAAATAACGAAAAGGTTTTTCTGATTTGCCATTTCCCCGTATACCCTCCTGATTTACATAACCTTCTTAATTACAAGGAAGTATTGTCAGTACTTGAAAAATACAATAATATAATTGGGTGGTTCAGTGGACATAACCATTCTGGTAATTACGGGAATTATAATATGATACATTTCGTAACATTCAAAGGAATGGTTGAAACTGAATCAACGAATAGTTATGCACTTATAGAAGTATACGGGAATAAAATATGGATTAAGGGAAGCGGAAGGGAGAAAAGCCGGATCCTGGAATGGTAATATGAAATCGCCGGATATTATTTTTCATCGTAATCAATGACTAAGCTGGCTAAAGAACTTACACTTTATGGGCTGATTATGGTCGGCACTCGACCACAACAGCCTTATACATCAGTTTCAAACAGGCTGTCCGGGAAGCAGGCCTTCGTGAACAACTTTCCATCCATTCCGCCCGGCATGGTTATGCAACGCTGCTTTATTACAAAACAAAAGACCTGAGAGCCGTACAGAAGCAGTTAGGTCATTCCAGTTTGAATATGACGTCTTTGTATGCTGATATTATGCCGGAGGAAAATGGAGAAATTGCCAACAAAATACTTGATTATTAAACCAGAACTATAAAGTCAAAAACCATGATACAAATAGATCATATTTTAGTAACTAAACATCCACGCTCACCCCTGTGTGGGCATTTTGAACTTACAATTGACGAAGTCCGCGAGTTTAGTGAAAGTTTCTTCAAGCTCGGATTTATGGCTAATGTTTGGTTAACAGACGGCTCATCGTATAGCTTTATCCGTACTATTGAAGGTTGGGAGTCGTGTGAAATGATCGATGAAGGTCTTGGTGGTATTTCAGAATATACCGGAACGTTTGAAGAATCGTTAGACCAACTTTTAACAAAGGTAAACATGCAACCTGGCAAGAATTAATAATATATTATATGAAACCATGAAACACAAAAATGAATACAATAAAAATCTTACAACAATAAACGAGAAAACATTCAACACCAGATACGGTCAAATTACCGTTACCGTAGTACACAACAAGCTGGAATTTAAAATTCCAAATACAATGTCCACCGCTCATTTGCTTGAATGGAAACAGCGGAACGCCAATTCCTTAGAGCAGCTCAGGAAGGATGAAAGTATTAATTGAAATATCATGGAAACACAAATAAAAGCAGCCGGATATATCAGGGTTTCCACAAAAAAGCAAGTTGATGATGAATCCTTGACGACTCAGCAAGGAAGTATAACGAGTTTTGTTAAGCAACAAGGTTACAAGCTGCCCCATGCAATAAAAACGTCCGATTATTTTGGAACACAATACCAAAAACATCCCTGCAGAAAACTTGCAAACTTATTTACCTAAATCATGCATTCTTATTTACCATTTACAAAGGCGCCTGCCACAATTCTGGTATCAAAAAGGATGCAGACATACATACTCTCATGCATAGTTTTGCAATGCCTCTTTTCCTGCGGATTGAGAAAACAAAAATTTCGTATTAATTTTCTGTTGCCATTTTCATTTTTTGCCTTATGTATAAGAAGACGGATAAAAGAAGTTGCCAAAGACCATTTTGGGAAATCAAAGATTTCCATTTTATCTGTTGTTATATGACCGAATGGAGCGAAACTGAATGGGGTAAGAAATTCTATACGAATTTCATAGAGTTAACCTTTCGGAGTTCTTACACGGACCATTAAGTAAAAGATTTATAAAAATCTAAAACTTGTCTAATCTTATCCTCAATAGTAAAATATTGTCTACATTCTAAAACTCTACTTCTGGTTTCATTTAATTCAGGTTCTTCTCTCAATCTACTTGATAGTTCGCCAATTTCATTTATTACAATACCTATTCCATTCTCTTCTATAAACTCCTGTTGAGTTTTATGACCCAAAGATATAACTGGAAGCCCACAAGAAATGTATTCCAGGACCTTATTAGCTAAGACTGTATCTACATGTTCTTTATTTCTAGTTATATTAAAACCTGCCCACCCATAGTCATACTGTGTTATCTCTTGGAGTAATTTTTTTGTGTCTAAATGACCATGATAATGGATATAACCATTACCATCAGCAAAAGCATCATAATCTGGATTATCTTTGGAGGAATAAATGTGGATATGAATTTCTTGATCAGCAATAGCCTTAAAAATATCTTTTAGATCATAATGACCACCTAAATTAACACTATCCAGGCTTCCTTCATAAACAATATGAATTTCTCCATAGTTTTCAGATAATTTTCTCCTTAGAGCAGAAGGCATTAATCTTCCAGGAACATAATTTGGAAATACCAGAGTTGGTTTTTGATCAATTGGATAAGCACTTTCACATGCATCTTTGACACCTGATGTTACAAATATTAATCCATTACATTCAGTTACTGCTCTTCTTTCAATTTCTAAAACATGATGACCTTTTGGATCCAGGGCACCATAAGGTGTGCTTCTTATAGAAATCAAATCGTGAATATCATGAATAATAGGAATTCTCCCTCGAGACGCCTCTATTGCTGATAATGTAAGAAAATCCGGTGCATTATGACTATGAATAATGTCAATATTTTCATCATAAATCAGTTTTCTTATTTGTGGTGTAAGTTTCTTTTTTTCTAGTTTAATCATCCTATCAAAGAGTTCATCTCCGTATCCGTAAAATTGTGTTAATGTTTTGTGTGTATAAGCAAAGATTAATTTAAAATCATCTTTTGTACTTCTGAAACCCTCGGCGTATTTTAATGCCCTAATACATGGTTGTTGTTGTAAAAATAAAATATTCATTAATAGGTCTATGAGATTAAAATTTATATGTCTTTTGTATTATGATATAAGTGTTATGATATTATCACACAACCAATTTAGAAAACCTGCTAAGCAAAAATTCGTTAAGAAAGGTCAATTTCATATAGCTAGTTTATAGCATTACCTAAATTCAATTAATAAATACAACTCTTAACGATGATGAAACAGTATAAACATTTTTCAAAACAAAGGAGAAAGAAAATTTCTTTCCCTTTGCCCTTATAGATAAAGTTTAATTTTGCCCCCTCCTGGTCAGATCAAAGGTCATGAACGGCTACTTTTTCATTGTCTTTGCATATCCTGACCAGAGATCCATTGGTTTTAATAATCCTCTCTTCTCCCTGCTTCAGGCCTCTGACATACTTGACAATGGTTAAGTAGGCAAACCTTACTGATGTAATGCCTTTACTGTGTAATAAATGTCCACTCTATACATTAGGGTTTTCTATTAATTACTTAAGCTTGTTATACTTAACTTCTTAGAGTGGTACAGTTTACTATTATAACAATAGGTCTTTGAGATTAATGTTGATATGTATCTTGATTAATATAACTCGTAAAATCGCCATTAAATTATAACATCGATCGCTAAAATAAAAGTGCTGTGTTATGTGAAAGTTTTAATTACTTAGCAACTTATGTTTTTTCTGCTGTAGCGCTTTTGACCGTTAATACTAAATCTACCATTATTATCAATAATGCAAAAGAACCAAGAATGGCCGGGATAATATATATTTTTTCATATACCAAACCGCCAAACCAGTATCCAAAAACCGGAGAACCCAGCCAGGCACCAATCCAACCAAAGATTACTTTTGAAACAAATGAAACAATACCTGGCCTTATATAGAATTTAAGCACATAATGCAGTACTGCGGAGACCACAATACTGATTACCAGTAAAATTAAAAAACTAACAAAGTTCATTCCAATCATAGTGACACCTCCCATTTAAAGTTAATTTATAACACAGCACTATTTTTAAAAACCTAAATTCAATTCCTTCCGGATTACTCGAACAACTTATTGATTAGTAAATGTATAATTTCACCATGTTGCTCCGAAAGTATAGTTAATTTAATTCTGATAAACTTAAAACCAACGAAACAACATAGCTCAACTTTATCATTCAAAAGCTACCACAAATATACATGTTCGTAGCCAAATACAGAACAGTATTTTAAACAATTGCAACTCATGATGTTTGACGCTTTGACCAGCAAGAGATTGCGCAGGACGTCGTTAGCCACCTCACCGAGCAGAACCTTTAGGTGATAGCCTTCGAAAACCTCTGAACCGACCGAAGGGAACTCATCGAAGGTAAACCCTTAAAGGCTATAGGATTTGTTGTTTGCTGTATTATTTCATCTCATATATTTTGTCAACAATCCCATATTCAACAGATTCTTTTGCATTCATCCAATAGTCTCTATTAAAGTCTTTTAAAACCTGTTTAACTGGTTGATTACAGTTCTTTGATAAAATTTCTACTGCAATTTGTTTTGTTTTGGTAATTTGTTTTGCCTGAATTTCCAAGTCAGTAGCACTTCCTTGTAGTAATCCTGTACTTGGTTGGTGAATCATAACTTCACCTAACGGGAATATGTATCGTTCTCCATTTTGACCAGCGGACAATAATATCGACCCCATTGAAGCTGCTAAACCCATACATATTGTTGAAACAGGCGAGGAAATTAAATTCATTGTATCCAATATTGAAAATCCAGAAGTTATTACTCCACCTGGACAATTAATAAAAAAAGTAATCTTTTCACCAGGTTGAATTAATTCAAGATACAGTAATTTACTAACAATATCTTTTGCAGAATCATCATCAACTGGCCCCCAAAGAAATATTTTTCTTTGCTCCAGAAATTTCAAGTCTATTATTTTCTGAATCTCTTGATTTTTTTCTGTCTTTTCAGATTTCGAACTACTATTAAAATACTTTGTTATCATAAAATTTATCTGAGCTTGGGTCGTGAATTTAGTTAACCCAGGTAGGTTTTTAATATTCTACATATCATAGTATGTTTTAATTTTTCGATCGCCCTGGCTTTGATTTGCCTGACCCTTTCATTTGTCAGATTAAATTTCTCAGCAATTTCCGTGAGTGTGTGGGGATGCATTCCGTTTAATCCATAATAACATCTGATAATATTAGCTTCTTTTGGGATTAATTTATTAAGGCCCCTTTTAATTTCTTTCCTTAATGAATCCGTTAGCAATTCTTTATCAGGGCTGGAATCATCTTCGCTTATTAAAACATCATACATGTTCTCTTCTTCATTTTGTCCAATCGGGGCATCCAGTGAAATATGCCACCTGGCGTTTTTAATGGCTGCTGTCACATTAGTAAGAGACTGCTCTAATGCCTGTGTAATCTCAAGGATGGTAGGTTCTCTTTCATACTTTTGTTCCAGTTCAAAAAGGATTTTTTTTATTTTATTGATATGACTGATTAAGTTTATTGGGAGGCGTACAATTCTTGCCTGTTCAGCCAGGGCCTGTATAATGGATTGCCTAATCCACCAAACGGCGTAAGATATAAACTTAAAACCCCTCGTTTCGTCAAATCGTTGTGCAGCTTTGATCAAACCAAGATTTCCCTCATTGATCAAATCCGCCAGACTCAAGCCCATGTTCTGATATTGCTTTGCAACAGATACAACAAATCTGAGATTTGCATTTATCAAACAATCCCGTGCCTCCAGGTCCCCATTATGTATCCTTCTGGCGAGAGAAACCTCTTCTTCTGTGTTTATAAGCTTAATCTTACCTATCTCATTAAGGTATTTGTCCATAGATGGGCTCTCCCTGTTGGTAGCCTGCTCGGTGATTTTCAATTGCCGCATTTAAAAGGAAGATTTTAGGCTTGTGACATATATGAAAAATACTTTTTAAAGATACCACCTTATTATTGAAAATATTCATTCCTTCTTAGGATTTTGCAAATCTAATCACCTTTATAGATTTTCACAGCAGATGTATTGTTTGTTTGTAGCTTCCTCACACTAGAGAAAATGTGTAGCCTTAATCAATTAAAACAGACTGAAACAGAATACAGGGAACCTCGGGTCGAATAGCCGTTTAGTTATACATTAACTGGTACCTTTTTGTAGCATTTGAATAATAATAATTTCTTTTTTATCAGTAACAGTCGGCAAAATCGGTTTTATTGAGGAGGCATTTTTTTACTGTGCAAGAGACAATTCCTTTATTACTGTTTTTGGCTCTTTTTATAACGGGGGCAAACTCTTCATTCCGATCTTCATAATCATCTATTACTATTTGTCGTTGTTTCATCGTTGTTATCTGCCCTTTCTTATAGCGTCTGATTTGTCTAATGGTAATTTTTTGTTGAAATTTGATATGAGTGTAGTTCTGAAGTATTAATTTAAATTTAAACTTATGAAAGCATTAAATTGGATTGCATGGATTTCTGCGGGAATCGGAGTTGTATTTGTCATATTAGGTCTAATTCAAGTGGTTTTTGGGAGATTGCGTTCTGGTACGGAGATAATAAATTATTTTCATGCAGCTAACAGTTTCTTCCTTTTAACAATTGCTTTGTTTGTTTCTCTTATTAAATGTCAATGTAAAAAGGAATAAATCAACTTTAAGCCTATGAAGTAGAATATTATTCTAGTCTTTGAATCAGGTAGCCCATTACACTTACTCATTTCAAATCGAATCAAGTATCTATACATATAGTTACGGTGTTGGCTTTTTATAACATCCCTCACTGACGACCTTCTGGATTCGGACCCGGGATCTGTATTCATATAAACAAAAAGTCCCGATTTTCTGAAAGGATGATAAACTATTTTTTAAATACAAAATTTAAAGCTGCTGTTGATCCCTTCAAGCTAAAGACACAATCATATTTGGTACAATCACTTTGGAGTCTGACATGCATTTTTGTACGATTTTTTATGTCTTTTATGAAATTATCAAATTCATTTTTATCGAATTTACTTTGTGGTTTATAATATGGACTGTTGCGTGTAATCCATTCTTTTCTGTCCTGATCATAATAACCAATATTTACATCTTCATAAATGATTAAATGTAAAAACCAAATATCCTGATTTTCATTTGTTGTGGCAGTAAAATTATATACTTTACTTTCATTATCAAAAATAATTTTGATTTGTTTATTGTCACATCCAGCATAGGTTACATTTGACAGATAGATATTAGGATTATCTATGTTGTTATTGAATACATTTACTACAAAAATCGGGATTTCATACGGCCATTCAGAACCGATTCCAATAATAGATGAAGTTTTATATTCCCCATCAAATACATTTCCACCTTTTTCATAGGTCCATGTTTGACTATTGAGATAAAGATTAAATGCCAGAAATAACATCAAAGAAAATAGTTGTTTTTTCATTTCGTTGATTTCTTTTCCACATTATACTGAGCTTAGTGGTCCTGGTAAGAAGAAAAGCATCCTGTAAAACAAATATACATTTTTTTATAGCAGAGTAATCCGCAAAACCGATTTTATTTAATTCCCTGTTTTTTCCCTGTTATATCGCTGCTATTTCAATTTTTCATGTTGTTTTTACATTGTTAATTACTCTTTTTTTGACATCTTATCACAGTTTAATCACAGTTCCATTTTTTTTATAGATAGACTGTAATTCCTGTAATTTATGATCCAATAAAAATCTTCATTTCCTTTTTTGTCTGAAATAGTCTGCAAAACCTACTTTATTCTTTAATATCATATCCATAATCCTTTAGCCTCTTATTAGCAATATTTATCTCTTCAAATGTGAATAATTCCCTCCATTCCATTTTTATTACCAATGCTTCAACAGTTAGGTCTAATCTATTGCAGTCCCACAAAGCAATATAACGATTAGAGATTTTGTTTGAATGCAACAGAATTCTTGCAGTCATTAAACCCCCATGCTCATAAATCATTTGTAAATATCTTGTAGCATTATAATTACATTCCCTTTCAGCTAATTTATAAATATTTAACATTTCGGAATTAAACTTGAGTTTTAGTGTTTTATCCATTTTACTTTAGTTTGTCAAAGTGCTTTATAGTCAAAGCTACATTTCTGTTATTTACCTGTTATTTATAGGAATTATTGTTTTTAATTATTGTTTGCAATATCGCGTCTACGGAATGAATCCTGAATCGATTCTCATTATTTTGGCAGCCAAAGTTAATATCTTATCCCTTCTCTCGCCTTTCATTTCTTTGTAATATTTCAATATCCCTGTCCTATTTTCAGCACTGTCATCTCCCATCATCATGTAATCTGTAAAGTGATCCATTATACGAGCCAGAGTTCTTAATTCATCTTTTGTCAATGTTATTATTATTTTATCCATCCTGGTATTTATAAAAAGCCATTTTAAGCCTGTTTAAGCTACTTTAGTTCTTTACCAGTTGGGCCTTACTGTATGTCTTATCGCAGCAGATAGGGTGTCAATTGCGCACCGCTTTAAAGATTATCAGAACTTCAAACGGCAGTATAAAGATAAGCTTTTTTTAGTGTTCGAATAACAATTTGCCTCCGCATTATTAGCTGAGTTTACTGACATAATCAATAAGTTCTTTAAATTTTTCCCCTTGTTCCTTTGATTGTACTATTATTTCAAGCGGCCGCATCGAATCACCTTTTGTGGTATGATTAAATTTTTGGGTATCCGGGATTTTTCCGTAAAGAGTATCGTTTATTTCCTTTATAGCTTGCACATCGCCGGAAAGTGCTTTATTAATCAGACTTAAACTAATTTTATCCTCAACTGTACCTGATATTTCTTCTTCAGTTATCGGGTCCTTAAATTTAACAGCAACCTCAATCCATTTCTTAAGAATAGTGGCACGATTTTTCTGACCTTTGGGATATCCGGCTGGATTTCCGGATTGCCCTTTTTTGTAAGGTTTCAGATTTTGTATGTTCCCCTTCGGATTCACTGTTTTTTCACTGTTATTCAATGCAAAGGTACAACGATTTTAAACAACACTATTTTATTGCATTCAAAAGACAATTTTAATCCTTTGTCCAATCAATAATTATCTTCTTTTCCCCTTCAATACTGTAATTCTTAGGCATGACAAACGGTAACAACCGGCTCAATATTTCAGCTCTTTTTTCCGGTTTCATTTCATTTAATAGCTGAGGGAGCAGCTTAATTTCACCTTCAAGAATAGTTTTTAACGCTTCCCTCATATTGGCTGTTAGCTTATTCGGAGTGCCACGCACCCGACCACCGTATTTCCTTCCAGTATTGTTTGCCATAACTATTTTAAACTACTTTAGTTATTTCACACTGTTTTAAAAGCCCGTGAAAACCTGGGTTGCTCATCCTTATTCAAATATCTTTTAATCTCAAAAAGTGCTGCTGTCTGTCTCTCTGAAAGCTGTTTATTTCTTACAAAGTACTTTCGTAAACTTCTCACAAAGTCGAGCTGGCCCGCAGTCAGATCCCTTTCGTGCAAGTACAGGTAATCAAATGTTTCCTTTATTTTAGCCATGTTTTCCATGTTTTTTTCTCATTTTTTTCGACCAAAATTTATTTTTCCATCTTTTTGATTAATTGAGAGTTACAGGGTTTGTAATAACATATTGCTTTAGAGACTTATTCTTCCCTTTCTTAATCCTTTTCCCCTTAATTTTTTCCATCTATTTCTATTTTGGGTGAAAATCCTACGAAAGAAGTTAACTCTTCAACCATAATTTTGCGGACTGCCTCAACGTCATTTGTGAGAATACCAGTCATGACTGAATCATGAATCGTTATTGCTATCACCTGGGGTAAATCTTTATAAATCCTTTTCATTATAACATGGAGCATCAGGTAAGATTCAATCCTTTGCAGAAGAATGGAGA
>Ga0315546_1000170_pt1 | contig 50737 bp, 49 predicted proteins | sample SalMarSW160170MG_FD_203833 | JGI IMG/M metagenome (GOLD analysis project Ga0315546, IMG submission 203833) | Salt marsh sediment microbial communities from the Plum Island Ecosystem LTER, Massachusetts, United States - Salt Marsh Sediment SW1601-170 ...
CAGGAAAAAATACCAATCAATGACTATCCAGTATTCTCGAGGCTGCCCATTCAATTGTGAATTCTGCGATATCATTATACTGAACGGCCATGTACCACGCACTAAGGATAAAAGTCAGATAGTAGCCGAGCTGGACGCATTATACGATATGGGGTGGCGAGAAAGCGTATTCTTTGTTGATGATAATTTCATTGGCAACAAACGGAAACTAAAGTCAGAAATTCTGCCGGCAATAATTAAATGGATGGAAGAGAAGAAACGTCCCTTTACATTTTATACGGAAGCATCTATAAATCTTGCTGATGATGAAGAACTAATGCGGCTGATGAGTAATGCGGGATTTGACATGGTATTTGTGGGCATCGAAAGCCCCAATGAAGAAAGTTTAGTCGAATGTAATAAGTTGCCGAATAAGGGTCGTGATTTGTTGGCTGCGGTTAAGAAGATACAGAACCACGGCTTGCAGGTGCAGGGAGGATTTATTGTGGGGTTTGATAGTGATCCACTTTCCATCTTCAAAAGCCAAATCGATTTCATTCAAAAGAGTGGGATCGTTACCGCTATGGTTGGGGTACTGATGGCTCCTCCAGAGACAAGATTATACAAACGTTTACAAAAGGAAAACCGTCTACTCGTAGGTGGTACCGGGGACAATACAGATGGTTCAACCAACTTCATCCCCAAGATGGGTTATGAAACGCTTGCCAGAGGCTATAAGCATGTTGTAGATACAATCTATGCACCCAAGCAATACTATGAGCGTATTAGAACCTTTCTAAGGGAGTATAAACCTAGCGATAAAGGAAAATGGAAGATTTCTCTTCTCCATCTCATAGCATGGATAAGGTCCATATGGGTTTTGGGGGTCCAGGAAAAAGGAAGAATACATTACTGGAAGTTGGTTTTCTGGATCTTGCTGAAAAAACCAAAAACTTACCCTTTATCCATGACGCTTGCTGTTCATGGATTCCATTTCCGCAAGGTCGCCCAGAAAGTACGTGTATCCCTGACTAGTGATATCCGCGAGTTGGAGCAAGCAGGCAAACAGAACTAGTCCCAGCTTAAAATCCTCATCAGATGTTCTCACCTTGAAACACACCTTGATAGCCTTGGGCTACCTCGCGGCTCAGAGAGAAAAAGACCATCTGAACAATTCGAGCGTTCCTGTGCAGCCGAAATCCCTGTGGATTGTAGACCACCATGAGAGATTGCGACCTGCCTGAATAGCCAGCATCCCAGACCGCATTATGAATGCTGACCCCGCAGCGCAGAAGACTTGACCGGGGCATTGCCAGAGCCAATATGTTCTTGGGGAGATTAACCACCTCGTTGTATGTGACCAGGTAACAACCGGGCAACAGGTCTACACGTCCCAGGCCATCGAAAACGAGCGGGGAAGTACTGGAAAGGGCTCTGCCTTCATTTCCTGGTCCCAGGCTACCTGGTGAAGAAAACAAAGCTACTTCCTTCAGGGTCAAGTCTATGCCATTGGGTTGAACTTGCTGTTGGGCATCAAATAATTTATCCACTAGGGGAGGACTTGCCCCCAGCATCTTCAGGATATCTTCTCGCGAAAGAATGCCAAGCATTTTATCCGCCAACAAATTAGGTTGATGTAACCCCGGTTATGGGCATTTAGTATAATCCGTGCTGAACGGATGGGCAAGGCACTACGATATTTTCCATTATTAGTGACAAGGTTTTCTTCTTTGCCACGGCAAGCCAAATTTCCTCTCCCTTGACGGGAGAGGATTCAGGTGAGGGTGACTTTTTTACTAAGGTCTGAGATTTTCTCTATGATAGTTGGGTAAATCCTGTTAATATAAGTGCTGCTGCAATCCATTTATTAAATATGTGTAAACCGTGAAAGTGGTAGCAATTGTTGGTATGGCCGGTGCGGGCAAGTCAGAAGTAGCCAGAGTGTTCGAAGAACATGGCTTTAAGAAAGTACGGTTTGGAGATATTACAGACGAGGAACTTAGGAACAAAGGACTGGAGCCGAATGAGGAAAATGAGCGCTATATCAGACAACAACTTAGAAAAGGATACGGGATGGCTGTTTACGCCAAATTGAACTTGCCCGGGATTGATAGCTTATTGAAATCATCGAATGTTGTGGTAGATGGGCTTTACTCCTGGGAAGAGTATATTTTATTGAAGGAATACTATGGCGGGCAGTTCAACACGATTGCCGTCTGGGCATCGCCTGCAACCAGGCATGCCAGACTTGCTCATAGAGCAGAACGGCCCTTAACGCTTGAGGAAGCAGCCAGTCGAGATAAATCCGAGATAGAGAATAGCAACAAGGGCGGGCCAATCGCCGTGGCTGACTTTACAATAATGAATGAGGCTTCCCTGGAGGAGTTAGAAAAGGAGACGGAACGAGTTTTATCCGTTCTGAAATGAAGAAGGAAACCAGGCCGGATAGCGATGAATATTTCCTCAAGATAGCTTCCGTGGTGGCGGAACGCTCCACTTGCCGGCGCCACCATGTAGGCGCTGTGGCGGTGAAGGACAAGCATATATTAGCCACCGGATACAATGGAGCTGCTGCGGGACTTAAGGATTGTCTTGAACTCGGCTGCCTAAGGGATGAACTGGGCATAGAATCTGGAACCAGGCAAGAAATATGCCGGGGTATTCATGCCGAACAGAATGTAATCATACAGGCATCACTCCATGGCGTCAGCCTTGAAGGTTCTGCCATCTACTGCACCCACACCCCTTGCATACTCTGTGCCAAGATGCTGATCAATGCCAAAATAAAGCGCTTCGTAACCTTTGGCAGCTATAATGATGATTCATTCGTAGACATGTTCAGGGAAGCCGGCATAGAGTATGAGCTACACGAAAAACCGCCCTCCGAGATAACCTACCTGCCCTGAAACGAAGGCTCTTTCCTCTCATTGCCAGCGATATTTCCTCTCCCTCGATGGGAGAGGATTAAGGTGAGGGTGTCGTTACCAAGAACGTTGACAAAGAAGCATCTCGGAGAGATGACATCCTTTGCCGTGCTCAAGATGGCATTCTAAATGAGATTGCCACGCCTTCGGCTCGCAATGACATAAGAGGGACGGCTCGCAATGACATTAGGGGTTATCGCACCTTCCCCCTGGCGAGCGAGGCAAATATGCTGCCGAAGCAGAGAACCGCGAAAACAAGGAATGACGTCTTCATGCTTTCTTGGAAAAGCGGATAGTATTCAGTTGTAATTTGAACCCTCCCCATGTAGAGGGTAAACATCAGCATGGCGACTCCCATACTGAGGACCATACCAACACTTCGCATCGTTCCCAGCGTTGCCGAGGCTACCGCGTAAGCTGTCTTTGGGGCGGAACTCATAACCGCATTGGTATTAGGAGATGAAAAAAAAGCAAAGCCAAAACCCATCAGAATCAAATTGCCTACAATTAATCCCAAGGGAGTTTCTTTATTTAGAAAAATGAAGATGATAAGCCCCACAGTGGTCAATGCCATTCCTGCTGAGGCAATTAGCCTCGGTTCAATCCTGTCCGAAAGCCTGCCGGCAAGCGGTGAAAAAATAGCCTGCATGGCGGGCATGGCGACCAGAATCAAGCCGGCACTTGCAGGATTGAATCCCTTGAGATATTGCAAATAAAGGCTTATGAGGAAGGATACGGCCCATGTGGCACTGTAATTGATCAATGCTGCCAGGTTGGACAAGGTGTAAGTTTTGCTGTTTCTAAAGAGGCTTATATCCAGGATCGGGCTTCTAGTTCTCATTTCCCATCTGACGAACGCCGAAAGTCCTATGATGCCTCCCACAATCAACCACACTCCTGACATCTCTGGCAGGAGAGTAAAACCATATACCAGCGCGACAAGACCAAGGATGTAGATTACGGAGCCGGTAAGGTCAAATTTCTCTCCCTTTGCCCCGGCCCACTCACCTTTTAGCTTCCATAAAGTGATGCCGATGACTGCCAATCCCAGAATTGCACTCAGGAAAAAGATGCTCCTCCAGCCGAGATGCTGCGTCAGTACTCCACCCAAAGCCGGACCCAAGGAAAGGCCAAGATATGTTGACGCTACATTTATCCCCAGGACCTTCCCCCTCTCGGTGGCGGGAAATACCGTAATCAGCAGTGCTGCTGTGGTTCCGACAACCATGGCACCACCAATTCCCTGAAAAACCCGGCAAGAAATAAGCATAGTGGCGGAGTTTGCCATTCCTGAGAAAAGAGACGAGAGCGTGAGGATGACCATGCCGCAGATGAAAATCTTCTTCCTACCATATATGTCTGCTATTCTGCCGAAGGGAACAAGAAGGGCTGCCGAAGACATGAGGTAGGCGGTAGCAATCCAGCCTAACATCACTGCATCCATTGATAGCTCTTTCCCGATTGTAGGGAGAGCAATATTCACAGCGGAGAGCGCAAAGGGGAAAATAAAGGAGGCTATTGTGGTGACAAGAAGTACCATTCCTTTACTGGTACCGTTGCCCATAGGGTCATCCATAAATCAGACAGTTTAACTTATTTACTAGGAACTTTGCTAGTCCCGGTCGGCACTATTTCAGCAATTGTTTTTTGCTTTACAGCCTTATTGCATTACATGGTGACGAAGTCGGAAATGCTGAATAAAAAGTGATCTAATTCAGATATGTTGGTGATACTTTATATGTTTGTAACGTTGGGTAATGATTTCCACGCGTCCTTGCGAGCCCGACTTGTCGGGCGTGGCAATCTCATTGGCTAAATTCCAAAATCCAATCTCAAACAAATCTAAATATCAAAATTCTAAATGTTTTGAGCATTGGTATTTGGTGCTTGGGATTTAGGATTTTTCCTACAGAGATTGCTTCGTCGCTATCGCTCCTCGCAATGACAAAAAGAAGTGCTACTAAGGTATTGAATAGAAACAAGTTGTTGCCTTAGCCGAAATATCGCTGTAAACTTCTGGTTCCCTGTAGTTTTATATCAGGGAATGCAGGAGAGCGCAAAAATGTTTTCAACAAAGGCCGGGGCTGCCAAGCTACTGATCGGTGTAGTCGTCGGTTTAATAATATTTAAGGTGGTCGTTAGCTGGTTGACCGGCAGTATCAGCATACTGGCCCAGGCAGCCGACAGTTTATTGGATTTGTTTGCCGGATTAATCACCTTCTTTGCTATTCGCATTGCGGCTAAGCCAGCCGATGCCGAACATCCGTATGGTCATGGTAAGGCAGAAGACGTTGCTGGCGTTGTGCAGGGAATTCTCATCTTTATCGCTGGCGGACTGATAATCTATTCGGCAATAGTCCGGATAATAGAAGGCTCTAGCATTAAACTAACGGAAGCTGGAATAGCTGTGATGGCGGTTTCCATAGTGGTCAGTATCTTCCTATCTCGGCATCTACTAAGTGTATCCCGGACCACTGGCTCTGTAGCCTTGGAGGCTAATGCCCGCAATATTGCCACTGATGTCTACTCCGCCTCAGCCGTGTTGGTGGGACTGGCAATAGTGCGATTCACCGGGCTCAATATTATTGACTCTGTGATTGCTATCGGGGTTGCTATTTACATCCTGAAAGTAGCTGTTGATACCATCCGTAAGCCGATATCCGGACTGCTTGATGAAAGGCTACCTCCTTCAAAACAAGCCGTTATCGAAGAATGTTTAAAGAAACACAGCCGCGAGGTCTTCGGTTTCCATACACTACGGACACGTCGGGCTGGAAGCCAGAGCTATATAGACATTCATCTGGTAATGGCCGGGGACATTAGTTTGGAGCAGGCTCACCAAATATGCGACCGGATTGAGGTCGAAATACAAAGCGTGCTCGACGGGGCCAGTGTAACCATTCATGCTGAGCCGTGCGACAATGAATGTGAACAGTGCTTTACAATCTGCTCAAAACGCCGAACCCACTAAATGAACGGCGTTTTAGCTATTTCAAACCCAGCTAGAACAAGAAAAATCAGGGCCATGAGAACCCCAATTGCTGGAGCAACCATCCGCCGCCGTAAACTATGGCGAAGCCAATTGCCAGGCAAATCAGGACTATGATTGGTCCTCTGAGAAGGAATTTCTTTATCATAAACACCCACCGGGCTTTAGCTTGACTACTTCTGGGTTTCTGTGGCCTTGGTTCTCTTGGATACAGCGTCCTTATATACCTTTGTCAGGCTCTTGCCATGCTGGGGCATCTTGGCCTTTTCCTTTGCACGCCGTTTTTCTCTTCGTGCTTGTTTGGTTTCCTCGGCAAGCTGGGTCTGGTCTGAAAGCTGCTCGTTTACCACTTAATTTCATATGAGCCGAGGATAAAATCGAGGTCATTTTGAAAAGCGGAGAGTTTTTCTTGGGGGAAGAGGGTTTCATCTACGTCGAGAACCATTTTTGTTTCACCCTGTGGTGAGCCTAGAATATGTGCCCTGCCGCATTCTTTCTGGTTTTGCTCTTGCTCTGCTTGTGTTTTTAATGCCAGCGTGGTACGCGATTGAGTGTCGCCGCTGGGAAGACCATATGTTTGCGATTCAGTCTCAACAGCTATAATCCCTCGTTTCTGCAGCAAGCCTTGTACTTCATCGCAGAGCATCCCAGGATTTAAGCCCCTGTAAGTCTTTTTAATCTGGATTGTCATTTTATTCTCCTGCCGAGTATTATACCACTTTCTTATTAAATGTCACTGCTCATATGGTATAATTGGAATCTGAAATGAAAAAGGAATTAATGCAAATCTTAGCCTGTCCCGTATGTAAAGGGGATTTGGAGCTTAAAGTGGATGAAGAAGAAGGGGAAGAAATAATAAGGGGTTCCCTTTATTGCTCTAATTGCAACCATTCCTACCCCATTGTAGATACGATTCCCAATTTGTTGCCGCCGGAACAGCAAAATTAGCTCAAGGGCTATACGCCACGCCTGTTGTAGGCGATTCCCAAACTTCTACATTCACCAACTTTACCGGAGAGCTGGAAAGGCGGGGCTGGAGTGCATCATATATAGTGGCAGCAATATTCTCGCTGGAGGGTCCAATCTTATCAAGGGGGGACACATCATTCAGGCAAGTGTGGTCGAATTGAGCAAGGACTTCCTTCATGTGCTGCTTTAGCTGGGCGAAATCATAGGCCAAGCCAGTCTCATCGAGCTTGGCTGCTTCTAAACGGGCTACTACCTTGAAGCGGTGGCCATGTAACCTTTCACACTTACCATGATAGTTTGGGAGGTAATGAGCGGCATCAAAATGCTCTTCCACAAATAGCTGATACATTAATGCCTCTTATGTATATCGCGTCCTAAACAATATCTAAAATTCAGGTTCTAAACAGTTTAGTTCCTTTGGATTTTGGTCGTTTGATATTGTTTAGAGTTTAGAAATTAGTATTTAATATTTACCCTATCCTTTCCTATTTCTTCTTTTCCTTGTTCTGCTTGGGCTTTTTAACATTCTTTCTTCCCTTAGTTCCCATTGCTAGCCTCCTGTTTTTGGTATTCTTTGCCATCCGCAGTTATTTATGTCATTTAATATAATACCATTTTCGCACCCCCTTTTGTCCTTCAACATCGTTAGCTAATTGGGCAATGCTCTTGCCCAGCTTGGGATGAACTAAGTCTGGGGCAATTTCGGCTAATGGTATAAGAACGAAAGCCCGGTCTTTTAAGCGAGGGTGCGGGATAGTTAAGTTCTGGGTTTCCATAATCTTGTCGTCGTAGAAAAGGATATCTATATCTATAACGCGGGGTGCATCGGGAAAGCTGGGAACCCTGCCCATTTTAGCTTCAACATCTTTGGTCAGACGGAGAAGCTCTTCAGGAGGCAAATTGGTGGTAATTCGGCAGACCAGGTTGAGGAACAATGGCTGCTTCTTGTCCCGATACAAAATCGGGACTGGCTCGGTTTCATAAATGGATGAGACCTCGTCAAGATTTACTTTCAGAGAAAGCAGGGTCAGAGCCTGGCAAAGGTTTTCTTCCCGGTCTCCCAGGTTTGAGCCCAGACAGAGATATACAATGGCCAATTCGCTTACACGCCTCTCACAATGGCATCGCTCATCTTGCACACGCGTACCATCTCCTTGACATCATGTACCCGGACAATATCAGCGCCCCTGGCGATGCCGATGGCTATGGTGGCTGCCGTTCCTTCTAGCCGCTGGTCGCCGGGCGGAACAAATGCCACTTTATTAGACCTTTGTTCAGGAGTTAAATCGAGGACCCAGCCTATAAAGGACTTACGTGAGCTACCCAGAAGGATAGGCCTGCCCAGCACCTTAAGTTCTTCCAGCCGCTGCAAAATCTCCAGATTCTGCTCCTGTGTCTTGCCGAAACCTATGCCCGGGTCGACGATGATATTCTCCCAGGGCACTCCCGCGTCTAACGCTTGCTTGATGGCTCTCTTGAAATCGGAAATAAGCGCAGACATAATGTCGTGGCATGGAGAGTCGCGCTGATTACTCATAAAAGCAATTGGCACATCTTTTTGAGCTGCTAGCTCGGCCAACCTGGGCTCCTTCCGCAGTCCCCAGATGTCGTTTATCATGTTAGCTCCGGCATTTAAAGCCTGACGGGCTACTTCCAGTTTATAGGTATCCACACTTAGGGGCACCGATATCTTGGGGGCCAGCTTTTCCACGACAGGAATCACCCGCCGTGATTCTTCGTCGGTTGAAAGCGGAGTTGAGGCAGGACGAGTGGATTCACCGCCGATGTCAATTATATCTGCTCCTTCGAAGGCTAATCGTTCTGCCCTGGCTACGGCTTCTTCAACATCTGCCAGTCCATCGCCGGAGAAGGAATCCGGGGAGACATTTATCACACCCATGACATAAGTTCGCTTGCCCCAGTCAAAGACGCTCCTGCCACATCGGGTGGAACCTCGCTCGCTTGTTTTGTAATCAGGCATGTTATTGATTATAGCAGAGGAGACGATTAAAATAGTGAGGCAATAAGCAATAAGAATGGGCAAGACATTAGCCGAGAAGATTCTCAGCCTTAAATCATACAGCGAGGCCAAAGCTGGGGACGTCGTTATTGCTGATGTGGATTTGGCTTTTGTTCAGGATACTACTGGACCTCTCACCATAAGACAGTTTAAGGAAAGCGGTTTTGAAGCTCTGGCTAAGCCGCAGCAAGCAATAATATTCCTGGACCATGCTGCTCCCAGTCCCGCTCAGCAGCTTTCTAATGACCATATCCTGCTGCGCCGCTTCGCTGAGGAAACAGGCTGTCGCATCTACGAGGTAGGCGAAGGCATATGCCACCAGTTGGTCGCGGAAGAATTCGCCAATCCCGGGGATATCATTGTGGGTGCGGACTCTCATACTGTTACTGCTGGTGCTTTAGGAGCTTTTGCCACGGGCATGGGTTCCAGCGATGTTGCTGTAGCCTTAGCCCTGGGTAAAACCTGGTTTCGGGTGCCGGAAAGTTTTCTCATTGAGCTCAATGGCATCTTCCCTCGGGGAGTTTATGCCAAGGACTTAATTCTGTACCTCATTGGACAAATTGGCGCTGATGGTGCTAATTACAAAGCTTTGGAATTTGGTGGCGAGGCCCTGGCTCGGATGACTATGTCGCAGCGTCTCACTATCGCCAATATGGCTGTGGAAGCCGGGGCCAAGGTTGGCCTGTTTCCTGGCGATAAAATCACCGAGGAATTCCTCATAGAGCATGGACGGGGCGACAATTACAAGCCGCTATATCCCGATGCTGAGGCAAATTACGAGCAGGTCATACCCGTGAATCTCGACCAGCTTGAGCCAATACTCTCGCTTCCCCATGCTGTGGATAACGTCCGTCCGGTGACTCGAGTAAAAGGGGTCAAAATCCAGCAGGCATTTATTGGCACCTGTACTAACGGACGTCTGGAGGATTTAGCCGTGGCTGCGGAGATTCTTAAGGGCAATAAGAGGCATCCCGGTATTAGATTGCTCATAGCGCCAGCTTCGAGGCAAGTGCTCATTCGAGCTATAGAGAAAGGCTATATCCGGAGCTTAATTGAAGCTGGAGCAACTATTCTACCGCCGGGTTGTGCCGCTTGCCTCGGTCTCCACCAGGGGGTATTGGGAGATGACGAGGTTTGCCTTTCCACCGCCAATCGTAATTTTAAGGGAAGGATGGGCAATCCCGAGGCTATGGTATACCTGGCTAGCCCGGCAACTGCCGCCGCCTCAGCCATAAAGGGCGAGATTACTGACCCCAGGGAAATTACGTGATGCCAGATTTGGTACTTAAGGGTAAAGCCATTAAACTGGGGGATAATATCTCCACAGATGATATTATCCCCGGCAGGTTTGCCCATTTGAGGAGCAACCTGCCGGAACTCGCCAAACATGTCCTGGAGGATGCTGTGCCTGGATTCGCCTCGAAGGCAAAGTCGGGTGATTTTCTTGTGGCGGGAAAAAACTTCGGTCTGGGTTCCAGTCGGGAACATGCCCCGGTGGTAATCAAAATGTCGGGAGTCGGCGCTATTTTAGCCAAATCGGCAGCGCGTATCTTTTTCCGGAACGCCATAAACCAGGGTTTGCCTGTCCTGCTTTGCGACACTGATAAAATCGGCGATGGCGATGAACTGGAGATAAATTTGACAGGTGGTATGATTGCTAATTTGACTTCTGGTATTACATTAAGCTGTAGCAAGATGCCACCGATAATGTCCGCCATCCTTAAAGAGGGTGGGCTTATCCCTTATATACAAAAGCATAGGGGCTTCAAGCTATAAGGCATAACCATCCTGATTGTCATTCTGAGCGTGGCGAAGAATCTCTTTTTAGAGACGTGTTACGATATAAGAGATGCAGCATAGAGTAACTTTTATACCCGGCGATGGCATAGGGCCCGAAGTGGCTGAGGCGACACGGCGGGTGCTGGAAGCTACGGGGGTCAAGTTCCAGTGGGATACTGTTGTCATAGGTAGTCAGGCTCAAGACAAGTTTGGCACACCTCTCCCTGACCAGGCCCTCCAGTCCATAAAGAAAAACAAAGTTGCCCTTAAAGGACCGGTGACCACACCCATAGGCACTGGCTTCAGGAGCGTCAATGTCGCCTTGAGGCAGACCTTAGACCTTTATGCTTGCCTTCGTCCCTATAAGGTGTACCCCGGTATAAAAACGCCATTCAAAGATGTGGATATAGTGGTGGTCAGGGAGAATACCGAAGACCTCTATGCCGGTATTGAATTTGCCAAGGGTGATTCGGGAACCAGGCAATTGCTGGATTTAGTGCTCGATGCCACGGGAAAAGAGGTAAGAAAAGATTCTGCTGTAAGCCTGAAGGTTATATCTCAAACAGCCAGCCGGCGAATTGTCAAATTTGCCTTTGAATATGCCCGGCAGAACGGCAGGAAAAAGGTTACTGCGGTTCACAAGGCTAACATACTCAAATTCTCCGACGGGCTTTTTTTAGATACTGCCCGTGAAGTTGCCAAAGAATATAACGACATAGAATTTAGCGATATGCTGGTGGACGCAACCTGCATGGAGCTGGTCAGGAAGCCACAGATGTTTGACGTCCTCGTCTTGCCCAATTTGTACGGCGATATAATTTCGGATCTCTGTGCTGGGCTGGTCGGCAGCATGGGTGTAGCGCCTGGAGCCAACATCGGGGATGAGGTAGCTATATTTGAACCTACCCACGGAAGCGCCCCCAAATACGCCGGGCAAAATAAGGCGAATCCCATGGCTACGATGCTCTCCGGGGTGATGATGCTGCGTCATCTTGGGGAGAAGGATAGCGCCGATAAGATGGAAAGCGCTATAGCTGAGGTCATAGCCGAGGGTAAGAATGTCACCTATGATTTGAAACTCGACCCCATCACCGCCGTCGGCACCAGCCAGGTCGCCGATGCTGTGATAGAGAAACTAAAGCGTTAAGGGGGTGGGAGGGGAAGCACTATCATAGTGGTTGGCAAATTGGATTAGGGAAACTTGGCTTTCGTATATACCACTGTTAAGTGAAATTGCGCAAAGCCCTTTGAAACTCATAAAAGCCTTTGAGAAAGTAAAAATCAAACTATGCGAAAGAAGATGAAAAAATGAAGCTAAGTAAAGTCGAAAAAAGAGTCATGGTCAGCCAGAAGCATGCCGAGCACGGTGTTGAACACGTTGAAAGATTATTGCCGTATGTAAACCCGAAAGAAAATCAAAATTACCTCGAAGTGGGATGCGGCAATGGGCATACGTGCAAGTATCTAGCCAGGAAATATCACTTGAACGTTACTGGAACTGATGTTGACCCGGAAATGATTCAGTTTGCTAAGGAGAATATTGACGATATACCACGTATTCGTTTCTTGGAAATGGATGCAACAAAAATGCCTTTTGAGGATAACGAATTCGATATTATTCTCTCCTTTGGAGTCATGCATCATATAGGTGCTTGGGAAAAGGCGTTGGAAGAAATAAGTCGGGTTTTAAAGCCACAAGGGTTTTTTATTTTCGGTGATCTCGCATATTCAAGATTTACTACCAGAATTTTTAGGCCTATCTTAAAGAACTATGGTGTTTATACAATTGATGATATAACCGATTGTTTAAGTAGAAATGGCTTCGAAATTGTTCATAGAGAGGGACCCAAGGCGATAATAATGAAATACTATAGCCTAGTGTTTCGAAAAATAGAGTGAAATTATGACGCCATACCTTTGAGTTAAACGAGGGCGGAATCCCAGGAGTGCGTTGGGCTTTCTAATCAGCCGTCGAGAATCCATTCAAGACTTTTGACTTATCGGGTATTACAAGCTACCATATCAGCATGAACACAAGCAGGGCGCCTGAGCTAGCCCTTTTCCCTTTAGCCGCTGAGGTGAGTAATCAAGGTCACCTTGTGATCGGCGGCTGCGATGTCGTTGACATAGCTAACGAATTCGGCACGCCGCTCTATCTTTTCGATGAGTCCACCCTCCGCCATAGGTGCCGTGAATTCAAGGATGAGTTCTGTAAACATTATCCTGATACCCTGGTCATTTATGCCTCTAAAGCTTTCCTGAATCGCGCTTTGGCTCTCATATTTAAGGAAGAAGGTCTGGGACTCGACGTCGTCTCGGGGGGAGAACTTAGCATCGCCCATTCCGTGGATTTTCCTCTGGACAAGGTCTATTTCCACGGCAACAACAAGACGCTGAAAGAATTGAATCTTGCCCTGGATTTGGGAATTGGCAGAATTGTGGTGGACAACTTTTATGAACTTGAGCTGCTTGACAGGCTGACCAGAGAGAGGGGAATTAGTCAGGATATTTTGCTTCGCCTCACTCCGGGGGTCGACCCCCACACTCACCAGTATACTACTACCGGGACGATAGAGAGCAAATTTGGCTTTCCCCTAGCTACCGGGCAAGCTGAAGAAGCGGTAAACCAGGCTTTGTCAGCCTCCAACCTTAACCTTCTGGGCTTTCACTTCCATCTCGGCTCCCCGGTGTCTGAAATTCAGCCTTATGAGCTTGCCATAGAACTTATTTTTCGCTTTACCCAGGAAATGGGTAAGAAATTTGACCTTAGCCTCAGCGAGTTCGACATCGGTGGCGGTTTTGCCGTTCCATACACTCTGGATTCTAAAGTGCCCACAATAGCTGACTATGCCGGGGCTTTGACTGGCAAGCTGAATGGGCTTATTTCGGGACTGGGATTGAGTTGCCCTCGGCTCATTATCGAGCCAGGAAGGGGAATTGTCGGCCAGGCAGGAGTGGCATTATACGAGGTCGGGGCGATAAAGGAGATACCTGGCATAAAGAAATATGTCTGTGTCGATGGCGGCATAAGCGATAATATCCGCCCGGCTCTTTATGGAGCTAAATATGAGGCTCTGGTGGCTAACAAAGCTTTGGAGGCGGAAAGAGAGATGGTTACCGTTGCTGGCAAGCTCTGTCAATCGGGTGATATTTTAGTGAGGGATATCAATTTGGTTTCAGTGCATCCCGGTGACATCATAGCTATTCCAGTTTGCGGCGCTTATTCCATACCCATGTCGAGCAATTATAATGCTATGCCCAGGCCAGCTATAATTATGGTAAAGGAAGGTCGAGGGCGTCTTATTCGGCGCCGGGAAACTTACCAGGATTTGATTAGCCTGGACCTGATATAACAATGTGGCAAGTTATAGGACAGGATAAAATTTTATCTTTGCTGGATTACAGCCTTAAAACCAATGCTATAGCCCACGCCTATCTTTTAGTAGGGCCGCGGCAAGTGGGAAAAGGGACTTTGGCCATCAATCTGGCTCAAGCCCTGAATTGCGATGACCCCGAACTGCCTTGCGGTCAATGCCATTCCTGCCAGCGAATCCTGGAGGGCAAGCACGCTGATGTCACCCCTATTGGCCTGGATTCTAAAACAGAGATTGGCATTGATGATATTCGAGGGCTGCAACGCTTAGCCAACCTGCCACCGTATGAAGGTAAGTGCAAAGTGTTTATCATTGATGATGCTGAATATCTATCTACTGAGGCGGCTAATTCCTTGCTCAAGATATTAGAAGAGCCACCGCAAAGGGTAGTTTGGCTTTTATTGGCTGCTGAGGAGGAGCACCTCCTGCCGACAATTATTTCGCGTTGTCAGCGGCTGGAATTGAAGCCTGTGCCAGCAGAGAAAGTGCAAGAGGTACTCATCAACTCATATAACGTTGATGCTGATAAAGCGAAGCTTTTAACTCAATTGTGCCAGGGTCGCCTTGGCTGGGCATTGTCCGCTTTGGCAAATGACGCTATATTGGAACAGCGGTCCCAGAGGATAGACAAGCTGGGCTCCTTATTAACTGTCGGCTTAGGACAAAGGTTTGCCTATGCCCAGGAGCTGGCAAGCCAATTCAGCCAGAACCGGAGAGCAGGGGCAGAAATAATAGAGATTTGGCTCGACTGGTGGCGTGATTTGATGCTCATTAAAGGTGGTTGTAAGGAGGCCATCATCAATGTAGATTATGAGATAGCTCTGGAAGAACAAGCCAGGGGATTAAGTCTGAGCGAGATTAAAGGGTTTCTTGCTAATCTTTGCTTGCTACAGGAAGAGATCTCTAAGAATGTTAATCCCCGTTTAGCATTGGAATGGCTGATGCTTAATTTACCCAGGAAAAAACTGAGTATAAAATCCTGAACGAGAATATCATTGCTAAGTTTATAATATATTTCGATGGCTAACATAATTGGAGTCAAATTCCGCCCTAGAGGTAGATTAGTCCACTGTGATGGTGGTGAGATATCCCTGCAAGTGAACGACTATGTAGTGGTGGATACTGGGCATGATCTAGACGTGGCTAAAGTCGTTACTCTTGAAGCCCCGTCTCAACCAAGCGAGCAATTAATGATGGTAGTACGCCAGGCTGAGGAAGAGGATTTAGAGGAATTTCGACGGAACCTGGAAAAAGAAGGCTTAAGCAAGTGCAATGAAATGGCAGCCCAACTTGGGTTAGAGATGAAGCCACAGGCGGCTCGCTATGATTTTAAAGGCGAACACCTGACCATATTCTTCAGCGCTCAGGAGAGGGTGGACTTCCGAGACCTGGTTCGGAAATTAAGCCGTGCTCTAGAAACACGGGTTGAGTTAAGGCAGGTGAGGGCAAGGGATGAGGCTAAGCTGTTGGGCGGCATAGGCAAGTGCGGCTATCCTTTATGTTGCCAGAATTTCCTCACCAGCTTTGCCTCAGTATCTATAAAAATGGCCAAGGAACAGAACTTGGCCTTGAACCCTATGAAGATATCGGGCATCTGTGGAAGGCTCCTTTGCTGCCTGTCGTATGAAAGCAAAGACTATGTAGCTGTGAAAAAGAAGATGCCTCAACTGAAACAGGAGATATCAACACCCTGGGGTAAAGGCAGGGTAATCAGCACCAACTTATTCAAGGAAACGGTAACAGTACTTTTGGATAATGAAGTGATTAAAGAGATAGCTCTGGATGAACTAATTCATTCGGAAGAAAAGTCGTAGTTCTCTCAAGAAGCCGATCGACCTCAGAGCAAATTCACGGGTTAACAGGTAAGTTTTTTCGATTTTCCCCTCTTAAGATGGGAGAGGTTAAGGGAGTTATGAAGCAAGCAAGCAACAATATGGTGACTGTCGAGATAACCCCCGTTATTCCCCATTATCTGAAGGGGGGATGTTGGAGGGAATAGGCCTAATTTTAAGACGGAACTTGTAGAAAAACTAAACTATTACTTCGTTGGGGTTAAGTTAATTCAAGGAGGGTAGATATTTTTGCCATTCACCGTGATTATTGAGAAGGTGATAGGGAACATAGAAGCCATCATTGCGAGGAGAACGCGGCTGGCACAGCAATCTCATCCTTGCTTCATCAGGCGTACGTCCGCCTTTGCGCCTGTTGCACGGAATGCAGGCACTAACCACATTGTCCCAGGAGTGCTGCCCACCTCGCCGCCGCGGAATAACATGGTCTAAGGTAAGCTCCTTGGTCTGCCGGCCACAATACTGGCAGGTGTATTGGTCACGACTAAATACCTCGAGCCTGCTCAATTTTCTCTGATGACGAGGACGTTTAACCATATAGACGAGTCGGATTACTGAAGGTATCTGAAATACCTGGGTAACAGAGTGAAGCTCACCTCTGCTATTTTCCAGCACTTCAGCTTTGCCACGAAACACTAGCACTATAGCCCGACGTGTGCGGCATAAGTTAAGGGGCTCATAACTCTGATTAAGCACTAAAACAGGAGAATCTATCATAGCTACAACCTGGCTATCAGCGATTGAGCTATTTTAGCAAGCCTTTCTGGCCAGTGCAATAGTTCGAATTAAACACGTCTGCACTTTCTGGCGTGAGGAATTTGGGACTCGAGGTACAATCAAAAAGTGTGCAAATAGTTAGCGGCAGCGGCTGTCTTTTTTTCCCTCACTCCCAGACTTCGTCCTCGGCGAAGTCTTCCTCCAAACCTAATTCGTCGGCCTCATCTTCCATATAATTCAAAGGACCTTCATGGTTAAAGGATTCTTTTCGGCTCAAGAAGGGGCGAGAAAAGAGCCTCATTATCTCGGCGCCGCATTCGGGGCATCTTTTCAGCGGTTCGTCATTTATTCCCTGCCTAACCTCGAACCTTCCTTTACACAGCCTGCAATGAGCACCATCTACTGCTTTATATTCATAAATTGGCATTTCACCCTCACCTCCGTCCTCTCTCTTCAATGGAGAGGAGACTAATTATTTGCCGCAGCAATGCTTGTATTTCTTGCCTGAGCCGCACGGGCAGGGGTCATTACGGCCAACTTTCTTGCCCACCGGAACCGCCTCCTTCTTTTGTGGAGCTTCCTTGGCAATACCGACGCGGTAAATGCTATGGACAACATCATGCTGAATGCCAGCTAAGAGGGCTTCAAAAAGGGCATGCCCCTCCCTCTTATATACCATCAGCGGCTGTTCCTGGCCGACAGCTCGCAGACCTATCCCCTGACGCAAATCGTCCATGGCAGTAAGATGACGCATCCACCAGCGATCAATAGCCAAGAGCATTATCTGCCTCTCATGTTGGCGCATGTGATTGATGCCAGTCTCTTGCTCCAAGCGTTCGTATAAATTTTCGGCATAGCGGACTAACTCGGTGATACTTTGTTCAAGCGGCTGCCTCGATAATACATGAGGATTGCACTCCGGTGGTAAGTTGGGGAATATGCCCGGCACAATAATCTTACGACCGGGAATATCGAAAACTTGGTCAGTTAAATACTTTTGAATTAATGCCGGCGTTACTAGACGTTCCACCATTTGTCTACTCTCATCATCTACCTCTGGATCCCACTGTTTAAATAGCTTTTTGGCATGTTCGACTAGCTCGTAAACAATCTCTTCAGCGTTGGGGCTAGATAAAATGTCGGCATGAAGTCCGTCTGGTATGGGCAAAAAATCAGACAAACTCTTGAGCAAAGCTGGCAGGTTTCCATTACTTCGGTTACGTTCAAAGTAGTCATACACTCGGCTCTTAATTTCATGCTCGATTAATGACTGTATATTTTCTTCGCTGAAGAGCTTCTGGATTTCATCCTGGATCATGGATATTATATTTGCCTTAAGATCGGCGCCACTGAGGATTTTTTTCCTTTCGTCATAAATCACCTCGCGGTGTTTGTTGATGACATCGTCATATTCCACAAGATGTTTACGAATATTGAAATGATGGCCTTCGGTCTGTACCTGAGCATTGGTCATAGCCTTAGTGGCGAAGGAATGCTCAATGGGGGTATTTTCATCTATACCCGCCCACTGTATAAGCCCCTTAACACGTTCACCGCCAAAGCGGCGAATAATCTCATCTTCTAAGGAAGCATAAAAACGAGAACTGCCAGGGTCTCCCTGCCTTCCTGCCCTTCCCCGCAGCTGGTTATCAATGCGTCTGGCTTCGTGATGCTCGGTACCTATAATGTAAAGTCCGCCAAGCTCAACCACCTTATTATGCTCTTCCTGCCATTCTGCTTCGTCACACCCCTCAGGATTGCCACCAAGTATAATATCCACACCCCGCCCGGCCATATTTGTGGCCACAGTTACCGCCTCGAAACGCCCCGCTTGAGCGATTATGGCCGCCTCCTTTTCATGATGCTTGGCATTTAATACTTGATGGGGTATGCCATTTCTCCTCAAGAGGTCGGATAAATACTCTGATTTCTCAATAGAGGTTGTGCCGATAAGGACTGGTCTTTTCTGGTCATATAATTGCTTGATTTCCCTGGCTACGGCGGCAAACTTGGCTTTCTCGTCTTTGTAAATCTGGTCGGGGTATCCGGTGCGAATCAAGGGCTTGTTTGTGGGTATGATTACCACTTCCAGCTGATAAATTTTATGAAACTCCTCGGCTTCTGTGGCTGCGGTACCGGTCATACCTGCCAGTTTGTTATAAATGCGGAAGTAGTTCTGGAAGGTGATAGTGGCAAGGGTAACTGATTCTCGCTGAATCTTTACCCTCTCTTTGGCCTCGATGGCTTGATGCAATCCCTCAGAATACCTCCTGCCAAACATCAATCTGCCAGTGAATTCATCCACGATGATGACCTGTCCATCCTTAACCACATAGTCCCGGTCCTTCTTGAACAAGACGCGAGCCTTAAGGGCACTCTCCAGATATTGAGTAAGGAAGTAATTAGAGGGGTCATAAAGGTCAGGTGCTTTGAGCAAGCCTTCCCGCTTCAGCATCTTCTCCATCTTGGTTATGCCAATCTCGGTAAGGTGGACAGTACGCTTACGCTCGTCAATGGTATAGTCTGCGTCTTTGCTAAGGTGGGAAACTAGCTGGGCGAAGGTATAATACCCTTTGGTTGCTTCCTCGGCAGCACCGCTGATAATAAGTGGAGTGCGGGCTTCGTCAACAAGGATATTATCAACCTCATCAACGATGGCATAGTTCAAGGGACGCTGCACGCATTGAGACAAATCTAAGACCATATTATCTCTGAGGTAATCAAAGCCAAACTCATTATTGGTGCCATAGGTTATATCTGCCTCATAAGCCTGGCGGCGGATGACAGGGCGGAGAAAATTCCACTTCTGGTCTTCCGACTCATAGCTGGGGTCATAGATATAGGAGGGGGCAGGTTGGCCGATTGTTTGTTGGGCATTGATGCAGGCCACGCTTACACCCAGGGCATGGTAAATAGATCCCATCCAGTGGCAGTCCCGCTTGGCAAGATAATCATTAACAGTAACCAGATGGCTGCCTTGTCCGGTGAGGGCATTGAGATAGAGGGGTAAGGTAGCTACTAGGGTTTTCCCCTCACCAGTTTTCATCTCGGCTATCTTCCCTTGGTGAAGGACGATTCCCCCCATTAACTGGACATCGAAATGCCTTTGTCTTATGGTTCGCTTAGCCGCTTCTCTAACAGCAGCGTAAGCCTCCGGTAAAATCTCATCCAAGCTTTCACCGTCGGCTAGCCGAGCCTTAAAGTTATCGGTTTTCGCCCGGAGTTCAACGTCGCTGAGCTTTTCAAACTCAGGCTCCAATGAGTTTATGTGGTCAACCACAGGTTGAAGGCGTTTAAGTTCTTTCTCATTGGAATCAATCAGACTGCTAAGCCACTTAAGCATCGCTCTATAAAATCCTAAATTCTAATTTCTAAACTCTAAACAAATTCAAAATTTCAATGCTCCAAATTCAGAATCCCTTCGTTTCGGTCATTGGAGCTTTAAGCTTTGGTATTGTTTAGTATTTCATGCTTAGGATTTTGGATTTCTAACCCCTCTTTGTCTTCAGCAAGTTGTTACTCAAACATCGCTCCTACTGATAAGCCGGTGTGAATGCGATGAATGGCTTCGCCAATAAGCGAAGCTGTAGGCAAGACGGTGATCTTGTCCAGTTTCTTATCGTTATTAACAGGTATGGTATCGGTAACGACTACCTCTTTCACCGGGCTGGTGGCTATCCTCTGGGTAGCGGGACCGGAGAAAACGGGGTGAGTACAGCAAGCATAAACCTCAGTAACGCCGTGTTCTAAAAGAGCATTCACCACCCCGACCAGAGACCCAGCGGTATCAATCTCATCATCAACCGTCAGGGCACGCATCCCCTCAACCTCGCCGATTACGTTGAGGGTTTCAGTGGCATCGACATTTCCCAGGCGCCTCTTTTCCATGATAGCCAAGGGGGCTCCAAGTTTAGCAGCCATATCACGGGCTACCTTGGTAATACCAATATCAGTAGCAACCACTACCAGATTACCCAGAGCCTTTTCCTTGAAATACTGAGCCAAGATGGGCCGAGTGGTGAGCTCATCCACAGGTATGGTGAAGAATCCTTGAATTTGAGGGGCGTGGAGGTCTACGGTGAGCAATCTATTAGCTCCAGCGGTAGTAATCAGGTCGGCAATCAAGCGAGCGGTGATAGGAACCCTGGGTTGGTCTTTTTTATCAGTGCGGCTATAGCCATAATAGGGAACGACAGCGGTAACTCGCCCCGCTGAAGCTCGCCTGAAGGCATCTAGCATGATAAGTAACTCAACCAGGCTTCTGTTAACTGGAGAGCAAATGGGCTGAATGATAAAAACGTCCCGTTCCCGGACATTCTCGAGGATGCGCACAAAAATGTTCTCATTGCTGAACTCAAAAACCTCAACCTCCCCCAGGGGTATGTCTAAGTAATCACACACAGAGCCTGCTAAGGCAGGGTTAGCAGTGCCGCTGAACACTTTTAGTTCGTCCATCATCATTGCTTAGCTATTTAAATACTAACTGATTATAGCATGAAATCATCGCTGTTTCATGGGAAGGGTTGGCAAAAGCAAGTCGAGAAATCAAGCGAGCCAGAGGGATGTCTTATGCCAGGCCGGGAACGGGGAACCGTTGGCACATCTCTTGTATCTCCTGGCGGACTTGTTCTTGTGCCCGCTTATTTCCCGAAGGAGAAAGCACTTTGACAATGAAAGAAGCGATGTGCTTCATCTCCTCTTTGCCAAAGCCTCTCGTGGTCACCGCCGGCGTACCCAGTCTGATACCGCTTGTAATCCGTGGTGGCTTGGGATCAAAAGGGATGGTATTTCTATTTACCGAGATGCCCGCTGCTCCCAAGGCCTCCTCAGCGTCCTTGCCGCTTATCCCCTGAAGAGAAAGGTCAATGGAGACAATATGGTTATCTGTGCCCCCGGAAACAATACGCATTCCATATCTCTGGAGTTCGGAAGCCAAAACGCGAGCATTCTCGAGCACTAACCTCTGATAATCAACAAACTCGGGTTGTATAGCTTCAAAGAAGCAAACAGCTTTGGCGGCGATGATGTGCATGTAAGGACCACCCTGCATGCCGGGGAAAACTGCAGCATCAATAGCTGAAGCCAGCTCTTTCTCACATAAAATAAAGCCACCCCTGGGTCCCCGCAGGGTCTTTTGCGTTGTGGCAGTAGTAACTTGAGCATAGGGCACAGGGGAAGGATGAAATCCAGCGGCTATTATCCCGGCTATGTGAGCCATGTCAACCAATAACTTGGCACCCACTTTGTCAGCTATATAGCGAAGTCTCTCAAAATCAATAATACGTGAGTAACTACTTGCCCCAGCCACTATTAACTTGGGTTCATGCTTCACAGCTAACCTTTCAATTTCATCGTAGTTAAGCATCTCGGTTTTGGGGTCAACTCCGTAAGGGATAAAGTTATACCATTTCCCGGAGAAATTGACCTCAGAGCCATGAGTTAGATGCCCGCCATGGCTGAGGCTCATTCCCATAACAGTATCTCCGTGTTCCAGTAGAATTGAATAAGCTGCCATGTTGGCTTGACTTCCGCTATGAGCTTGAACATTGGCATGTTCTGCTTCAAATAGCTTTTTAGCCCTTTCGATAGCCAAATTTTCAATTTCGTCTATGTAGACACAACCGCCATAATAGCGATGCCCGGGGTATCCTTCAGCATATTTGTCAGTTAGCACCGAGCTTTGGGCTTCAAGCACTGCTCTGCTGGCATGGTTTTCAGAGGCAATAAGATTTATGGTGCTTGCTTGCCTTTCTGACTCCAGGCTTAGGATTTGGGCTACTTTGCTATCGCGTTGTGCCAAGGAAGATGCCTTTGCGGTTTTCACATGTGTGTTATAATAGTACTTGATATTTCATTCTCGGTCAATAAGAAAAACCCATCAAGTGGGTTCCTGCAGCATCATTGACAGAACGTGTTTTCAGTGATAAATTAATTTATTTAGCAATTAAAAGGGGAGACTGCTAAATGGCTGCAAGAGAGAGAAGAGAAAACGTTCTCAGGATGATAATTGAAGATTATATCACTGGAGCAGTACCAGTAGCTTCGAGTACTATCGTAGAAAAGTATGGCTTGAAGGTAAGCCCGGCTACCATCCGCAATGATACAGCGTACTTAGAACGAGAAGGATATGTTATCCACCCTCACCGTTCGGCAGGAAGCGTACCTACTGATAAGGCTTACCGCTACTATGTGGCGTTGATAGGGGAAGAGATTGAACTTCCGCGTGTTGACCAGTATCTAATTCATCAGATATCTCAGGAAGTAAGAGAAGAACTAGAGCGGTGGCTAAAGACGGTGGCAATGCTTTTGGCGCAGCTTGTTCACAACCTGGTAGTAATAACCACCCCCAAAGCAGTGCGCTGTCGCTTTAAGCATCTCGATTTGGTAGCCTTGCAGGATTTCATGGCTTTGCTGGTCGTGGTTTTGTATGAAGCGGAAGTTAGACGGCAGGTCTTATCTTTTAGTAGAAGGGTTAACCAAGATGAGCTAACAAAGCTAGCTTACAAACTTACTTCTATTTACGCCGGGATGACCAGCAGCGAGATCTCGGCTAAAAAAGAGGGACTTTCTTCTGAAGAAAGGCAGATATCTGAGTGTTTAGCAGAAATAGTAGCTGCCGAAGACAAGCTAGAATATGGTGAACCTTATCTTGAAGGGCTATATTTGCTGCTGAGTCAACCAGAGTTTACAAACAGCCCTAGAATGCTCAGGATTTTAGAAGTACTGGAAGGAGAGGATTGGCTTAGAAATATATTTTGCCAGGAATTTAGCAAGGGAGGGGTGAAGGTAGTCATTGGGGAAGAAAATCCAGAACCAGCATTACAGGACTTGAGCTTAGTAACTAGCCAGTATGGAATACCTGATAGAGCCAGTGGTATTGTGGGAGTGATTGGTCCCAAGCGGATGGACTACGCAAAGGCTATTTCTTCGCTTAACTGGCTCTCAGCATTGCTAAGCAACTCAGTGGCTGAATACATCTAAAGGAGGACTAATGTTGGCTGAGGGTGACGAGGTAATTGAAGAAGAAATTGAACAAGCTGAGGATATAGAGACCTTACAACAAGATCTAGCTGAGGAGAAGGAAAAGTCAGAAAGATATTTGGCCAATTGGCAAAGATGCCAGGCGGATTTTGATAATTATAAGAAACGTAGTGAGCAGGAAAAAAGGGAGATTATTGAGTTTGCTAGTCGCGCGCTTATTTCTAACCTCCTGCCTGTCATGGATGACTTGGAGAGAGCCTTAGCTTTAGTTCCTGCTGGGCTCGATGAATCAAGTTGGACTGAAGGCATCAGGCTCATTTATAATAAGCTTAAGACAACTCTGGAGGCACAAGGCTTAGCCGAGATTAAAGCTAGAGGAGAACCCTTTGATCCTCGCTTGCACGAAGCTGTAATGCAGCAAGAGGGGGAGGAGGGGATGGTTATTGAGGAAACCCAGAAGGGCTATAAATTTAAAGAAAAAGTGATTCGTCCTAGCTTGGTGATAGTTGGTAAGGGGAAAGGAAAGGAAGAGGAGAGCAAACAACGCAGAAGGAGGGCTGAAAATGGGTAGAACTATAGGAATTGATTTAGGTACTACATTAAGCGCGGCAGCGGTGATAGAGGGAGGTGATCCTAAGATTATACCCAGTGCTGAAGGCGGTAATCTTGTTCCGTCAATGGTAGCCATAGGTAAGACTGGGGAGAGATTAGTAGGCGAGTTAGCCAAGCGCCAGGCGATAGTCAATCCTGAGAATACTATATTCAGCATAAAGCGCCTTATTGGGCGTAAGTTTAAGGATTCCACTGTTCAAGACGATATAAAGCGCCTACCATATAAGATTACTGAAGCGTCCAATGGCGATTGCCGGGTCGTGATGGGAGGTAAGGAGTATAGTCCCCCGGAAATATCAGCCATGATATTGCAAAAGTTGAAGGCTGATGCTGAGGCTTATCTTGGGGAGAAGGTCACCGATGCTGTAATCACGGTGCCAGCCTATTTCAACGATAGCCAGCGAAATGCCACCAAAGATGCTGGCACCATAGCCGGGCTTAACGTTTTGCGTATTATTAATGAGCCTACATCATCATCACTGGCTTACGGAATGGACAAGAAACAAGATCAAACCATTGCCGTCTATGACCTTGGTGGTGGAACCTTCGATATTTCTATCCTGGACATAGGGGAGGGTACCTTCCAGGTTAAGTCAACCAATGGTGATACCCACCTTGGTGGAGATGACATCGACCAGAGGATCATGGACTGGGTATGTGATGAATTTAAGAAGGAGCAAGGCATCGATTTGAAGCAGGACAAGATGGCATTACAAAGATTGAAAGATGTTGCTGAAAAGGCGAAGAAGGAACTATCTACAGTGGCTCAAACAGAGATAAGCCTTCCCTTTATTACTGCCGATGCCAGCGGTCCCAAGCATCTTAGCATGACGTTAACTCGAGCCAAGCTAGAACAAGTATCCGCTGATTTGATAGAAAGGAGCATCGAGCCTTGTCGTCAGGCCCTAAGCGATGCCGGGCTCACGGCAAGCCAAATCAATAATGTGATTCTTGTCGGTGGTCAGACAAGGATGCCCAAAGTTCAGGATACCTTAAAGCAATTCTTTGGCCGGGAGCCTGTCAAGGGAATCAATCCCGATGAGGCAGTAGCTTTAGGTGCTGCCATTCAGGCTGGAGTGCTTACGGGTGAAGTTGGAGAAGTTCTTCTTCTCGATGTCACCCCACTCACTCTGGGGATAGAAACGCTAGGAGGGGTAGCGACACCGCTTATTCCTCGAAACACCACAATACCCACTAAAAAGAGCCAGATTTTCAGCACTGCTAGTGACAGTCAACCAAGCGTTGAAATACACGTTCTTCAAGGGGAACGCCCTATGGCTGCTGATAACCGGACGTTGGGACGCTTTATGCTTGACGGCATTTTACCGGCGCCGCGGGGTATGCCCCAGATTGAGGTGACTTTTGATATAGATGCCAATGGCATCCTTAATGTTAGCGCTCTTGATAAGGGCACAGGGAAAGAACAAAAAATTACTATTACCGCCTCTAGTGGATTGAGCAAAGAGGAAGTGGAGAAAATGAGCCGGGAGGCTGAGCAACATGCTGCTGATGATGCTAAACGTAAAGAGGAAGTGGAGGTGCGCAATTCTGCTGACAGCCTGGCTTACACCGCAGAAAAAACTCTCCGTGACCAAGGAGATAAAGTATCCGCCGATGTAAAACAGGAAATAGATGCTAAGATAGCCAGTGTAAAGTCGGCTCTTCAAGGTAAAGACGTAGACGCCATTCGTAATGCTATGCAAGATCTATCACAGGCTATGCAAAAGGTTGGAGCATCGGCTTACCAGCAACCAGAGCAGCCGCCGCCTAGTGGAGAGGAACCCGGTGGAGGAGGAGAAGGAGGAGAAGGAGGAGAGGAAGGCACGGTGGAAGGGGAATTCCGCGAGGTCTAAGCGATCCCGACAAAGTCGGGATTGCACCTAATTTCCAGAAATTAGTAACACAAAGTCGCATTTTCCCAAGGAGCATGATGATAACGTTTGAGCAGGAACAATTTGTTATAACTGCCGACAGAATCTGGCAAAAGGCGCGGGAAGAAAATCGGTTGACTCATAACCCATCTGATGAAGAACTGAGAGGGCTTGTGGGAAAACAGCCGGGGGTCAGGAAAACGGTATATGGAAACTTTGTCGCTGAAAGTGAGCCTACTTCCAGAGCAGCAATATTCACCAAAAACAGTGTTGATCATCCCTTTGGCGAGGATGAACTAAGGCTACTAGATCATTGTGAAAAGGCTTTGGGCAAGGAAAGATTGATTTCCATAGACAGAATTGTGGGCAATGAAAATAGTAAAACCACGGTCAGGTTAATTGTTCCTGAACGATTTGCCCATGTCGCCTACGGAGGCAAGAACCTTTTTATAACCCCAAAAGGGGAAGTCAAGAAGCCAAACTACCACATCTTATTCTTCGCTGACGAGGCTTTTGAAACTAACCAGTCAAAGCCGCTCACCGAAAAAGATATCACTATCAGATTGGCTATGCTGGATGATGGAAGGTTTGTCAAGATAATTAGGAATAGTAACTACATAGGTGAATATAAGAAAGGGGTTTTCGCCGCTGAAGATTGGATAGCTAAGACAAAAAGGGGAGGGATCTTCTTACATACTGGCTGTAGAGAGGATTGCCTTCAATCAGTATGCGGGGACTATCGGATGGCGAGGACATTACTTGTGGCATTAAGTGCCAACGGGAAAACAACTACAACCTGTAGAATACTGGCCAGAAAGGGCAAGGAAAAATCCTGGCTTATTCAGGATGACGGAGGGATGCTCATGTCCGATGGTTCCTTTCATGGCTTTGAAGCCGGGGGAATATTTGTAAAAACAGAAGGCGTGAATCCTAGGGAGCAAATCGAAATATTTTACGGACTGTTAAAACCGCAAACTGTCTGCGAGAATGTTCACATAAACGAAGACGGAGATTTTGATTTTTTCAATTTCGAAAGGACATCCAATGGCAGAGCAGTGGTATTAAGAAGAGATTTTATGCATGCCAGTCCCTATATCGATGTGGATAAGATTGACAATCTGATTCTTATCACCAGGGGGCCACTGATTCCGGCAATATCAAAGCTAACCCGGGAGCAAGCAGCAGCCTTGATGGTTCTGGGACAGGCAATGGAATCCTCGGCTGGTGACCCAACTCAGGCAGGGCAAATTAGAAGCGAGTTTTTCTACGACCCCTTTGTCGCCGGGGACATGGCCGAGCATGCTAATATATTTTATGAGATAATAAAAGGCATTCCCCATCTAAATTACTATTTGATAAATACTGGAGGAATAGGGGAAGGGGAACATTACAAAGATATAAGATTGGAATTTACCATGGCAATACTCGATTCTCTACTAAGGGGAGGTTTAGAAGACTGGGTAGATTCCCCCACGGACTTTCAGGTACCTAAGGCGATAAGATATGTGGATGATATTTACTTGCATCCTGAGAAACTTTACTCCAGGACTGAATTTGAAAAAAAACAAGGGGAACTTAACAAAATTAGGTGCGAATCCGTGAAAGAACTCGGAGACTCCTTACATCCTGATATAAGGGGAGTTTTTAGCAAGCACAAGGTCGTATAGTAGAGATGCAAGTCTCACACAGTTTGTATGGAATTTTGGTGTAGGATAGCTGTAAATCATACGGAGGACAAAAAGTGGTAGAGTTCGCTGAGTTTTATAAAAGGTTAAAGAAGGAGAAAGCAGAGCTGTTAGAAAAACTAGAACAGTTGAGAACTCTCGGTCAACCATCGGCAGAGAGAAAGGAAGGCAGCCCATTCGGCAAAAGGGAAGAAGAAGCTGATGAAGCCTCCGAACTAGAGAAAAGACTCGCCCTGGAAGAAAGGCTGGGAGAGTCTCTTAATGAGGTTGAGCATGCCTTGCAAAAATATGAAGCCGGCACTTATGGATTATGTGATTCCTGTGGGCAACCTATAGAGAAAGGTCGCCTTGAAGCCATACCCCAAGCAAGCTTATGTCTGAACTGTAAGGCTCAGCGGGCAAAAGAAGCAAAAGGGACGAGATAAAGGGCGCTCGACTATGTTGTGACTCGACAAAATCGGCGACTTTGTTGTGGACAAAGATAATTCGAAACTGCCTTTACGTGAGAGTATCAAGAAAGCAACATTATGTCTCATCATTATTGCGCTGATAAGCGCTTCAGATCAATTGAGCAAGCTATGGGTCAGAGCTCACTTAGCACCTTGGGAATCGCTCCCTATAACTGACCGCTTAAGTCTGATCTATATTGAAAATACTGGCTCTGCCTTTGGTTTACTTGCCAATCAAGCCTTTCTTCTCATCATTATTAGCATAGCTGCCTTGCTCTTTATCTTACTGTTTCTTCGTTACTTATCCCCAGCTACTACCTTGAGCATAGTCTCTATCGGTTTGATTCTGGGTGGTGCTGTAGGCAATCTAATAGACCGCCTCCGTTTTGGTTGTGTCACTGACTTCATTTACTTCCGTTTGTGGGGCGACTTCCATTGGCCTGCCTTCAATGTCGCTGACGCAGCTATAACGGTTGGTGTCTTTGTTCTCATTTATTCCTTTTATAAGTCGGGGGTATTTAGAAAAGCAGATGGACGCAACCACAGACCCCAAAATTAAAACATTGCAATTCAACTCACCTGTTCCTGACATCCGCCTTGATAAGTATTTAACCCAGGTCCTTCCCCAATTCTCGCGCGCTTATTTACAGAAATTGATTGTGCAAGGTTATATTCTGGTCAACGGGCAAAGGACAAAGGCGAACCAGAGATTAAACAAGGCCGATAGGATAACGGTTGGGCTTCCTCCCTTACCTGTCCATCCTTTAGCTGAACCAATCCCTTTAACTATAGTCTATGAAGATGAGGACATATTAGTTATAGATAAACCTGCGGGATTGACAGTGCACCCTGCCCCGGGGCATCCCAGCCATACTTTGGTCAATGCTGTCTTAGCTCATTGCCCTGGCCTAGCCATAAGCAACGAGTTAATGCGTCCGGGCATAGTTCACAGACTAGATAAAGATACATCGGGGCTCATAGTTATTGCCCAAAACGACTTTGCCAGGGAATATTTAGCCGCACAGTTTAAAAGCCGCACTGTGACCAAGGGATATCTTGTCCTTGTTAAAGGAAGGCTATCCCCGGAACAAGGTATAATTGAAGCACCTATCGGGCGAGATCCTCATAGTAGACGGAGGATGGCAATAGTAGAAGCAGGGAAAGAGGCTAGCACCCAATATCAAGTCCGGAAATACCTGGATAACTACACTTTAGTCGAAGTCACCCCCCTAACAGGCCGCACACATCAAATCAGGGTACACCTGTCAGCTATCGGCTGTCCGGTTGTCGGTGACCCCATTTATGGAATAAAATCGACTCATCTTAACAGGCAGTTTATTCATGCCTATCGCCTTGGCTTTCTTCTACCATCAACTAAGCAATACCAGGAATTTACCTCGCCCTTACCTGTAGATTTACAGCAGGCTTTGGAATACTTGGACAGGTCGTAATCCGCCTCTTCAAGCACCTGCCTTCACCTAGCGTATCTCCCACTGTGCTGCTTCCGTAGAGGATGTGCTTATGCTTCCGTCCCTTGCTGCTCAGAGATCGGCGTTTCTATGCGAAACTCTGCATAAAGGGTCTGTGTTTCAAGAGTTGCTCCATGGTGAATTCGGCCAACCTGAATTTCCTTAACCACCCGGTATCTTCCTGGCTTGGGCGTTTCAGAAAAATCGCCAGCCGGGGTAAAACTTTGCCGGAAGGCCTGTCCTGGGAGCAAACCTATGAGCTCCAAGGTCCAGACGCGGTCCAACGGAACTTCAACCCAATTGCCATCTTCAAACCGCTGCACCCCAAAGCGAGATCCCAGCCGGACTGACCCCGTGCGCAGACTTCTCAGGGTAATGGTGACAGTGTCATTGGGATGATATATCTCCTTATCCAGGTGAAGGACTACAGTACCCATGGGAACTGCGCCGGTGACCACCACAGTCGCGACCACAATCAGCAGAGCCGGGACCAGAATTGCGATGAGCAAACGCCTTTTCATACTGGCCTCCATCCATATCGTGTTTGCTCCAAATCCGCTTAACTGGTCTATGCTAACCCAACCGACGCCGACGCGTCAAGTCAAACAGTCTCCGCCTTAATTTCCCAACTCTGTCTGCAAACCAATCTCCCCACATCTTCCGAAGTCAAATCGTCTTGAACAGTTATTCAAACAGCCCTGGTAGACGTGATAGGCGCCCTTTCGAAACATGGGCGTTTCGGAATGACTACTCAGATTAAGGAGCGCGATTTGTTGCGGGCAGGAGCCTTCTCTGATATGATTGTGCAGGGTTAAGATGGACAAAATAGAGTTAGAGGTTGCTAACCGAGAGATTCTCGGTAAAAAAGTCAAGCATTTGCGCCGCCAGGGAATTATTCCCGTGCATCTTTTCGGTCACGGTATCAAGTCTCTAGCACTACAGTGTGACAATGGTGAACTTGAGCGAGTATTAGCTCAAGCTGGGCACACAGGGCTTATTAGCCTCAAGCTCGATAAGGAGAAAAAACCGAGAACCGTTGTGGTTCGCGAATTTGATAGAGATTGGCGGAGGGGGAAATTGCTCCATGCTGATTTTTATCAGGTAAAAATGGCAGAAAAGATAAGGTTAGAGGTTCCTGTTGTCTTAATTGGAGAAGCGCCAGCCCTGAAGTCTAAAGACAATATGATGGAGCATGAGCTTGGGACTTTGACTGTAGAGTGTCTACCAGCAAAAATCCCCGCTAACCTGGAAGTAGACATCAATCCCCTCACCGAGCCAGAGCAAGCGATACGAGTCAAGGATATCGACCTAGATAAGGATATTACTGTACTTAATGATCCAGAGTTGGTTGTGGTGAAAATTAGTTCGCGACCTGTGGAAAAGGTAGAAGAGGAGGTAGTAGAGGTGGTGGAGGAAGCGGTTGAAGCTCCTGAAGAAGCCCCACCAGGTGAAGAAACAGAAGAAGCCTAATCGTCTGACTTACCTGGTAATTGTTATTGTATCTATATTGATATACTGGATTTGACAAGCTGGCAAACCCCTGATATAATCCGCGATATTAAATGCTAGCTCTCTCCGAGCTGTCTTGCCTAAAGAGAATCCATGGCAAGCAGACGGTGGGCTGAAAAGCCTCGAGGGCATAGATAGAAATGTCTATGCCTCCCGTGCTTGGAAAGGAGGGAATATGAAGCTTGGTTTTTGGACAGCACCGTTTTTGTGGCGGTGTTTTTTTGTTCTCTTTTCCCATCCTAGTACTCTACACTAGCCTGCCTATCATGCCTCACTTGTTTGTGGCGGGTATCGAAACGGCCTTGCAACGCAGTTTGCAGGCGTTAGCATGCAAAGGGGCTGAGGAGCAAATTATTTGTATTGATTTTGTGGCTTTGCCGCCGAAAGGAGGAAGAATATGACTAAAATGAGTGGTTGGAAAAAGCCAGACAGTATGAGCATAGTTTTTATACTGCTTGGCGTACTTATGCTGCTCTTCATTTTTGCTCCTCCGCTTAAGACAGTATTTTCTTCCTCTCCCGGGACTTTATGGAACACTCTACTCGAAGAGGACGTATACTCCTCTGTGCTGCTCACCATCTGCGCTGCCTTGGTAGCTACCCTGATAGGGCTTTTTCTTGGCGTTCCTTTAGCTTATCTTCTGGCACGGCATCAATTTCGGGGGAAGAGGTTTGTAGAGGCGATTATAGATGTACCCATCGTAATCCCTCACTCCGCTGCTGGTGTTGCACTCCTGTTTGTCTTCGGTAGCAATTTTCTCTTCGGCAAGATCTTGAACGGCATAGGCATCGGCTTCTTTAGGTCTTTTACCGGGGTTGTCATCGCCATGATGTTTGTCAGCGTTCCCTTTCTTATTGACGCGGCTAAGGAGGGCTTTAAAGCCGTGGACGTCAGATTAGAGAAGGTAGCCAGAACCTTGGGTGCCTCTGCCTGGAAGTCGTTCTTTCGGATTTCATTACCTCTGGCCTGGAGAAGTATCTTCTCTGGTTCGGTACTCATGTGGGCTCGGGGCCTATCTGAGTTTGGCGCCATAATCATCATAGCGTATAGTGCCTCCTTTCTGGGATGGAACCCTAAGGTCCTCCCTGTCCTGGTTGCTAATCGCTTCGATTTTGGCTTGGATTACGCCAGGCCAGTAGCAGCTATAGCAATCCTTATCTCTCTTATCGCCTTCATCGTGCTAAGGTCGATAGCCTATAGAGGTGAGAAGGCATGATTGCCATAAAGAACCTGAAGGTTAATTTGGGCGATTTTCTCCTTCAGAACATCAACCTCGATATTGAGCCAGGGGAATACTTTATAGTCCTTGGACCTACTGGGGCGGGGAAGACCGTGCTACTTGAGTCTATTGCTGGGCTCTATCCGGTCCTTGAAGGGAAGGTCTGGATTGGCAATAGGGAAATCACTGACCTAAGTCCGGAGAAAAGGGAAATTGGGATTGTTTATCAAGACCAGGCGCTGTTTCCCCATCTTTCTGTGGAGAAGAATATCGCCTTCGGATTGAAGATGAGAAAGTGCCCTGAGAATGAGGCAAAAGCAAAGATAGACGCTATTGTTGAGGTAGTGGGAATTTCGCAGCTGCTTAAAAGGAGTCCTGCTACTTTGAGTGGCGGGGAGAAGCAGAAGGTGGCTTTAGCCCGGGCACTGGTTACTGAACCAAAGGTGCTCTTGCTGGACGAACCTTTAAGTGCGCTTGATCCCGAGACTAGAGAAAGGATGCAAAGGGAGTTAAGGGAAATACATAGCAAGATTGAGTTAACCGTCATCCATGTCACCCATGACTTTGAAGAAGCCATAGCTCTGGGGCATAGAGTTGCCGTGCTGAACGATGGCTATATAGCCCAGATAGGGACACCTGAGGAATTTCTACGCCGGCCGAGTTCGGAATTTGTGGCCCGATTCGCTCTCACAAGAAATATACTCTCCGGCAGGGTTATGGGAATAGAAGATGGCTGCACTCTCATTGACATCGGTGGCACAAAACTCAGGGCGACAGCGGAGGCAAAGGGTGAGGTGCGCCTTTCCCTCCGCCCTGAAGATATCTTCATTTCCAAAGAGCCCCTCCAGTCTACTGCAAGAAATTGCTTCCTGGGTGTGGTCAGTGATATTGCCGACAGAGGTTCAGTTATTTACGTCACTGTAAATCTGCCGCCAGATTTCGTCTGCATCATTACCCGCCAGGCTTTTGATGAACTGCAATTGGGAAAAGGGGCGGAAATATGGATTACATTTAAGGCTTCGGCAATTCACGTCTTTTAAAAAGGTTTCTAGAGATAAAAGGAGGTTTTTAATGAAAGGAATTTTGCCCAAAATATCTTCAATCGTTTTGGTTTTGATAGTGCTCGTAACAGTTCTTGGCTGTGGCTCGCAAGGAGAAACGCTGACAATTTTTCACGCGGGAAGCCTGGCTGTGCCGTTTGCGGAATTAGAAACCGAGTTTGAGGGATCACATACCGATGTTGATGTCGATCGTCAATCGGGAGGAAGTGCTACGATGATAAGCAACGCGATAGCACAAGAAGACGCCGGTGAAAGCCCACCCGACATAATCGCCTCCGCCGATTACAAGCTTATTCCTGAGAGGATGTATGATGGTGACTACGCTGATTGGTATATCGCCTTCGCCAGGAATACGATGGTGCTTTGCTATCGCGACAATGCACCCGGTTCTGATGAAATAGTAAGTGGCACCCGCACCTGGTATGATGTGCTCAGGAATGAAGATGTGAGCTATGGACACAGCGACCCAGACCAGGATCCCTGTGGCTATAGAACACTCCTGGTTATGCAGTTAGCCCAGGCGTATTATTGTGATAATGCCGCAGACTTTGGTCTTGAGCCAGACCCTGATGCTGCGGATCTATATGATGTGCTTATTCCTGGAAGCGAGCATGAAAGAGGCAGGACCAGTGGCACCAACAGCACAGCCAGACCTGGCGGTAGCGAAGAAATTGTGAGCGCAAAGTCGGTCGACCTCATCACTGCCCTTCAGTCGGGTGACCTGGATTACGCTTATGAGTATCGCTCCGTAGCTGTGCAACACGGGTTGAATTTCATTGAACTTGACGACCATATTAACCTGTCTAAAACAAGTGCGGAGCTTCCTGGCGTTGAAGAGTTTTACGCCACAGCATCCATAGAGACTAAAAAGGGAGATACTTATGAAGCTCAATATGGCGCGGCCATAGTATATGGTGTTACTATACCGGTGCATGCCGAGAATGAGGAGCTTGCCGTGGAGTTTATTGAGCTCCTTCTTTCTGCAACAGGAAAGCAAGTAATGGAAGTTGAAAATGGTCAACCAATGATTGATCCGCCGCTGTGTGATCACCCTGGAAATATGCCTGAATCACTACAGGCCCTGTTCGATTAAAGGAGTATTATAGGAGGAGGATTAAGACGGGAGCCCTAGATGATTTAATCTCCAGCTTAAGTGGAGACAGCGTAGTCCGTGAGGTACATACCTGTGTTTACTGGACCGCAGTGTTGAGCAAGCACTGCGGCCTGGCCTCCACTTTCCATGAGCCACATCCATATCACAGGCCAGTGAGAAATGCTGGGGACTTAACCGGACTATCGGCATTAGAGCTGGCCCGATATGCCAGGTCGGACAATGTTCTGGAAGCATCTATTGGCATGGCGGCCATTAATTCGCTAATAGATATTGATGAAGCTAGATGTGTTAAGGAAAACGCGCTTGATGTTCTGGCACGGAAAGGCAGGGGCAACAATATAGCTATAGTAGGTCGCTTCCCGTGGACTCCAAAGCTGCGAACGGTAGCAAAGACGCTTTGGGTCATAGAGCAAAGCCCTCGACAGGGAGAATTGCCAGCAGAGGCTGCGGAAGAAGTATTGCCTCAAGCTGACGTGGTGGGTCTTACGGGCACTTCATTTATAAATCATACAGTTGACAGGTTACTAGACTTGAGTAAGAATAGCTTTGTTGTCATCTTGGGGCCCACCACGCCTTTATCGCCAGTTTTGTTTGATTATGGTGTGGATGTCCTCGCTGGAGTGAAGGTAGTCGAACCTGATAGGATGATTCGTTTCATCAACCAGGGTGCCATTTTCAGCCAGGTAGAAGGGGTAAGGCTTGTAACCATGGCTAAGGAGCAAAAGAATGCCAGGACTCATTGATTCTTTCGGACGGAGCATAAATTACCTCAGGATTTCAGTTACCGACCGTTGCAACCTGCGCTGCATCTATTGTATGCCACCCGAAGGTGTCCCCCAGATGTCACATAGCGAGATTCTCTCCTATGAGGAGATTCGGACTGTTGTCCAGGCAGCGGCAGAGCTGGGCATCAACAGGATAAGGCTCACCGGCGGCGAGCCCCTGGTTCGAGCTGAGTTGCCCAAGCTCATTAAGATGATATCTCAAATTGAAGGAATTGAAGAACTGTCTTTGACGACTAATGGGACGTTTCTCAAAAAATATGCTCTGGAGCTTAAGCAGGCAGGCTTGTCTAGAGTTAACGTGAGCCTGGACACGCTTAAAGCCGATAAATTTCGATACATAACCCGTCTCGGAAAATTGGAAGCCGTTCTGGAGGGCATCGAAGCAGCAAAGGAGGCTGGCTTTGAACCGGTCAAGATAAACACAGTGATCATGCGGGGCATAAACGATGATGAAATACTAGATTTTGCCAGGATGACCTATGAAGACGGATGGCATGTTCGCTTCATTGAGCTTATGCCCTTCAAAGGTGTGGCAGAGTTTGTCCCTTCCATTAAGTTGCGACAACATATTAGTCTGCTTGGCAAGCTTGAGCCCTGTGCGTCCATAACGGGCAACGGACCTGCTATGTACTACCGTTTAGCGGGAGCCAGGGGCACTATAGGCTTCATCACTCCCCTCACCGAGCATTCGTTTTGCTCCCGGTGTAACCGTATGCGACTTACTCCAGATGGCAAGCTACGCCCCTGCCTTCTGGGAGAAGACGAGATTGACTTAAAAATGCCGCTACGCAATAATGCCTCGATGGACGAGCTAAAAAGCCTGATTCTGAAGGCAGTTGCTTCCAAGCCGGAGCATCATAATTTGGAGAGAGGCAATGTCAGGCTGGTGAAGCGGAAAATGTCGCAGATTGGAGGTTGAGAATGGAGTTAGGGCAAATTCATATGATAGATGTTACCCAAAAAAAGGAAACAGAGCGCCAGGCGCTGGCCAAAGGTAAGGTACAGATGAAGCCGGCTACATTAGAACTTATCCGTAAAGGGGAATTAAAAAAAGGGGATGTCTTAGCCGTAGCAAAAACGGCTGGAATCATGGCTGCAAAAGAAACTCACCGTCTTATACCTCTCTGTCACCCTCTCCAGCTCACCCACATTACAGTTGAATTTAATCTCCCCGCCAATGGCAATTCCGTTGAGATTACCGCCAGCGCCAAGGGAGTAGGGAAAACAGGATTTGAAATGGAAGCGCTAGTAGCCGTATCTGTGAGTGCTCTGACTATTTATGACATGTGCAAGGCGGTAGACAGAAGCATGACCATTGGAGAGATTCGTCTGGTAAGGAAGAGTGGAGGCAAAAGCGGGCTTTATCTAGCCGACTAACTCTTCCAGCACCATCTTAACCACTTCAGGAATGACTCTTTCCACCTCAGGTGTGCATCTCTCGCCAAAGTTGCTAACGTCCCTGGCTTCCACGGCGAATATAGTAATTTCTTGGGGCATCACTAAGTGAAGCGTCTTCCCCAATTCCAGAGCAGTAACCAAGTTTATTTGATGAGGTGAGGAAAGATGTTTCGCAAAGGAGAAATCTTCAGGCTTCATACGATATATCTGGCCGGCTTGCCCCTTTTTGGTTTGGATGGCATCAATGATAATAACTTGATCATAGCCTACAATAGAATCTAAAAGGCGAAGGCCAGCCGCACTTGTTTCAGATACAGTTATTCGGGGGTCGTCGAGTTTTTTCCTCACTTCTTGCGCCACCCTAATCCCTGCTCCATCATCGGAAAGAATAGGATTCCCTATCCCCAGAACGAGGATTTTCATTGCGATTTGCGAAAACTTGCTATTAGATGCCCTGACTCAGTTTCTTAAGCTCGTTGCCCTGGGCATCATAGATGGTCACCTCCAGAGGTAGCTGGCCGGGGAGAGAATGGGTGGCACAGGCCAGACAGAGGTCATAGGGACGCCATGCCATCTCGATGCGGTTGAGCAATCCTTCGGTTATCTCTTTACCAGGTTTTATCAAGTCTTCAGCTGCTTTCTTAACCGACATATAGAAGGCGGCATAATTATTGGTAGTGCCCACGATCAGGTTGCACTTCTGTATAATCCCTCTTTCGTCAGTAATGTAATGGTGCGTTAGGGTGCCTCGAGGGGCTTCAACAATACCTACTCCCTCATCGGGCGTTGCCGTTGGTATGTTGCGAATATCCGTGCTTGTTATCTCGGGATCCTGAACAAGCTCCATCATTCTTTCGGCAGCATAAAGAAGTTCAACGAGGCGTGCCCAGTGGGTTGCCAGGGTATAGTGGGCTGGCTTGCCACCAAGAGTGGAATACATCTTTTCATATTCTTCCTGGGCTATGGGAGTTGTCATGCCATCGGCAGCATTCAGCCGGGACAAAGGTGTAGCTCGATAAACTCCACTATCTTTGCCGTCAACAAAACCCTTCCAGCCAACTTTCTTAAGATAGGGAAACTTGAGATATGTCCAGGGCTCAACGTGCTCTGCTAAATGCTCTACATAGTCCTGAGGGGCATACTTGACAAATTCCTTGCCCTCAGGGTCAACCACACGGACTTTGCCATCGTAGAAATTGACCTTATTATTTTCATCAACCAGCCCCATAGAATAAGTTCTGTGGGTGAAGGTATCGCTCAGGACCATGTCCAGGTACTCTTTGTTTTTGAGAACCACGTCATCAAAGACCTTGAGCGATAATTTGCCGAACTCAACGGACGATTTGGCTATTTCCTCTATCTTTGCTCTTTCCTCTTCATTTATGGCTTTGCTTACACCGCCGGGCAATCCGAAGCAGGGGTGTATTGGACGGCCACCAATTGTCTGTATAACCCAGTGATTGTCGTGGCGGGTTTTGATTACAGCGCCTCCCAGCTCCAGCCCTACCTTAGCGATTACTCCGAGAATATTGCGCTCTGCTGGGGGAGCATCAGGCCCCATAACGAAATCAGGGGCGGCAAGGATGTAGAAGTGGGTGGTATGGTCAGTTACGTAGAATGCACTATAGAGAAGCTCGCGAAGCTTTTTGGCAGCGCTAGTTGGTTCAACATGAAACAGGGCATCTAAGGTTTTGGTTGATGCCATATGGTGGGCTTCAGGGCAGACTCCGCAGATGCGCTGGGTTATCTGAGGCATATCCTCAGCAGGGCGGCCCTCTGAAAATTTCTCAAACCCTCTGAGTTCAGGAACCTGGAAATAAACGTTAGCTACCCCACCATCGTCATTGAGGAAGATGGCAATCTTACCATGCCCTTCAAGGCGGGTAATGGGGTCTATCATTATTTTTTTCATTTTATCCTCGTCCTCCTAAGTAATGAATCTGGCAGACTGTAGCGGTAAAAAGTGCCTGCCGGGTCAGGAATATCATCGAGTATCCTTTGAATCTCCTCGGGGTCGTTGGAGTCAATGATAGAGGAGAGAGCACTCAAAAAATGAGCTCCCTGGTCAACTACTCCTTCTACTGGTCCATAACAGCCAGTGCAAGGCATATTGGCCTGAGGGCAGAGAGCACCACAGCCGCCTCGAGTAGCTATGCCATAGCACAATAACCCCTGTTCTAGCAGACACTTTTCCGGGTCAGGGATTATTTCGTAAGGTCGATAGAATTTTTTGATTTTCTTTTCCTCTTTCTTACGGGGACACTCATCGCAAACAGCCTTTACCGAGTGACTTATGACAGTCCCTTTCGGTGGTAACTTGCCTGCAATCAAAGCTTCAAGGGCAAGCCAGGTAGTCTTTTCTTCCGGGGGGCAACCGGGAACGAAATAATCGACGTCCACGGTTTGGGCCAGAGTCTTAACTGTATCGTAGAACTCGGGAAGTTCAAGCTCACCCTCGGGCACTTTGACTTTCGTTTGAGGGAAAATCCTCTCAGGATTATCAGTCGTTGGGGTTTCGATATAAGCGCACTCGAACGTCATCTGCCGGTTGTAAAAATTGGACAGCCCTGGTATACAGCCCTCATAAGCACAAGAGCCATAAGCAATCATTATCTTGGATTTGGCTCGTAAGAGTTTGGCAATGTGCTCGTTCTCCGAAGTTCGGATAGCCCCATTAAAGAGACAGGCGTCGATACTTTTATCTGGCATTTTCTCCACGTCAGCATACTTGAAATCTATGCCCACTGGCCAGAACACAATATCGGCAGCTTCAGCCAGTTTCAGAATTTTTTCGCCTATTGCTAGAGTGGCAATGTCACAACCGCCACAACTAGCCGCCCAGTAAAGAGCTATCTTAAGTTTAGCCATGCCTTGCCTCCTGATAATTTTGTTTCAAATTGCCTAATGTATTTGGCCCAAGGTTTCTTATTGATTGAGTAAAACTATTAGTTACCTCAGCAAATTTTGCTCCTTCAGAAGCTGAAACCCATTCCAGCCGAACTCTTTCTTCCTCTATCCCAAGCTGCTTCAATATCTTCTTAAGCAGCGGAATGCGGCGCATTGTCTTGTAATTCCCTTCAATGTAGTGGCAATCACCGGGATGGCAACCAAGGATTAACACACCATCAGCACCAACACTAAGAGCTTTAAGGATGAAAAAAGGGCTCACCCTGCCGCTGCACATCACCCTGATTATCCTTATAGCAGAAGGGTATTGTATTCTCGAAGTGCCAGCCAGGTCAGCACCGGCATAAGAACACCAGTTACAGCAAAAAGCTACTATCTTTGGTTCAAAGTTGTCCATTCATCCTCCTAAAAGGGCTAGTTCCAATTCACCCTTTATTGCCAACTCAATAACATAGATAGCTAACACCATTATAGTAATTTTTGCAAATTACTATAATAAATATAAATAATCTATTCGATAGACTCTTCGACACTACCCTCTCAAATACTCGTTCATATCCCTTGCTGCGCGGCGGGCAGCGCCCATAGCGCTTATTACCGTAGCGGCGCCGGTAACTATATCCCCACCAGCCCAGACTCTGTCCTTCATCGTATTGCCAGTGGTGTCATCAGCCACTACCGTACCCCATCTGGTTGTCTTCAAATCAGGGGTAGTCTGAGCAATAAGGGGATTGGGACGGGTGCCCAAGGCAGCTACCACCATATCCACATCTAGGATAAACTCACTTCCTTCTTCGGCAATGGGGCGCCGCCGACCGCTCTCATCAGGCTCACCCAGCTCCATCTCATAACACTCTATACCAACTACCCAGTTCGACTCATTACTGACGTATCTCTTTGGGTTGGTCAGCAGTTTGAACTGGATTCCCTCCTCCTGGGCATTCTCAACTTCCTCACGGCGGGCAGGCATCTCTACCTCTGAGCGACGGTAGATAATGTAAACCTCGTCAGCACCGAGCCTGAGGGCACACCGAGCTGAATCCATGGCCACATTGCCACCACCAATCACTGCTACCCTGCTGCCCACCAACACCGGTGTATCATATTCAGGAAACTTGTACGCCTTCATCAGATTAACCCGGGTCAGGAACTCATTCGCTGAATAGATGCCATTTAAGTTCTCGCCGGGAATGTCCATAAACATGGGTGCTCCGGCACCAGTACCCAGGAAAATAGCATGGTAACCGCTCTCCAGCAGTTCATCCAGCGTCATCACCTTTCCCACTACCGAATCCAGTTCAATCTTCACCCCCAGGGAAGCAACATAGGCAACCTCAGCCTGCACAATTTCTTTGGGTAGCCTGAACTCGGGGATGCCATACATCAACACCCCGCCAGCCACATGCAATGCCTCAAAAAGAGTGACGCTATAGCCGAGCTTGGCTAAATCGGCAGCCGCAACCAGTCCGGCTGGGCCTGAGCCTACCACCGCCACCCGTTTATCAGTTGGTCTTTGCAGCTTTGCTCCGGGGTTCAGCGCACCCATATTAGCCCGCTCCCAATCAGCCACGTAACGCTCCAAGCGTCCGATGGCAATAGGTGCTCCTTTCTTAGCTAGCGAGCATGCTTGTTCACACTGTGTCTCTTGCGGGCAGACGCGCCCGCAGATGCCGGGCAGGCTGTTCTTATCCTTGAGTATCCTTACCGCTTCGGGCATATTATCATCAAGGACAGCTTTGATAAAACCGGGGATATCTATTTCCACCGGGCAGCCATCAGTACAGGGATGCTTGGGACACTGTAGACAACGGCTTGCCTCGGCTTTGGCCTGGTCGGCGCTGTAACCCAAAGCAACCTCGTTGAAGTTTTTGCCACGCGTCTTGGGGTCCTGCTTTGTCATCGGCTCTCTGTTGAGATTCGCCTTAACCATGTATGTTGCTCAGACCTCCATTTAAGAGCGCTTGCTCACCTGAGCCTGCCAATGCTCAAAAGAGCGTTTTTCCTCATCAAGATAAATACGCTGCCGGGCTGAGAGCAAGTCCCAGTCTACCTGATGTCCGTCAAAATCAGGCCCGTCTACGCAGGCGAACCTCGTTACACCACCGACGGATACCCGGCAGCAGCCACACATCCCGGTGCCATCAACCATTATTGGATTCAGGCTAACAATAGTCTTCACTCCGAAAGGCTGGGTGGTCAGGGCACAGAACTTCATCATGATGGTCGGGCCAATGGCAATGACTCGGTCAACCTTCTCCCCACTCTCAAGCAACTCCTTCAGTGGCTCAGTTACTACCCCTTTGCGACCATAAGTGCCATCATCAGTAGTAACTATCAGCCGGTCGCTGACACTGCGTAGCTTATCTTCCCAGAAGAGCAAGTCCTTGCTCCGTGCCCCCAAAATGGAGATAATCTTGTTTCCCTTCTCTTTGAGCTCCTTGGCAATAGGCGCTATTGGCGCAGCACCAACCCCTCCGGCCACACAGACTACAGTACCGAAGTTGTCAATATCTGATGGTACACCAAGGGGACCAACAAAGTCAGCAATGAAGTCACCGGTTTTCAACAGCGCCAGCCTAAAGGTTGTCGCTCCCACTTCCATAAACACCAAGTTGACACTACCTTCTTTCCCATCCCAGTCAGCAAGTGTCAGAGGAATGCGCTCGCCCCTTTCATCAATCCTGACGACAACAAACTGCCCCGCCAGCGCTTTTCTAGCAATTGCCGGTGCTTCGATTTTAAATAGATGAATTTTAGTCGCTAAAGTCTCTCTAGAAACAATGCGAAACATTTACTAAACTCAGTCCCAATTCACTTAGCCAAATAAAGCTTCTATCTGAGCTAGAATTTGCTCATTAGTGAAGTGGTGCATGGAGATAGCTCCTGAAGGGCAGGCAGCAGCGCAGGTGCCACAACCCTTGCATACTGCTTCGTTTACGTGGGACACTCTCTTGTCATCTTTAGGCTGAAGCTCAATAGCCTGAAAGGGACACAAGAGTTCGCAAATCCCACAGCCTGAGCATTCATCCTCATTTACCGATGCATTTAGTGCCTCAGCCATGACATGCCCCGTTCTCAGAGGTCCGGCAGCTTTTGAAGCGGCAGCATAAGCCTGAGCAATTCCTTCAATCAAATCTGTTGGCCACTTTGCTGAGCCGCAGATGTAAATGCCATCCATAGCAAATTCCACAGGCCGGAGCTTTAGGTGTGCTTCCAATAAGAAACCAAACTCATCCAGGGAAACTTTGAGCATCCTAGATATCTGCTGGTTATCCTCATGAGGAATTAGGGGTGTGGTGAGAACAAGCATGTCGCAAGGAATCTCCAGTTCCCTTTTCCGTAGCTCATGGTATACTTTTACCTTGTCGACTTTCTTTTTCCCGATTACTTGAGGAAGCCTTTCTAAGCTGTATCTAATGAATCTAACGCCCCGCTCCATTGTCCTTCGGTAGTAAGCCTCAAAATCCGTCCCATAAGTCATAATATCCCGGTGCAATATCCACACCTTTGCCTTGGGGTTCGATTCCTTGATGAGGAAGGCATTTTTGATTGATGCCATGCAGCAGATCCTACTGCAATAAGTTCTCTCTGGAACACGAGCTCCAACACAGTTAATCATCACAATGTTCTCACCTATGGGCTCCCCTTTCTTAATTCGCTCTTCCAGCTCCAGTTGAGTAAGAACGTTGCTCATTTCACCATACCCATATTGACCTACAGGTCTCAATACCTCAGCTCCTATAGCCACTACAATAGTGCCTACCTTGAACTTACTCTCCTTGCCATCCTGATCGACGGTAATATCGAAGTTCCCTATGAATCCGGCCACATCTTTTACTTTGGAAGAAAGGTAAGTCGTGATCTTGGGGTGATTCTTGACTTTTTCAATTAATGGTTTGGTCAACGTTTCAGCCTCTTGATTTGTGGGGTAAAGCTTGTTGAGATTTAGAGCAGTTCCTCCAAGTTCTGGGGTTTTTTCCACCAAATGGACATCAAAAGCTTGATCGGCTAGATTCAAGGCAGAGCTCATCCCTACAACCCCACCTCCAATCACCAAGGCAGAGGGAGTTACCTCGATCTCAAGTTCCTCTAATGGCTCCAGCAACCTGGCTTTGGCTACTCCCATCCTTATAAGGTCTTTAGCCTTTTCCGTAGCCTTCTCAGGCTCATCCATATGCACCCAAGAGCATTGGTCTCTTATGTTCACGAACTCAAAAAGATACTTGTTTAAGCCCACGCTTTCACAAGCGGACCTGAAAAGTGGCTCATGAGTTCTAGGGGTACAGGAAGCTACTATGACCCGATTTAAATCGTATTCCTTTATCCCCTTCTTAATTGCTGATATTCCCTCTTCAGAGCAAGTATACAGATTGTGCTCAGCATGCACGACATTAGGCAATCCCTTTACGTATTCCACCACTCCAGGAACATCTACATATGCCCCTATGTTCCTGCCACAGTGACACACAAAAACGCCAACGCGAGCTTCTTCCATTTCAGTTATCTCCTGCCTAAAGACTCAGCCACTCTGCCCGCCGCTCCTGATGCCTGAGTTACCGAATCCGGGATATCCCGAGGACTATGAACGTAGCCACAGGCAAAGATGCCAGGCTTCGTAGTATCCAGGGGGTGTGACATTTTCTCTGGAGCCTTTACAAAGCCATTTTCATCTAACTCGATACCTAATATTTCTGCTAACTCCTTCGTGATTTGAGGAATCATTGCTTGGGAGAGCACTACCAGCTCTGTCTCGAAGCTCTTTATTTCCCCCGTAGTGGTATCCTCATACCAGATGATAGGGTTATCATTCTTAGGGTCAACTTCGATCCTGCCAGGGCGACCTCTGACATAACTCACATTGTATTCATCTTTAGCCCTAGCTATATATTCTTGAAACCTTTTACCCACAGCCCTCATATCCATATAAAAGACGGTCGATTTTGTCCCCGGCTCATGCTCATATGCCATCATCGCCTCTTTGGTAGCGTGCATGCAGCATACAGCGGAGCAGTAGGGGAGATACCGGAAATCTCGGGAGCCAACACACTGAATGAAGGCTATGTTGTGCGGGATCTTCCCGTCCGAGGGGCGTTTAAGTTCCCCCATTGTGGGTCCTGATGCCGCAGTCAATCTCTCATTTTCTATCGCAGTGACAACGTTCTTTATCCTTCCGTAGCCATATTCTTCCAGTTTTGACACATCGTAGAAGTCTAGGCCGGTAGCCACTATGATGGCACCAACATCAATATCCAGAATTTCGTCGGTCATGTCATGGACTATCGCGTTCGCTTCACAGGCATTCTCACATCCTTTACATTCCAGCTTTTCTGTGATCCTTAAGCAGTGTTCAGCATCCCTGATATTTTTCTTAGGCACTGCCTGGGGGAAGGTCAAGTAGATAGCTTTCCTATGGGATAAACCGATGTTGAATTCGTCAGGTACCAGAATAGGGCAAACGTTTATCCTTGTGACGGCGTCCTTTTCGCACTTTTCAATGCATTTCCAGCAACCAGTGCAGTCAAAAGTATTGTAAATTGGCTTCTCACAGTTACATTCCTCTGCCTGCTCCATGGAGCAGGTTATACCTATGAAAGCCAAGCCTTCCTTGCTAAGCACGCCTAATTCTTCGAGTTTGTCCAAAGCCCTTTCGTCACATCCCCTAGAGACAACAGCAAACTTCTTGTCAGGCCACTTATTCTTTATCTGACGAACGAAGGTCGCTAGGTTATATCGTGGTTCCAGTTCTAGCTCTTTGAGCTCTTTCTTGCTTGTGAAAAGGTAAGGGCTGACATGTCCCCATCTTCTGCGAAGCCCGATAATACCATCATAGCCCTCCTCCAAAGCTTTCTCAGCTTCCTTTTCTATTCTTTCCCTATCCAAAACCTTTTCTGCTTCCGCTATTACTGTTGTTTCCTTCTTAGCCATGCTTACCCCCTTTGCTGACCTTCACAGCACAGACTTTGAACTCGGGGATTTTAGCTTCAGGATCAATGTTTCTACTGGTGAGCTCATTGGCAGCACATTCAACAAAGTGGAAAGGTATGAACACCACCCCAGGGCGAATTCCATCGGTCACGAGGGCCTTTATCTCAATTTCACCCCGTCGTGATTTTACTTTTACCTTTTCCCCCTGTGCTATGGACAGTTTTTTAGCATCTTCAGAATTAAGTTCCACAAAGCCAGTAGGAAGTTCTCTCTCCAAGGCAGGAACCCTGCGAGTCATGGTCCCAGTATGATACTGGAACATTAATCTCCCTGTGGTTAAAGTGAACGGATATTCCTTGTCAGGCAGTTCGGCAGGCTCCTTGTAGTCTACGGCGAAGAAGTGTCCTTTCCCCCTGGCAAAGGTTTCCCCATGGAGGAATTTAGTGCCAGGGTGTTCTTTCGAGGGGCATGGCCAGGCTAGAACCTCTCCACTGTCCAAGCGGTCATAAGAAATGCCAGCATAACTGGGGGTGACCTTCGCGATTTCCTTCATAATTTCCTCAGCTGACTCATAATCGAATCCTTTGCCACCCATTTTCTTAGCAAGCTCACCAATTATGAGCCAGTCTGGCTTGGAATCGCCTATGGGCTCTATTGCCTTCCTTACCCTTTGAACTCTTCTATCCGTCGCAGTAAAGGTCCCCTCCTTCTCAGCGAAAGAACACCCAGGTAGCACCACATGGGCAAGCTGTGCTGTCTCAGAGAGGAATATATCTTGTACTACCAGGAAATCCAAGGAACTAAGAGCCTTCTTCACGTGATTTATATCTGGGTCAGAAAGCAGGGGATTTTCTCCCATGATATACATTGCCTTAAGCGAGCCCGTAAGGGCAGCATCAGTCATCTCAGTTACCGTGAGCCCTACATTGTCCGGCAGCTTAACTCCCCAGGCTTTCTCAAATTTGGCTCTTGCCGTCCTATCTGTGACTGATTGATAGCCTGAGTAAACATTTGGCAGAGCACCCATATCACAAGCACCCTGAACATTGTTCTGCCCGCGAAGCGGGTTTACTCCTGTTGACTCGCGACCAACATTGCCCGTAAGCATCGCCAGGTTAGCGCAAGATTCCACATTATCAGTGCCCGTGGTATGCTGGGTTATGCCCATGGCGTATAAGATACTTGCTCTCTCAGCTTCCCCATAAATTCGAGCTGCCTCCTCTAAAGCAGCTTGGTCAACTCCAGTTATTTCACACACTCTTTCTGGTGGGTATTCTTTCACTTTCTTTTCCAATGCAGTAAAGCCTTCGGTCTGCTGTGCAATGAAATCCTTATCAGCCAAATTCCGAGAGAGGATGAGATTCATAATGCCATTGAGCAGACAAACATCTGTTCCCGGCTTGTGTGGAAGATAAACATCGGCAAACTGAACTATAGGTGTACGGCGCGGGTCCGCCACAATTAACTTGGCTCCCTTTTCCTTAGCCCGCAAAACCCTTGAGCCTATAAGGGGATGCTGCTCTATCGTATTGCTTCCTATCACGAAAATGCAGTCTGCCCCTTCTACTTCAGGGATGCTATTGGTCATCGCTCCACTTCCAAAAGCCTTGGCCAAGCCTAGCACTGTCGAGGCGTGGCACAGCCGGGCACAATGGTCAACATTGTTTGTGCCAATGACCGCCCGAGCAAATTTCATCATGAGGAAATTTTCCTCATTGGTACACTTAGCAGAGGAAAGAAAGCCAATAGAATCGGGACCATGCTTTTCTCTTATCTCGCTTAACCGTTTGCTTACAAGGTCTAGGGCTTCATCCCAGCTTATTGGCTCAAACTTGCCATTTCTTTTTGCCAAAGGTGACTTTAACCGGTCAGGATGATTGATGAAATCTGCCGCATTTCTCCCTTTTATGCATGGCTTCCCTTCACTTATCTCGTCAGTTTTGCAAGGAACCACTCCGGTTATTTCATTATCCAGAACCTGGAGATAAAACTGACAGCCACAGCCACAGAAAGGACACACCGTTAGTACGAAGTCACTATTCATTTCCTTCCCTCCCTCTTGGCTGCAGGTTGCTTCTTCTCGGCTTTTGGTTGCTTGCGCACTGCTTGCACGAGTTTCTCTTTCGTCTCTGCATCTAAGCCCGGAATGATTTCGAAAACCGACTCAGGAGGTTGACGCCACATAAGCTGGTGGATAGCGCGCAAAGGTATATCCATAGGACACGCTTCCTCACACATTCCACAATTAACGCACAGATCGGCAATGCGATAGGCTCTTATTATCTGGAAAAGAGGAACAGCGGGAGGTATTTCCCCGGGCTTGATCCATTCCGCATCTTCTAGCTCGGCCCCATCATAAATCCATACCGGGCAGACATCACGACATCCGAAGCACTTTATGCATTTGCTGAGTTCCTTCTGCCAAAAATCCGTCCGTGATTTCTCGTCCATTAAAGCTATGCGCTGTGCCAATGTTTCAGGTTCTCTTCCCTCTCGTTCCTCTGGAGGAAGTTCAACGAATTTTCGCCTTTCGAAGGCAACATTGGTCATTGCCTGCTTTTCTTTATTCTCCTCAACGCAAGCCTGGGTGCATTCGCCACACTGGATGCAACTCGCCTCGTCTATCCTAATCCTGTCAACCCAAATTTCACCCTCAAACTCCTTTGTGTCAGTTAACTCCATCTGAGAGCATTCCCCGCAGCCGGTGCATTTATCCCAATCAACATACGTCGCCTTCTTCTTAACCTTGACCTTGAAATTTCCTACCTCGCCTGAAACCTTTTCAATTTCGGAATAAGTTAAGAGTTCTATGTTAGGATGCTGGCTTGCCTCTATCATCTTAGGAGCGAGAATACACATGGCACAATCATTAGTGGGGAAGGTCTTATCTAGTTGTGACATCCTCCCCCCGATGCTGGGCGTCTTTTCCACCAAATACACCTTAAAGCCCATATTAGCCAGGTCAAGTGAGGACTGAATCCCAGCGATGCCACCACCAATCACTAATACTGATTTACGTCCGTTTTCCCCGTTCATTTCTCGCCTCCTAAGGCGTTTGCTACCAGATTTACCAAATCCATTATCTCAATCTTTGGAGTTGTTCGATGCTCCTCCCCTTTATCTACCATGGCACATCTGAAATGGGTTTGACATTTGGGGCAAGATGTTATAATCGTCTCCGCCCCGGTTGCGGTTGCCTCAGACAATCTCTGTGTCCTTATTATGTTGGAATAGGAGTCACAATTAGTCCAAGCACTGGTGCCACAGCAAATAGAATCCCATCTACTATATTGCATCTCGACAAATTCTATACCTGGAATAGCCTCAAGCACCTTTCGGGGTGCATCATACACACCTAAATGCCTTCCTAACCTGCAAGGATCTTGATAAGTTACCTTCATTTTCACTTCATTGAACTTCATCCCATCTTTTTCTATCCTCTCCGCCAGAAATTCAGAGATATGTTGTAACTCACAACCTACATCAAAGCCGAAATTTGGATAATCCAACTTGAATGTTCGGTATCCTTCAGGGCAGGAGAAGATTATTTTCTTTACGCCGGCTTCTTTGATTTGGGCAGCATTGTGCTCAGCTAGTGTCTTAAATGTCTCTATATCGCCAGTCCAAAGCACATCATGCCCGCAGCATTTCTCATTCGGAAGCAATCTAGGCTCTATCCCAAAAGAGTTTAGGATTTTTAAGCTTGCTTCAGTGATATCAAGGGCTCTGAATTCAATATCTTCAAAGATGGGTTCAAAATATGGAGCACACCCAACCCAAAAAAGAACATCGGAGTTATTGGAAGTACGATATTTGTCAGATAACCATTCCAACCTTCTTTGCTTGATGTCAGGACTTGTCATAAGTCGTGCCAAAGATTGCAGTTGCCCCGAGTGGGCACATATACCGTGCTGTCCATTATCTTGGGCTATAGAGCGGGCTTTGCGGATAAAAACAGGAAAATCAACATCGCAAGGGCATCTCTGCTGGCAGGTGTAGCAAGTCAGGCAAGAGAAAAGTTTTTGGTTGAAAACCAATTCATCCTCAAACCCCAAAAGAGCGTCTTCAATTATTGCCCGCGGAGAGAAAGATGGATCATATTTGGCAACAGGACATACGCTCGTACACTTGCCACACTCCAGGCAGTAATAGGTCTTAGTTTCTTGAATAATATCCTCTAAATTCAAACTGCTACCTTCTCCATTCTCAAAGATGAAAAGGGTGAAGGCCCTAGCTTCTTAAGCTGATCGACAAATTCCTTGACTACTCTGGCAAACACTGTTCCCTCTGAAGTAGATATCATCTCACGCTTTAACCTTTCGTCCTCCAATCCGAGGATATGCATCATCTTACTTAGCTTGGCAAACATGGCATCGCACTTTACCGGGCCGTCTATATAATGGCAATCTGTATAGTGGCACCCGGAGACTATAACTCCATCAGCTCCTTTTTCAAACGCCCTTAAGACATAATCGGGATTTAGCATCCCACTACACATCAGTCTTACAATATAGACATTAGGAGGATATTGAACGCGGGCTGTCCCGGCTAAATCGGCTGCGGCATAAGTACACCAGTTACAGGCAAAAGCAATAATTTTAGGCTCAAATTCAGCCATGGTACACCTCCAGTAAGCCATCAACCAAACTCTCTATTTCCTGCATATTGAAATGCCTAATGGATATCGCTCCCGTGGGACAGACCACAGCACATGCTCCGCATCCTTTACATAACGCTTCATTTATGCTGGAAACCAAGCCTCCATTCTTGCTAATGACTGTGGGAGCATGAAAAGTGCAGATTTCCTCACAGCGTCCGCATCCGTGACAAATCGTTTCATCAACATGGGATACAGCTGCTTCAGTGGTGACCTTCCCTTTGCTTATCAAAGACAAAGCCTTAGATGCTGCCGCGGATGCCTGGGCTACGGTATCGGGAATATCCCTTGGTGCTTCACAGCAACCAGCGATGAAAACTCCGTCTGTCGCCGTGTTTACCGGAGCAAGTTTAGGATGGGTTTCCAGGAAGAAGTTGTCGCCTCTTTGACCTATGGTAAAAAGGCTAGCGACTTCACTGGCATCAGCCCGAGCTTGCAGGGCAGCACAGAGGATAACCATGTCTACTGGGACACGGATCATCTTCCCCAATAAG
>Ga0315546_1000175_pt1 | contig 49551 bp, 53 predicted proteins | sample SalMarSW160170MG_FD_203833 | JGI IMG/M metagenome (GOLD analysis project Ga0315546, IMG submission 203833) | Salt marsh sediment microbial communities from the Plum Island Ecosystem LTER, Massachusetts, United States - Salt Marsh Sediment SW1601-170 ...
GGTTTATTGGCGATATATCCATCACCAATTTTGATATTTCAATTTACAATCGTTATGGCAAAAGAGTGTATCAGTACCAGGGAAATGTCAGAGACTGGGAAGGATGGAACGGAAAATACAAAGGTACCGGCAAATATGTGTCTACCGGGGTATATTATTATGTTATTAAGGAAATGTATGAATTGCCTGATTATGAGCCGGATCCCAATGATCCGCACGAAGGAGTCTTGCCCGAATATAAAAGAGGATTCCTCCATGTTTATAATACCGAGTAGATCGGGAAAAAATAGAAAAGAGGCTTTCTAAAAAGTAAATACAACTATATAAAGAATAGGTTTTTTACTTTGTGTAACTTCGTGTCTTCTCTGTGAATCTCTGTGTTACAGCAATTTAAGTTATACCACAGCGCCTCCGCAGAGTAGCTTCGTCCGACGCCATAGGCTTCGTCCGACGGCTGTCAGCGCTCGCGGAAAGGTGCGCAAAGAATACACAAAGCCGCACTAAGACTTTTTAGACAGCCTCTTTTCATTATGAATACAATGGATTATTCTTCTTTTTGTTCTGCTTCGTAAGCTTTTAAAAGGTTTTCCTGAATATCTCCCGGCACGGCAGAATATTCGCTGAATTTCATTGAATACATTGCCCTTCCACCGGTGAGAGAGCTAAGAGAAGTTGAATATTTGTTCATTTCCGCAAGAGGAACTTTAGCAGAAATCCTTTCAAAGCCTCCTTCGCTTGACATTCCCTGAACAATTGCTCTTCTCCCCTGTAAATCACTCATCACATCACCCATACGGTCAGATGGGACAAGGACTTCAACATCGAAGATGGGTTCAAGAATTTTTGGTGCAGCTTTTTTAAAGGCAAGACTGAAAGCATTTCTTCCTGCAAGTTTAAATGAGATTTCATTTGAATCAACAGGATGCATTTTCCCGTCATAAACATACACGCAGATATCACGGGCGTATGAACCGGTGAGAGGACCTTCTTCCATTTTTTCCATAAGTCCTTTCAGTATAGCGGGCATAAATCTTGCATCAATTGATCCACCGACGATGCAATTGTAATACATCAATTTACCACCCCACGAAAGTTTATGTTCATCTTCTCCACGCACAGAAACTTTGATTTCTTTACCATCAATTTTGAAATTATTCTTTGGTTTGGCTCCTTCTATATACGGTTCGATGATCATGTGAACTTCCCCAAACTGACCGGCCCCACCGGATTGTTTCTTATGACGGTAATCGGCTTGTGCAGCTTTTGTTATCGTTTCGCGGTAAGGAATTTTAGGTGCTATGTATTCCGTTTCGATCTTAAACTGATTGTCAAGATGCCATTTCAGGATGTTCAGGTGATACTCACCCTGACCATGAATTATGATCTGTTTTAATTCTTTCGAATACTCAATAACAATAGTCGGATCCTCCTGGTGCATGCGGCTTAATGCTTCGCCTAACTTTTCTTCGTCTCCTTCACTAACCGGTTTGATTGCCGTACGAAATTTTGGTTCGGGCAATGATACTTTTTCAAAAGCAATTCCTTTATCACTTAAAGTATGATTGAATTTTGTTCCTTTTAATTTAACTGTTACACCAAGATCTCCGGCGTTGAGTGCAGTTGCTTTAGTTCTGTTTTTCCCCGCGCTCGCAAAAATCTGTGATAATCTTTCCTTGTTTTGCGTGGTTGTATTGGTAAGGTCCATACCTTCTTTTATTGTACCGGACATTACTTTGAAGAAGATTACTTCGCCGATGTGTTGTTCTATACTTGTCTTGAAAACAAACAATGCAGCAGGACCTGAGGAATCACATTTTACCTCGTTCCCTTTTTTATCTTTAAGGGAAGGCAATTGATTGGGGCTGGGAGCTGTATTGCTAATAAATTGCAGCAAACGACCAACTCCCATGTCTTTTTTAGCTGACATACAAAATACCGGAAACATCCCCCGACTTAAGAGTCCAACAGTTATGCCTGATCTCATCTCTTCCTCAGTTAATCCGTCATGTTCAAAGAAAAGTTCCATCAATTTTTCATCGTTCTCAGCAGCTTTTTCAACGAGTTCGTTCTGATATTCTGCTGCACGATCGGCTTCACTCTCAGGAATATCCAAAGTTTCCATTTTCCCGTCTTCACCAAATTTGTACATTTTCATGGTAAGAACATCAATGACCGAATTAAAACCGACACCTGCATTTACAGGATATTGAACAATTGTAACAGCATTTCCAAAACGTTCTTTTGCCAATTCAACTGTTTTTTCAAAATTCACTTTTTCATGATCCAGCTGATTTACTGCTATTAACATAGGTTTACCGACTTTTGCCAGGTATCTGTTATGGATTTCTGCTCCAACCTCAACACCATTCTGTCCATTAAGCACCATCACAGCTGTGTCAGCAGCTACAATTGATGTTGATAAGCCGCCAATAAAATCGTCCAAACCAGGAACATCGAGGATATTTATTTTTGAATTATTGTATTCAGTATACAGGAGAGAAGAAAAAACTGAGTTTTCGTTTTCGTGCTCAATTTCCCTGTAATCAGAAGCTGTGTTTTTATGATCAATCTCTCCCCGGCGATCAATTACTTTACCTTCAAAAAGCATGGCCTCGGCAAGTGTTGTTTTTCCGGATCCTGAATTACCAACAAGTACAATGTTTTTAATCTGTTCGGTCGTGTATGCTTTCATCTTTATTTTAGAGTTATTAGTATTATTTTTTAGTGCCTTTTTATAAGAGGATATTAGCGGCAGGATGCAAAAGTATAATAATTTTTTGTTTAGCCGGAATTAAGGTTGTGATTTTTACCTCTTTATTCATGAGACTCAAATTTCAAAAGCACAGCGCATTGAAATTTGTAAGTCGAATTAATCCCGATAGCATAGCGTATCGGGATAAATGAATTTAACCTGCTAGACTGGCAGGCTTGTACTCCGATGCTTGCATCGAAAAAAAAGAAATTTCTATTTTGATACCTCGATATCTTGCTGCGAGGTAGTTCATTGAAAAAGCAATATGACAACGCAAATGAGGATCAATCAATTTATATTCTGTAATTGGCCTGCAGAGTTAAATCTAAGCAGTACAAATACGTGATCAGAAATTCAGAATAATTTGGAAATGATTTAGTCAGCCCGGTAGAGATGGATAAACCCATTTTGGTTGTAACGATCTGTTGAGTCACCTTCAATTGCTTCCAACACAAAATAATACACACCGATAATTAATTCCTTGCCTGAATTTGTGTTCCCGTCCCAATGTATTACTGGGGCTTCCTGTTCGTATACAAGTAGTCCGTACCTGTTAAATACCTGGAAGCGCAAAACAATGTTAAGATTTTGCGGATCGATGGTATAATACCCTCCAAGACCGGCAACAAATACATTCGGAAGTACCACATCATCATATACCTCGATAATTTGAGCGGATCTTGAAAAGCAGCCATATACGTCATCGATCCATAGCGTTACTTCATAAATTCCCGTATCAAGCGTAACACTGTCTATTGCAATATGCTGATTATCAATAGTTACAACATAATCATTGATTCTGATATCCGTACCGGTCAATTCGTTGTATCTCCAATTGTAAAAGTATGTAGCAAATGTATCTGTTATCGGATCCAGAGGAATAAACCTGAAATTATGGTTGGGGGCATATTCTTCAACCCGGAAAGTGGCATTCACCGTTCGGTGTACAGTAATATAGTCTGTTTTTATGATAGCATCTGAACTATAACCATTTATCACCATTGTAACTGTATAATTTCCTTCCTCATTGTATTCAAATTCTACAGTATCTGTGGCATTGGCAACTGTATCAGCCACATTACCAATACCAAAATACCATTCTACATTTGTTATTGTATCCGTGTCTACCGTAGAAGGATCAAGAATAAATCTTACAGCAAAGGGAGTACATCCCATTGTTTCACTGGCTGTAAAATCAGTCTGAGCCTGAACTGATTCCAGCAAAAATAGTTGGATAAATAAGATATATCCTATCCACCATCGTCTCATAGGAGCCATCATTCATGTAAAATTATGATTCTTGCTCACTTACTAACGAATATTTTTTGTCAATTTTTTAACAACTTTGAAATTATTGAAGAATTCTTTCGCAAACACACGGATAACAGTATATGTAGGAATTGCCAATATCATTCCTGCAATTCCTGCAAGCGATCCGGCAATCAAAATTACAAGAAAAATTTCCAGCGGATGTGCATTCACACTGTTTGAAAATATAAGTGGCTGAAAAACAAGATTATCAATCAATTGAACAATAACAAATACCAATACCATAAGTCCGATAAGAGGCAATAATTCTGAATAGAAATTCAATTCCAGATGAGTGGCAATACCAATCAATACACCAATTGAACTGCCGATTATGGGTCCGATATAGGGGATAACATTCAGCACAGCAGCGATGAGACCAATCAGCAAACTCAGGCCAAAATCAAGACCTACTATAGTAAGGCCGGTTGTAACAAGAGTAAAAATTCCGATTATCTGGCCTAAAATTCCGATAAAATATCGCATCAACAATTTGCGGGTTGAGTTCATGGCATGTTTAAATGCTTCAACATGTTTATCGGGAACCATAGAAAGTAAAGCTTCGGCAAACAGGCGTTCATCTTTCAGGAAAAAAAATGAAATAAAAGAGATAGCAAAAACTGCAATGAAAATATTCCCCAGTATGCCGGCAAAAGAACTGAAAACCCCGGATATAAATGAAACATTAAAAATTGCAAGAGCTTTCTGTGAGAGGAATTCATGAACAGTAAATTTTTCCTGCCCATCCACCTGGTATTTCTCGATTATGCTTTCAATTTTGGCGATAGGTTCCTGCAGTGATATCAGTACTTTTTGTGTGTCGATGGTGGATAAATCATTTACTTCATAAATTACCAGAGGTATTACAATCCTGAAAAAAGCAAAGAAGACTATCCAGATTAACAGCAATGTAATAAGTGCCCTTAGCCATTTAGGCAATCGGAATTTGCGGATTCTTATTTTACCAAGTGCCTCAACAACAGGTCTTCCAATTAATGCAATAACTGCTGATATGAGTATATAAGCTACAATATGAATAAAATACCAAATTGTTAGGATGGCAAGTAGAATGCCCAATCCGATCAGGATATAGCGAAATGTTGAGTTCATCGAGGGATTTAATTTTTGTAAAAATAAATCTTTCTGAGGGTTCTTAAAAATATTGGCATAATATTACAATATCCGGGCATGGAAAATCAAAACTCATAACAAATAAAAAATTGTTCAAATCATTTTAATTAAATCTTTGTTAAAATATATAGATACAAAATTTCAGAATTCTATTTTTGCATTGAAGGAAGAACAATTCTATGAAGCAATATCTGAATCTTTTGCAGCATGTACTCGCTGAGGGTGAAAAAAGACATGACAGAACAGGGACAGGGACAATCGGAGTCTTTGGATACCAGATGAGATTTAATCTTCAGGAGGGATTTCCGCTTCTTACGACCAAAAAATTGCATTTGAGATCTATTATTCATGAGTTGCTTTGGTTTCTAAGTGGAGATACCAACGTTCATTATCTCCAGGAAAAAGGGGTGAGAATCTGGAATGAATGGGCTGATGAAAAGGGTGAACTTGGCCCTGTTTATGGCCATCAATGGCGTTCCTGGACAGCTAATGAAGGAGATACTGTTGATCAGATCGCCAGTGTTATTGAAGCCATTAAGAGTGATCCGACTTCCCGCAGGCATATCGTTAGTGCCTGGAATGTCGGAGACCTTGAAAAAATGGCTTTACCTCCCTGTCATATTATGTTTCAGTTCTATGTTTCCGGTAATCGGTTATCCTGTCAGCTGTATCAGCGCAGTGCGGATATTTTTCTTGGAGTGCCATTTAATATTGCATCCTATTCCTTGCTTTTAATGATGATTGCCCAGGTAACAGGATTAAAACCCTATGAATTTATTCATACACTCGGAGATGCCCATATTTATCAGAATCATCTTGAACAAGTGAAGATCCAGATCTCAAGGGAGCCAAGAAAACTCCCGGATATGACATTGAATAAGGAAATTAAAAACATTACCGATTTCAAATACGAAGATTTTACACTTGAAAATTACGACCCCCATCCGCACTTAAAGGGTATAATATCTGTCTGATCTATGAAAAACATTTCCATCATAGCAGCCATAGGAAAGAATAACGAACTAGGGAGAAATAATGAATTGTTATGGCACATTCCTGAGGATATGAAGAGATTCAAAAGAATCACTTCCGGGCATGCGGTCATTATGGGCAGGATAACCTTTCATTCCATCAACAATAAGCCTTTGCTAAATAGGCGCAATATAGTGCTTACCAAAGATACAAGCTTGTATTTTCCGAATATTGAGATGGTGCACTCTGTGGATGAGGCATTGGAATTGGTAAAATTGGAAAGTGAGGTATTTATTCTGGGAGGAGCGGCGGTTTATGAGCAGTTTTTGCCTTTTACACACAAAATGTATCTGACAAAGGTACATAGAGAATATGATGCAGATGCATTTTTCCCCGTATATGATGAGTCGGACTGGCACGTTATTGAAAGAAAAGATATCGTTGGTGATGAGCAGTCCGGTGTTGATTACTCATTTGTTACTTTAAAGAGAAGGAAGTAAAGATTTTTATAGACTTAAATCCGGATTACTAATAGTATTAAAATTATAAGATATATGCTGGGAATGAAGTTTATAGGCCGTCAAACCACGTGGAAACTGGTAATAGAGGAGTAAGTATTTACCCTAATTATTGGTATTCTCACGCAAAAATTCTGGTCATTAATCAATTTAATTCAACTGCTCATTCGATTTAGCGTAAAGTTTACCGAAACAACCTGCATAAGGCTGAATTTACGAATATGAATAAGTTAGTATATTATCTGATAATTTTATTCTTTTTCGCATCGTGTTCTCATTCGCGTATTGTGATAACAGAGAATGAATTACCAGAGGAAATATTTTATCTTCCCGACCAGATAAAACCCTATACCGGCCGCTGTATTATGCATTATAACAATACGGAGATCATAAAACAGGAAATGGTCTTCAGAAACGGAAAGCTGAACGGTGAATTCATTGCTTATTACAAAGACGGCAGCATAAAAAGGAAGGGTGAATTTATTAATGGTAAGTACAACGGAAAATGGGAGCAATGGGCTGAAAATGGGAAAAAGTTGTATGAAGTTCATTACAAAAATGATACTTTGAGCGGAGATTTCATGGTATGGTATTCCACCGGTGTATTGAAACAGAAAGGTGTATACGCTGAAAATACACGCTCTGGTCAGTGGATCGAGTATGATGAAGCCGGGATGATCATTAAAAAAATGAATTACAACTAATCATAGCGCAATAAAAAAGGTAAGAAAAGAAAGGCAATTGAAACCGTGTTCCAAGAGGGAACGATCGTTTCCTCTTTTCTTTTTCTAAATACCAATAACCTTCTGCGATGATAGGATTAATTTATAAGTCTCAGACTTACTAATTAAGTAAGTTGATTTACTGTTTAGATAAAGGAACCATATACCCACAGGTAATATTTACACCCCTGTTTTTTATTGTAACACCCTTGTATATTTCTTGTTCATCCCCATTGGCCATATTTAGGAATCCATGATTGTAGTTTATGTTTAAAAATATATCTCCTATCCACACTTTATAGCTCACACCGGCACCGATTACCAGGCTTAAATCCAAACGATTAATGCCTGAATCTTTGAAATCTTCCGACTTCATTTTTTCATCAACATTAAAATAACTAATACCCTCTGCTTCGCTATCTGAATACCCATCCATTTTTACCCTGCCATTAAGAATATATCCAACACTTGGGCCTAATAAAACATAGGTACTAAGTGTCTTTTTTGTAAAATAAAATTTTCCCTGCACAGGCAATTCCAGGTAATTGTATCTGTTTAATCCTTCCGCTTCAAAATAAGCAGTATAGTAGGAGTAGGCTGTTTTAATCTTGTTTCCTTTTTGATGGTATGTCAGTGCAGTAAATATTGCAAACCTGTTAGACAATGAGATTTCTAAAGGAATGCCGATAATAAGACCATAGCCAACTTTTTGCTCCTCTTTATCAGGGACCATAAGAGACGGATTACTTGCAAAGTCAACCTCCTTTTTTGTCTTGAATAAATTACTCCCTACAGTAAGTCCTATAGAAACCTGCGAAAATATAGATGTGTATAACATTATGCATGAGACAAACAGAATGATCTTTTTCATATTCGTAATTCTTATAATTTGGAAAAATTGGTTTTTGCTTTATAATAATTAATGTCATCAACAGGTATATCATCAACAATATAAATATTTTCCAGTAATCTAATTCCTATTTCTAATTTACTTGTGAATGTAACAAGTGTTGACCTTTTAAATGAATATTTCTGCTATTCAAGCTCCAATCCACTACCCTGACAGGGTGCCAAAAACCCTGCCAAGGTTGGCCTTGATAATGATAACGCAACCCTGTCAGGGTAAATCTTTAAAGTTTTACTCCAGCTGCAACTCATACACCCTGTCATCATACATATCGTAGCGGATTATACCGTAGATGTCTGAATAGTATATTACTTTTACTTTATAATATTCCGGATCATCAACAGGAATATCAACAACAACATAAATTTCTTCCAGTAAAGTATCTCCCAGTTGGTAATTCACAGAAGGGGTAGTATCATAATAAAAACTCCCTACTCGCATTGCACCTGTAAATGTAACGTGTTGATAATTTCGAGAAAAACCCTGAATTGGACAATTCTCACAACCTGTAATCCCTTCATAATAAACTGCTAAAATTTCATCACCTTCCTTCTTGTCAATGATTTCATGAGCATTAACAATGTTACTTATTCTATAAGTATCTGTCAGTGAACCGCTTTTAAAAATAAGGGTGTCGTTTTCTTCAAAGATAAACCACTTTGAATGGTCAAGATAGTTAATTTCAGAATCCTTTGTGCAGGAAACCAGTAAAAACATTATAGCACCAATTGCATAAATATTATTTTTCATGTTACTCGATTAAGTTACATTAATTTCATTTTTAATAATTTAATACTAACATAGCACAAAAACCAAGCCATTTAAGGGCATGCCGGATAATCATCAATTGGCAATTTCCTGTAATAAACAGGCAACCCATCATGTGTAATTCCTGAAGTATTTGCCTCAAAAGTACCATTACCTATTGCTTCAAAACCAGGATTAAGAATAATACTTTCGCCTGCTGAGAGAATGATGTTTTTCCCATCTAAAATTAATGATCTGGAACAAGTAATATTGTATTTAGCCCGAGGTTCCGGGCCCCATGGAATGCCGAGTCGGTAATCAGAAATATTTTCGACAATTGGAAGATTTGCTAACCAAAACAAATTGTGAAGCAGCATGTAATCCAATCCATTGTATTCACCTGTAAAATCATCATCAGGGCTATTATTATTTTCAGGCCATATTAACCTGGATGTTGAAGACCAGTTAGGATTTCTTGAAATTATATCACCATTATCAAGTTTAATCTTATTTGGGCCACAACTTGGAGCGCAATTGAGCAGAGCAAGAATAGAATTTCTATCAACACTGCTAATTTTGCTATAGTCATTATTTATTACCGACCAGATAAGAGGTAAATGTTCATACTTAAATATCTGACTATCATTTTGCTTTCTTATCAATACATCATAAGGGCTTACTCCATTGGCATCAGAAATATTACCAGTTGCACATAAACTTCTTAATTTATAATCATCAATTAATTCATCAGTTAAGGTGTGTTTTTTTGTATCAATACTAAAGGACGTAGGACAATTTGGACCAATATCAATAAATTTCTGATCCCATCCATCTCCTTTTGCCCAAATCTCAATATCAACATAACCATGACCGCCAAGCCAATTAAACCTATTATCAAAAAACAGATATATTTCAGTTGGTTCAGCGTGTAATGTTAATCCTTTTCTAAATATGGTCCCACTATGAGTAGTTGGCGAAAATTCTACGTTATTTAAAATTCTATTTGCTGCTTCAGAAAAACCATAGGAAGCATAAAACAAAGTGCCATCGAAATCCCCATCTCTATTGAACAAACCATCACCTTCATAAACCAGATTCCCGGTTACAGGGTTTGCCAGATACCAATTAGAGCTAATTCCGTAACAAGCCGAAAATCCACATATGCTCCAGATATATGGTTCATGAAAAGTCATATTCTGAAATATCCTTCTTACATTTCTTTTGGCCATTTCTTTAAAATCTACTTCAAATCCATCAACAGTTTCATTATCTACTAAAGCTTCAACGAGTGTAAACGACTCAAGGTAATGCAAGCAATTATCTATGCTTGACTCACTAGGTGGATTAGCAAGGGCGTTAAAATCTTCAAAGGCTAGGTTAGTCTGTTCAAAATATGGATCTGTCCCATTTGGTTTATACCTGTTCCAAAACTCTTCTTTTATATCATCTCGAATAAAAAAACCATTAATAAGACTCGAAGGTCCTCCATAATATGATTCAGCAGTTCTATCTAAACGCTCAAATGAGTTTATGGCGTAGCAAAGATCCCTTACAGTTTGAGAAACATCTTGTCCATAGTCTTTTAATAACCTATATTCAGTTGCCAACATAGAAATATATTGGTTTAAAGCACCATTTCCGTCATCCCAGCCAATAGCATCAACTTCTATTCTATGTGCTGGTATATTAGTGCCGGGGTATGCATAATTATCTGTTACTACAAATTGCTTTAATCTTTCCCTGTAAAACCAATATTTTTCCAGGTTGTTTGGATCACTCTGGCCTTTCAATGCCATTCCAAAAGCAATAAGCAGCATTAAGCTTAGAGCTCTTTTTATAAGGATTTCCTTATTGAAAACCTTATAATTTTCTGCAATTAGATTACTGATTAATTTCATTATTAATTAGTTATTATGTTAAATAATTAATCAGTTAGAATCATCTTCTCAATTCCAATAACTTCTCCATCTGCAATTAATGAATAATGATATATACCGGGTTGAAGTTCAGAGCCATAAATCACTGCACTTCCATATTCCCTTTCAACAACAGTCATGCTTTTTACCTGTTTGCCCTGCAAATCGTATATGGTTAATGTAGCCTTTTCAACGGTTTCCGGTAAATAAAATTCAATTTCCGTATTTTCAGAAAACGGGTTGGGCTTGTTTTGCATAAGCTGTGCAACATTTTCAGTAACCTCAGAGATATCAATACTGCCGGAATTCTTCATTTTAACATCTTTCACTTTGGTTTCAAGGTACTCAATTCTTTTATTTTGTTCTTTCAATGCTTCTACCAATAATGGGATCATTTCAATATAATTAATACTAAGATACCCACTGCTGTCTTCATAAACTAAATCTGGATAAAAGTCCTTAAATTCTTGTGCAATAAAGCCATAATGCTGTTTATCAACATCCCAATTATCATTCAAATACTCCGGCTTTTTAAGTTTGTATTTTTTAGCTTTCAATTCATACAACTGGTTTATTTCATCTTGTTTTGTCTCCTTGATGTCGTCTTTATGTCTTTCATCAGACCATGTCACTACTCCTGTAGCGTTTATATCACCACCCACATCCAGACTGTATTGAGGAGAGTTTGGCCCGCGATTAAGAGCTACAAAACCGCTGCTGTTTAATAAAACGAAAGATGGAAAAGATTGAGTTAGACTTTTAATAGTAAAATTTGTAGAGCCGGTTAAATTAAAATAGGCACTTCCCATATTAAAACCCTTATTGAAATAAAAATACGATCGATCAGTTTTAAAATCACAAGTGCTAGTAGTAGTTGCTCCTATTTCGACATAACCAGAGCTTGATTTAATTTTTAAAGGATAGCTTGTTGGTTCACAGGAACCAATACTTACATTGCCTGTCTGGCCAATTTTAAGTTGGGAGAAGGCAATCGATACAATAAAAATTGCTGTAGATAACAAAAAAACTTTCTTTTTCATTTTAACGAGTTTTAGGTGAATAGAAAAAATATATCATTTAATATGCATTATGCATTTAAATGATCTGTAACAAACACAACTATTTCTGCTTAACACAGTCTGTGTAATATGGAATTAAATTTTATTTACCTGGCACATAACTTCCTTTCTTAGGCCTGCAAGAAGCTAATATATATATATATATATATGAAAATCAAAATGAAAAGTGTAATTCTTTTTGAGGAGTTCATTATCGATTGATACCAGGTTGCATTTCGTGGATTGTAAACGTCATGAATCCTGTTGGCAGACGAAACGCTTTCCAATTGCATATTCCAAACCCTGGGTTTACACCCAGGGCTATTGATATTTCACTCCTTCGGAGTTAAGAATACAAACAGCTATAGGATTTTACCTTACACATACCCCTGATTTCCTAAGGGGAAATGGTGGAAGGGCAAAAGTCCGAAGGACTTAAATAATAATAGCCATGGGTATCGCCCATGGTATGGAACATCGCTCTTGAATGCGCACCATCTGCCAGGATTATTCTGTGGCACTGCATTGTATGGTGCGCAATGCTAAAAATGATTTCGCAGAAATCATAAATCCCGCCTTAAAAAAATGTGTTAAGAAAATCAAGGAATGAAGCGTTAAAAAAGAAAACCTGTTTGAATAACGCTTGAGCGTTATGAGTTTTTTTCTTTTAGTGGAATGAATTGATTTTTAGCAATTTTTTCACCAGCGGATGATTTCTTTGGTTCCTTTCTTCATCAAGGAAGAAAGGAACTCGTTCCGTCAAGGGAACGGAACGAAAAAGAGGAATGTGTGGTGGAGAGAGAAATGAAAGTAAACTTTCAACGTTCCGGAAATAATTCTTTTGAAACAGGAAAAGATGGGGTTGTTCGCCCCGATTGTATATCGGGGCTCACGGACCCGGGGTTCGACATGAATAAGAAAAACCTTTTGCTGGCTATAGAGGATTTATCAGGCTTATTCTTTCAATATGAAATTCCTGACTTATTCGGGAGATGGTTTGATTTGCCGTCTAAAAAAGATCACGTAGAAATTCAAGCGGGGTTTTCGTGTGTGAATGCTATTGGCGAAACCTTGTTTGAGCGGTTGTACTATAATTGAACTGATTCCTATACAAGATTTGATACGTAATAAAATGGCAAAGTGAAGCCTGAAGAAGCGAGTTTTGGTTTCGCAGGGAGAAAACCATGCGTAGAATTCAAGCGATTTTTTTCAAACGGTGACTTTTTTGCTTTCTTTTTGTGTGGCAGACAAAAAGAAAGTCGTTCCGTCAGGGAACGGAACGAAAAACAGGAATGTGCGGTGGAAAGAGAAATGAAAGCAGGTTTTTAACGCTCAGGAAATGGATTTTCCACAATAGTTGGGGATGGGGTTGTTCGTCCCGATACATATCGGGACTCACGGACCCGGGGTTCGACATGAATAAGAAAAACCGGTTCCATGCTTCGCATGTATACCGTTTTTCTTTCCCCTTCACTTATGAAAGTAAACTTTCAACGTTCAGAAAAAAGAAAACCGGTTTTATGAAAACCGGTTTTTTCTTATTCAGGGTGGAAGATGGGGCTTCCCGAATAAGATTTTGTAGCTCATACTTCGCACAAAATCTAAACCGGGACAGGCTTCTCGCCCCACTTTATGTGAATAAATAAGGTATATGCTATTAAAAAAGCCCTAGGGTTTTCTAAGGCTTTCGGGTGGAAGATGGGGCTCGAACCCACGACTTCCAGAACCACAATCTGGCGCTCTAACCAACTGAGCTACATCCACCATGTAAAAAGGACAATATTTCCTTCTTAAAAGCTCCCTGCTTAAACCAATTCCGAAACTTAGAAAATCTGTGATTTTCGTAAAGTTTCGAGAATACTCGAAAAACAAAGAAATTTCCAAGAAATTTCTGTTTTTCGGGACTACATCCACCATATCAGGGTGTGCAAAGTTAATATCTTTTTTGAATTGTATACAGCTTCATTATAAAGTGATACTATTCTCTTGTTCATCTTTTTTGCCAATCAGAGTGGTCTGTGTTGCCTCACAGTATTATAAATATTTAATGGTGTTCGGCGAGCCCTCATCATATAAACATATTGTTAAAGAGATTAATACATTATTGGTGGAATCACTTTTTTTACAATAACGATTGTAATGATGAGGGGTTCAATTTGAAAATCAGTATTTTTATCGTTTTAACTTGGAATTAATGTAGATGAATCTCATTGAAATAACAAATAAGGAACAGGCAAGAGAGTTTTTACAGGTTCCTAAAATATTGTACAAAGGAGATAAGAATTGGGTTTGTCCTTTGGATGTTGAAATTGAAGGTATTTTCAATCCTGACTCCAATATTTGCTTTCAGAATGGTATAGCAAAACGTTGGGTGCTGAAAAACGATAAAGGCAAATTGATCGGACGGATCGCAGCATTCATTGATCACAATAAAGCGAATTTGTATGAACAACCAACCGGCGGGGCAGGATTTTTTGAATGCATTCACAACCAGGAAGCAGCCAACATGCTGTTTGATAAAGCAAAGGAATGGCTAAGTTCAAATGGAATGAAAGCCATGCAGGCTCCGATCAATTTTGGGGAAAACTACAACTACCAGGGTGTACTTATTGAAGGATTTATGCAACAAGCTTATAGTATGACCTATAATTACCCTTACTACAAAGAATTGTTTGAGAATTATGGGTTTAAGAATTATTTTGGACAATGTTCTTTTCATAAAGATCTTTCAGAGGGCTTTCCTGATCATTTGGTGAAATTTGCCGAATACACTGCTTCCCGTCCAGGCTATAGTTTTGAGCATTTTGAATTTAGAAATATAGATAAATATGTTGATGATTTTGTTATTGCATACAATACCATTTGGTCGGCATTTCATGACGGATATATTCCTCTCCGTCACAATGAGATCAGAAAAATAATAGAAGAAGCCAGAATGGTAATCGAAGAGGAATTTATTTGGTTTTCCTATAACAAAGGCAGAACGACCGGATTGATGGTGGCTTTCCCTGACGTAAATCAGGTTCTTAAAAAATTAAAGAATGGCAAGCTCAACCTTTTAAACAAATTAAAACTTTTGTATTACAAAAAAAGAGCTGTAACAAGATCGAGGGTCTTTATTTTTGGAATTTTGCCTGAGTATCAGAATAGCGGTATCTTAGCGGCATTGTTTTACCAATTGGTTAAAGTTCTTACAAAAAGACCCCGGTATAAAGAGATTGAACTTTCGTGGGTAGGCGATTATAATCCGAGAATGTTAAGCATTTACGATAAGATCGGTGGTAAATTGATGAAAAAGCATGTCACCTACCTGTATCATTTTGATCCAAATGTTCAATTTAAACGATTCAATAACGAATTCGAAGGAAAATTGTACAGGTAAATAATTTCTATACTATGTAATTTTGGAAAAAGAAATTTTTATGTAATTTTGCAAACCCAATATTTGGAGCTGGAAATTAAGGTAAATAAAAAGAAAATGAAAAAAGACATACATCCAAAGAATTACAGGCAGGTTGCATTCAGGGATATGTCAAACGGCTATACTTTTGTGACCCGATCTACTGCAGCTACAAAAGAGACTGTAAAACTTGAAGATGGGAAAGAATATCCATTGATTAAGTTAGAGATTTCAAATACTTCACATCCGTTTTATACCGGCAAGATGAAATTTGTGGATACAGCCGGGCGTGTTGATAAATACTACAGCAAATACAAGAAGCATTTGGATAAAAAGGCAAAATAGTTTATAATTATCTTTTGAAGATTTTTAAAGCTCCGCTATTTTCATAAGAAAATCCGGAGCTTTTTTAATATTACTTAACTTCGTAAACTATGTCCAGTCAAAAGAATATAATTTTTTTCGATGATCAAAACAGAGATAACCTGCTTCCACTTACCTTTACAAGACCTGTTTCTGAACTTCGTGTAGGGATTACTACCATTAAGGAAAAGTGGTTATTTTACATGGGAGCCTCAGTCTCATATCAAACCGTTGATTATTTAAGTAAGAAATACCCTCTGAAACTTGAAAAGGATACTATATTTATAAATTCCTGCCTGATTCCCGATCAAAAACTGGTAGATACTATTACCGGTTTACATGATAAAGAAGTTCTCAGAAGGGGGGATATCATTCTTGCTTACCATGGCTCAAAACCTGAAACAGTTGAAAACCTAATTCGTTGGGAAAAACCGGCTGAATATACTGATGAAGTGATTTCTATCAGAAATCCTTGGGATATTTTTCTGTTGAATGATAAGGTACTGAAATCGGACTTTTTAAATATTACCAGTGGCCGCGTATCTCAAAAAGCAAGTGATACAAATACAATAATTGGTGAACATCAGGTATTTCTGGAAGAGGGAGCCAAAGTGGAATGCTGTGTTATGAATACTTCTGCCGGACCTGTTTATATAGGACGGGATGCAGAGATAATGGAAGGATCATCGGTCAGGGGACCTCTGGCTTTATGCGATGGTTCTGTTGTTAAGATGGGTTCAAAACTTTATGGAGCAACAACCATCGGTCCGTATTGTAAAGTAGGTGGTGAAATCAACAATTCAATATTTTTCGGCTATTCGAATAAAGCTCATGACGGTTTTCTTGGGAATGCCGTCATTGGAGAGTGGTGTAATCTGGGAGCTGACACAAACAACTCCAATTTAAAAAACAATTACGCATCTGTCAAATTATGGAATTACCCAAGAAATAGATTTATTGATACCGGCCTTCAGTTTTGCGGCTTGATCATGGGAGATCATTCAAAATGTGGAATTAACACCATGTTTAATACAGGTACTGTGGTTGGAGTAAGCACAAACATACATGGTTCAGGATTCCCTCGTAATTTTATTCCGTCATTTTCATGGGGAGGATCAGGAGGGTTTAGAGTGTATGCTATTAAAAAAGCATTGGAAACCGCAGAAATTGTCATGAATAGAAGGAATTTACCGCTCACCGGAACGGATATCGAGATCTTAAGTCATGTTTTTGAACTATCGAAGAAATACCGTAAAGAATAATTCGGAAGTATGTTTATGGCACGTTGATTGTCATGTACAAAGGAATCAATATGCAAAACAAACATCTGACAGTTTGTCTTGTTGTTTAGTTTATGAAAGAGGAGAAAATATTTATATGGGCAAGCGTACGGAAAACAATCTGAATAAAGTATTTATTGCGAGTTCTGTTGATGATGAGACTGATTTCATTCCATTAATTACAGATGAAGATGAGGATATTCTATTAAAAAGTGATATACCTGAAATCCTGCCAATTTTACCTTTGCGTAATACTGTTCTGTTTCCTGGAGTTATCATTCCGATTTCCGTTGGAAGAGAACAATCCATGAAACTGATCAGGGATATTTATAAAAAAAACAAAATTCTGGGAACTGTATCCCAAAAAGATCCTTCAAACGACACACCTCAAATGAAGGATTTGTATTCTGTTGGCACAGTAGCACAAATCATACGTATTTTAGAAATGCCTGACGGATCGACCTCAGTGATCATACAGGGCAAAAGAAGGTTTATTCTCGAAGAACAGGTCAAAGATTACCCCTACCTTATCGCCAAGGTATCACAGTTAAATGACATAAAGCCAAAGAAAAAAGATTCTGAATTTGAGGCTATTGTCGGATCCTTAAAGGATTTGTCCCTGAGAATAATTAAGCTTTCAAGCAATATTCCTCCTGAGGCTTCATTTGCAGTAAAAAACATTGAGAGCTCAACATTCCTGATAAATTTTATCAGTTCGAACAGTGATATAAAGCTCAGTGATAAACAAAGTCTCCTTGAAAAGGATGATTTGAAAAAACGCGGAATAGCACTTCTTGAATTTCTGGTGCGTGAAGTACAGATGCTGGAATTAAAAAATGATATCCAGTCGAAAGTGAAACTGGATATCGATCAGCAACAACGTGAATTCATGTTGCATCAGCAGATGAAAACCATTCAGGATGAGCTGGGAGGAAGCCCCATAGAACAGGAAATAGAAGAACTTAAGGAAAAGGGTTCACACAAAAAATGGAACAAAGAAGTACAGGAAGTATTTGATAAGGAATTAGGCAAACTTCACAGAATGAATCCGGCAACAGGAGAATATTCCGTACATGTAAACTATTTACAGACTCTTCTTGATATTCCCTGGAATACTTACACAAAAGACAATTTTAACCTGAAACGCGCCAGGAGAATTCTGGAAAAAGATCATTATGGTCTTGAGAAAGTTAAAGACAGAATACTTGAGCACCTTGCTGTGTTGAAGCTGAAAGGAGATTTAAAATCACCGATACTCTGTCTTTATGGTCCTCCGGGTGTCGGCAAGACATCCTTAGGAAAGTCTATAGCTCATGCATTAAACAGAAAATATGTAAGAATGTCGCTTGGAGGATTGCATGATGAGGCTGAAATACGCGGACATAGAAAAACATACATAGGAGCTATGCCAGGCCGGATTATTCAAAGCCTTAAAAAAGTAAAATCTTCAAATCCCGTATTTGTATTGGATGAAATTGACAAAGTCGGGAGAGATATCCATGGTGATCCGGCATCCGCTTTGCTTGAAGTTCTTGATCCTGAGCAGAATAGTGCATTTTATGACAATTATCTTGAGATGGAATATGATCTTTCAAAGGTTATGTTCATTGCAACTGCCAATACAACATCAACAATTCATCCTGCACTTATTGACAGAATGGAATTGATTAATGTAAGTGGTTACATTGTCGAAGAGAAAATTGAAATTGCCCGCAGACATCTGATCCCGCGATGTCTTAGTAACCATGGTTTGAAAGCAGAACATGTATCTTTTCCAAAAAGCACTTTAGGATTTATTATTGAACATTATACACGTGAATCGGGTGTACGGGAGTTGGATAAAACACTGGCAAAGATTTGCAGGGTTATTGCCAAAAAGGTAGCTCTTGAAGAAATTTATAATTCTAAATTGATGCAATCTCAGGTAGTGGAAATTCTGGGTCATCCGAGATACAAAAAGGATAAATACGAAGGGAATGAATATGCAGGAGTTGTGACAGGTTTGGCATGGACGCGTGTCGGAGGTGAAATCCTGCTGGTTGAAACCAGTTTAAGCAAAGGGAAAGGAAAACTGACACTTACCGGGAATTTGGGGGAGGTTATGAAAGAATCTGCTGTGATAGCATTGGAATATTTAAAATCACACTGCGAAGTACTCGATGTTCCTACGGAAATATTTGAAAACTGGAATTTGCATGTCCATGTTCCCGAAGGGGCGATTCCAAAAGATGGGCCATCTGCAGGCATTACCATGGCAACCTCTATTGCTTCTGCTCTTACACAGCGCAAGGTAAAGGGGCAGATTGCCATGACAGGAGAGATCACTCTTCGTGGCAAAATACTGCCTGTCGGCGGAATAAAGGAAAAAATCCTGGCTGCCAAAAGAGCGAATATTAAGGAAATTATTATTTCTTCCGATAATAAGAAAGACATTGAAGAGATCAATCAAATATACCTGGAAGGATTAACGTTCCATTATGTCGATGATATTTTGCAAGTGCTCAATATAGCATTGTTAAAACAAAAAGTAAGGCAACCATTTGATTTCTCTTCTCAATCCTGATCAGAACAGGATTTTGATATAATAAAAGGACTCGTTACTTTTACTGTTAAAACTAATAATAAATGAAAATGGGCGCTGGACTTTTTTGGGGCATAATCCTTATTGCCATAGGATTGAGTATTATCTTTAAGGTAATATTCGGTATCAGTATATTTCGAATTGTTATTGCAGGAGCATTTATACTTCTCGGAATAATAATACTCATCGGAAAACCTGTTTTTCATCTGCACAGAGGTGATCAGGATGTCATTTTTGGTGAGAAAACCTATAAATCATCCCAGATTCAAAATGGTGAATACAATACTATTTTCAGTAAAACGGTATATGATTTCCGGGAAATTGATTCCTTGTCACCGGGTATAACAAAATTAAAGTTCAATACGGTTTTTGGGAATACAGATATTTTGTTACCTCAGAATGCACCGGTGCAAATTAAAATAGATGCTGTTTTTTCATCTGCAAGATTACCTAACGGAAATACCATTGCTTTTGGGAACGCCGCATATAAATCGCAGGACGCTGATACATCTTCCAATAAATTGATCATAGAGGCAAGCGTTGTTTTCGGCGGATTAAATTTTCAGCAGAGTGAGTAGATATTCCTTCCTTTTACATTTCAGATCACGATTTTATTTAATCAGACAGTTAATTGTACAAAACTGATGAAAGAACAAGTAATCGTATGGGATTGGAATGGTACGCTGTTAAATGATGCGGAGGTTTGTCTTACAACGATGAATAATATGTTGCAACTGCGTAATCTGCAAACTATAGATATTGGAACTTATAAGGAAATTTTTAATTTCCCTGTGAAGGAATATTACAAAAAGATCGGATTTGATTTTCAGAAGGAAAGTTTTGAAAAACTATCCGTAGAATTTATGGACGCATATACCATGAACTTAAGTACTGCATACATAGTGAACGGTGCCAAAGAAGTTCTGGGATTTTTGAAAAGCCATAAAAAAGAGAATGTTATTATTTCAGCAATGAAGCAGGATATGCTTCATCATTCAATCAGAGAAAAAGGTATTGAGCATTTTTTTGATGATATTAAAGGCATTGATGATATTTATGCGGCAAGCAAGACCTCAATAGCTATTCAATATGTTAAAGAAAGAGGGTTGTCTTCAGAGGATATCTTGTTTATTGGAGATACAATACATGATTATGAGGTTGCGAATGAAATTGGTTCAAAATGTATACTAATTGCTGACGGGCATCAGTCAGAGGATCGTCTAAAGGCAACCGGAGCAACAGTAATACCTGCATTAACTGCTCTTTTGCCGTACTTATTTCCGAAAAGTTTATAAATTTAAAGGGACTAGTTTCCAGCTTTATGCTAAAATCACTTGTACCAAAAAAATCGAATTTCGGAACCTTTGAAGTATTTGTTACCTCTATTTCAACATTACTTGGAGCCATTCTGTTTCTGAAATTCGGTTGGGCAGTCGGGAATTACGGATTTATCTCGGTTGTAGGTTTAATTCTTATTGGTCATCTGGTTACCATACCAACTGCTTTCGCAGTGGCAGAAATTGCTACAAACCAAAAAGTGTTAGGCGGAGGGGCTTATTATATAATATCGCGATCATTTGGATTAAATATAGGGGCAGCAGTTGGGATTTCACTCTATCTCTCACAGGCAATAAGCATTGCATTTTATATTATCGCATTTGCTGAAGCATTCCGGCCTGTGCAGGAATATCTTCATGTGAATTATAGTATTCCCGCAGATCCAAGGCTTGTGAGTTTGCCGGTAATGACAATTCTTGCTTTGATCGTTCTTCTCAGGGGAGCAAATATGGGCATGAAAGCACTTTATTTTGTGGTTGGCATTTTGGGTGTTTCCCTGGTGATGTTTTTTATTGGTCAGGCTGATGTGGCTCCAAAGACAAATGCGTTTTATTCCGGAGTTGAAAATCCTGAAAATTTCTTTTATGTTTTTACCATAGTTTTTCCTGCCTTTACGGGTTTGGCGGCAGGATTAGGGCTATCAGGTGATTTAAAAGATCCGACAGTTTCAATTCCCAGGGGAACTATTTTGGCCACAGTTGTGGGCCTGTTTGTATACATTGCAGTAGCTTATAAATTGGCTATCTCTTTTTCTCCTGAAGTATTAGCAGATCCAAAAAACAGCCTGATAATGCAGAATATTGCATACTGGGGGCCAATTATTCCCATTGGGCTGGCAGCAGCTTCATTATCTTCTGCTTTGGGTTCAATTCTTGTCGCTCCACGCACACTTCAGGCTATCGGAGCCGATGATATATTGCCTAATAAATTTTTAAATCGATATTTTTCAGTTGGGAAACCAGTATCAAATGAACCACGAAATGCCAGCCTGATTAGTATAATTATTGCATTTTTCTTTATTGCAGTTGGCTCAATCGAATTTGTGGCAGAGATCATTTCCATGTTCTTTATGCTGACATACGGAGCGATTTGTCTGATTTCCTTACTTGAGCATTTTGCCGCTGATCCTTCCTACAGGCCAACATTCAGGTCTCGCTGGTATATCTCGTTGGTAGGAACAATCTTGTCATTCTGGCTGATGTTTAAAATGAATGCACCCTATGCCATGGTTTCACTTTTAATTATGGGGATGCTTTATTATACAATATCTGTAAGCAAAAAGGAAGCAAAAGGATTTGGAAAACTATTCCGGGGAGTTATTTTTCAGCTTAGCCGACAACTTCAGATTATAGCCCAGCGTGCGGATAAGGAAGATATAGATTTACATTGGAGGCCTTTTACTATTTGTATTTCACAAGATACTTTTATCAGGAGAAGTGCTTTTGATCTGCTCAGATGGATATCCTATAAGTATGGTTTCGGGACCTATATTCATTACATCGAAGGGTATTTGTCCAAACAGACCTCCCGCGAATCGAAAGAGGTGCTTGAAAGACTCATCAACCTTGCCTCTGCTACCAAAAACAGAGTGTATCTTGATACCCTCATAAGTCCTTCCTATACCTCAGCAATTGCTCAGGTCGTTCAACTTTCAGGAATTTCAGGGAAAGGAAATAATATGATATTATTTGAGTTCAGCAGAACAGATCCCGAAATGTTTAAACGATCATTAGATAACTACTCTCTGATCCATTCCACAGGGTTTGATGTATGTGTTCTGAATACTTCCTATAAAGGATTTGGAGACAAACGTGAGATCCATATCTGGATTACTTCCCAAGATTATGAAAATGCTAATCTGATGATACTAATGGCATACATTATTTTAGGGCACCCTGAATGGCATGGAGGACATATAAAAATATTTACTATTTTCAAACAGGATGAGATCAACGAAAGGAGATCAAAATTGATGTCTTTGATTAAGTCAGGACGCTTGCCAATATCACCTGGCAACATACAGGTTATTCCTTCGGAAGATAAAAGAAAGACTAAGGAATTGATATCTGAAAAATCAGTGGATGCAGATCTGACAATTGTTGGATTTCGTCATGAACTGGTTAAAGCGAAAGGGATAGATACCTTTACCGGATTTGGTGATATAGGCAATATTCTATTTGTGAATTCACAAAAAGAAAAGGAGATAACCTAAAGCAGGTTTGTGTATAGCCCTGTTATCTTTGTAGATAAATTAATATACTTATTATTATGAAAAAAGCACTGTTTCCCGGTTCATTTGATCCATTGACTATTGGTCATGAGTCTGTTGTCAGAAGGGCATTGTCTTTGTTCGATAAAATTATTATCGCTGTTGGTTATAATACCACGAAAATGGGATACTTCCCACTGGAGCAGAGAGTTAAATGGATAAAAGATGTGTTTCATGATGAAAAGAAAGTTGAAGTTGAAACTTATAAATGCCTGACAGTTGATTTTTGCAATCAGAAAGAAGCCAACTATATACTTCGTGGCTTGAGAACTTCTGCAGATTTTGAATATGAAAGAGCCATAGGGCATATGAATCATTCCATGCACCCTGAAATTGAAACGGTTTTTTTTCTGACTCAGCCGGAACATACTCATATAACATCAACAATAGTACGTGATATCATCAAGCATGGAGGTGATGCATCAATTTTCCTTCCGGATAAGATAAAAAAATCCTTTTAATTTATTACTTATGAAGAAGTCTGTTTGTTTTCTTGTGTTCATCTGTGGGTTTTTAGTTGTTCATGCTCAGACAAATGTCAGAATTTTCGGGCAAGATACGAGCTATGCCGCGGTGAACATTGAATTTCTGAGATATTCCGATCAGATAACGAACACGGAAGTTGTTTTGAACAAATGCACTGTTGCAGATGATGGCAGTTTTAATATTCAGTTTCAGATGGAGGAAACAACTTTTGTATTTGCTTACATCGGTATTTATAAAGTACATCTTTATGCAACTCCTGAGAGTTCTTATAAAATAATACTTCCTCAGAGACAAGACAAAGAACCACAAGATTTTCTTAATCCATACTTCTCTCCGGTTATTGTGCATCTGGCAACAGAGAATTTTTATGAAGATGAATTGAATATGCAGATCAGAATGTTTAATGATGCATTTCTTCCTTATTACAACAAACATATCATGGCCATAAGAGAAAAGGATGATTTTGAGCAACTGGACAAAGATATTGCTCGTATGGAAAAACCATTCTCATCTTCCGGGAATGATTTTTTTAATAATTATCGAAAGTACAGGTATGGATTGTTAAGACATCTTGCATACCAGCAAAAATCAAAAAGTATTTCGGATGAATATTTCAAAGATCAGCCTATTCTTATAAATAATCCTGCATATATGGAGCTTTTCAACAGGGTATATGACAATTATTTTCAGCATTTTTCACGCACTGCGGAAGGGAAGGATCTTGGCAATATTATTTCATCGCAGAAACTCATTGAGCTGCGTAAATTGTTGGCTCATGATGAAGTTCTGGGAAAAGAGGAATTGCTGGATATGGTAATACTGAAAGGAATTTATGATGAGTTCTATGATGATAATTATTCGAGAAGGGCTCTTCTTGAAATTCTGAATACCTTTATTAACGAAAACAGAAATCCTGAATTGACAGAGGTTGCGGTATCGATCAGGAAGAAAACAACCAGGTTGCTTTCCGGTTTTGAACCTCCCGAATTTGAACTTTACAATGGTGATAGTAACCTGGTAAACCTTAAAGATTTCAGGGGCAAATATGTTTACCTTAATTTTTGCAGTTGTTTTAGTTATACCTGTCTGAATGAATTTAAATTTTTAAGTACACTGTATGAAAAACACAAAGACCGTCTTGAGATCGTGACCATTTTAGTGGATAATGACGAGGATGTTATTAACAGTTTTTTGGAGCGCAGCAATTACAAATGGATGTTTCTTCATTACGGGCATCAATCATCGATCATCAGAGACTATGATATCAGAGCTTTTCCAATTTACTATCTGATAGATCCGGAAGGAAAACTTGCCTTGTCGCCCGCTCCATCGCCGGCAGAGGATTTTGAAGCCAGGTTTTTCTCCTTGCTCAGGGCAAGAGGGGAATTATAAGCAAATAGCAATTGATTTGGGAGTTCGACATTGTAAAAGGGAATTATCCGGCAATATACGATGTCTTTATGGTGCATACAGACTAACTTCTTTGAAATAACAAATAGGATGCAATAAATCCTTCTTTCCATATAATCCGGTGCGATGCTTCGGGCTAAATTGTTTTTGCCATGCAGTAACACTGATCACGAGTTAAGGCTGAAGGCCTTTATTAATTGAAGCTCCGCGCAGCAGGCTGTCGCGGAACTATTCTCACGAGCATAGCGAGTAACCTTCGATCCCAAAAAAGGAATAGTACTTTTGTTTTATTTGTTTACCCGCAGCAGGCTAGAGAGCTCGACGAAGTCAATGCCATAAAGGGGATTCAGCCTGGTGCAACGCACCAGGTATTAATACAATTTGTTATTATTTGTCGCATCTGCCATGTTTTTCAGTTGATTTAACATTGTATGCGACAAAAACACAATTGCATTATTAAATAAACAACATTACAGCAGGAGGACTTTTAAAAATTTGAGTTTCACGAACGAACAGATAATACGAGTTAAATAACATGACATTTGCTTTTTCAAGTAATAATAGCTTATATCTCATATCAGACTAAAATACCCAACATTTTTTTATCTAAAACTGGAAATAAATAAAAGGTTGCAATCCTGCTGAAACTGACTGATAAATTATAAAAATAACAACAACGGCAATACCTATTTTCTGATAAAGAGGCCGGGCGATAAACCAATCACGGTATTTTACCTTAACTGAATCGGATAGCCAGTGAACAACGAGTGCGAATATCATCAGGAGAAATACTTTCCAGTAATTGAGTATCATTGATGGAACCAGTGGCCAGGCAAAATTTGTACTTACCTGAGAGAGCAATTCGTAAGTCCCTTGCATGGATTCACCCCGAAACCAGATGCGCGTAAAGGTTATAAAGGTGAAAGTAAAAAATATCTTCCATGCGTTTACCAGCCAGTGCGTACTGTTCTCATAGGGGCTTATTTTTTTCCAGAATTTGTAAACAACAATGCCAACACCGTTTAAACCTCCCCAGAGAACAAACATCCAGCTTGAGCCATGCCATAATCCTCCCAGAAGCATTGTCATCATCAGATTAATATTTGTGCTTAGGGTTAGCTTAATTGAAGGGAAAAAGCGTGTAAGCAACCAGATTACTGAAATAACAAAAATAAAAATTGGGATTAGTATAAGTTTTCCTGCAATAAGTACTACAAACAATAAAATAACGGTCAAACTGATATATGTGAAAGCAGATCCACCCCTGTTTCCTCCCATGGGAATATATAAATAATCTTTTAGCCACGATGATAAGGATATGTGCCAACGTTTCCAGAATTCACCGACACTTTTTGCTTTGTATGGTGAATTGAAATTTTTTGGAAGGTAAAATCCCATTAATAGAGCTACTCCGATTGCAATGTCTGTGTACCCTGAAAAATCACAATAAACCTGGACTGAGTATCCAAATAATGCCGATAGGTTTTCAAATCCCGTATAAGAAGCCGGATTTGCAAAAACACGATCAATAAGATTTACTGCAATATAGTCACCAATTAACATTTTTTTGGTTAATCCTTTAAGAATAAGATAAAAACCCAGTCCAAATTCATATGCAGAAAGGGTGTACTTTTTATAAAGCTGCGGCACAAAATGGGCTGCACGTACAATAGGTCCTGCAACAAGTTGAGGAAAAAAGGACACATAAAAACCAAAATCAACCAGGCTTTTTACAGGTTTTACTTTTTCCTTGTACACATCAAGAGTATAGCTGATTGTTTGGAACGTGAAGAAAGAAATACCAACAGGAGGAAGAATTTTACTCAGATCAAAATGAGTTCCGAATAGTACATTCGACCATTTTGCAGCATGAGTTACAACTTCCAGGTGTGTACCGAAAAAAGCATTTATTGTTTCCGTAAGGAAATAATCATATTTAAAAAAGGCTAATACTCCAAGATTCAGGGTTACACTTAAAGCAACCCATATTTTTTTGTATAGCGTTTTCTTTGATCGATAGATTGCATGTCCGATAAAAAAATCAGTTACCGTTGAAAATAAAAGAATGAAAAAGAACAAACCTCCTGTTTTATAGTAAAAGAACAAGCTTACAAGAAACAGGTATAAGTTTCGGAGAGCGTTTTTCTTATAAATAACGGTGTATCCTCCCAGTACAACTGCAAAAAAGATCCAGAAATTAAGCCTTGTGAAAATCAGCGGATGCGTTTCGTCATATACAAATATGTTTCTCAGGAGATCCATTTCTTATATTGTCATTCTGTTATTTTGTTTGATTTGATATCTTGTGAAAATCATTTGCAAATTGACTTTCCCAGCCTTTCAGAAAAGCTGAAAAGAACAGATCACCCTTAAGCAGGTAACCCTGACGATTGAAATGTACCTTATCATATTTCATTAAATTTAATGAATACCATGCCTGCACTGAATTTAAGCCGCCCATGACAGTATAAAAATCCCATACGCTGCAACCGTATTCAATTGAAAGTTCATAAATGATATCCCGCATTTTAGCAGTATTATGATTTACATATCGTTTGAATAAGTAACTATCATTAGGAACGGTAATAATGATTTGTGCGCCGGGCAATACTTCCAGGGTACTATCCAGAAGTTGTCGGTATTCCTTACGGAAATTTGCCTTGTCAAAACTTCGTGTATAAGCATCATTGGTGCCGATTGAGAAAATGATAAGATGAGGAGAAATCGCTTTCAGATGCTTTTTATACAAATTGCATCTTAGATAAGATTTCAGCATGGCACCATTCACACCAACTGAATTGTATACAACACCTGGATTATCACTATCAAAAGAAATTCCCAGTAAGCTAAAAGAATCGTCAATACTATCTTTTTTAATGATAAGATGAAACTCATCATAATCATTATCCAGTTCTATTCTGGTATATCCCAGAGTATCATTATAATAACCGGCGAAAAACCTGTCATTAACCTGTACGGCAAGTTTGTAGCTACTGGGTTCATGAAAAATCCTTACCGAGTTGTAAGTATAATATATAGAACTGTCTCTGTTCATGTCAATGATGATCTGAGCTATTGAATCAAAGGTGTTGACAGAATAGCCCGTAATGCCCAGGTTACAATCCTTTTGTGTTTGAGTATTTTTGCAAAAATTCCAGTTTCCATCATATTTTACCAGAAAGTTTGACGGGCCATTGGTTTTTGCTATTCTATACGGAAAAATCAACCCCCTTCCACCATTCATGTCAAACGAAAGGTTTTGCAATCTCTTTCGGATTACGTGCGTATAAATATCAGCCTGTATATGAGACCCCCCGATATGCAACACCTGAAGTTTTCCTGTTCCTTTGATTATGATCGTGTCTATTAATTTGTAAATGGTATCCAGTCCGCTATAATAATTAGGGGTATGAATACAATTGCTGTCATAGTTAATAAAGCTGTAACGTTTATTTTCAAGATAAAAATCAGTCTGCTGAGAAAGTGCATGCATTTTACACAGATGCATTATGATAAATACAAACACAATCATCTTCCCGAAAAAGGCAATTGTATTATTGATTTTCATTCCTGGCAGATGTCTTCTTTTTGTAAAGATTGTATTCATACATCAATGAATTGTATAACATATGAGCAATTATTCTTGCTCCCCGTGTATTGAAATGCACAAAATCTTTTGAAGCAAGAGGAGGGTTTGCAAACACCCAGCTTGGCATGGAATTTTTTCCACCCATGGCTTCATACATATCCCAATAAATACAACCGGCATCAAAGCTTGCCTTTTTCATGGCATCCCGGATCATTTCAACATTTGGATAAGAAACATACCTGTCCTTTTTTTTCATTGACATATCAGCAACCCCAACAACGATGATCGCAACATCAGGGAGTAGTTGTTTAATCCTGGTTAACTGAGAATTAAGAAGTCTTTCATAATAGCCATAATCACTGGTAATATGAGGGACAACATTTCCGCCGAATTGAAGGATGATCAGTTTGACATTTAAAGCCTTAAAATGCTCTTTGAGTATTGATTTATCCATTTTTGTGAAAACCAAACCAGAACTTCCGCGCATAGCAACATTATCAACAGCAATTCCTGATCTGTCATCGAGTGCAATTCCATAAATATCAGGACTGTCAGTACCTTTAAACACAATTTTAATCTCCGAAACTGATTCTTCAAATATCCATTGAATTGTCTTAAGTGAACTGCTTTCAGGGTACATTTCAGCTTCAAGCAGATTCCCACCCTGGTAAAGTTCAACGATAAAAGGATCTGTATTATGGCTGTAGAATATTCTGCATTGGCGAAAAGTCTTTGTGTTGGAATAGGAATATTCAGATGGAGAAAATGAGACCCAGGAGGTTACAAAAGAAGTATCGGATTGATTGTTTTGACGATGGGCAGACGAAAACCTGCAAAAACTGGCCAATGCGCCATATCTGTTATGAGAAATAGTAGTGTCACGGTTCCCGTACAAAGTATAACGATACCAGTTATCTGAGTTTTCCTGTGAAATGGAGTATTTGAAATCATAGATCTGTTCAACCGGAATAAGGCCAACGCCTGATCCTCCGAACTTTTTCTGTAGCCGGTTTCTTATAAATGAGGTGATCCTGTCTCCCTCGATCTGGGAATCACCATAGTGCATGATTCTAACCGGTTGATCCGATGTTTTTGCTTTGTCAAATGCCTTGAATACAGGATATAATAATTTCCTGTTGTTTTTTGGAAATTTAAGCATAGCAATACTCGTTTTCAAACTGTCTTCATTTGCTTTGACAGTATCCCAGGATTGATCTGTTTCAATCATGGAAAGATTCTCCAGTATAGAATCATTGATAAGAGCATTTGAGATTTTATCGGATATATCGGCATACCCTTCATCCTCTTGACTGAATATCTCTTCGGGAGTAGCAAATCTGATTTTCATTGATTTCCCGATTGGTATGCCACGTTCAGGAAAAATAAAGGAAATAACAAGTAATATTGTTAATACTGAAGCAAGAAAAAGTAATGTTATATTTGGTTTAATTGACATACCCAACCAAACTATTAACTCAGCCCTTTGGTTTAATTTTCAACTGTTGACCAGGTTTAATCTTATCATTTTCAGATAAATTATTCAGTTTCATTAGATCGGTGTAACTCACACCAGGAAATTTCTTGGCTATATCCCAAAGATTGTCACCATATTTAACAGTATACATTACATATTCCCTGCTGTCATTTGAAAGGTCAGGGGATTTGGATGGTTGAGATACTACTGTTTTGCCTATCATAGCCTGCTTTTCAGCAAAACTCATATCATCAATTTTTTTGTATTTATCTGCGCTGTTTTTGTGTTTATAAATGGTAAGCTTTTGACCCGATCTGATAATATTCCGACGGATATTGTTCCAGTATTTTAAATCTGAGACCCTTATCTTATACCAGGATGCGATATACCCCAAATTATCTCCGGGCTTAACCACATATTTAATTTTCACATAATCTTTTCCAGGTGCTTCGGGGATGTGTTGTGAATAACTGCTTACAGGGCTTATGGTAATTTTATCCTGATTTAGAAAGATCGAATCTTTGTAAGCATAAATAATCTCTTCCTGGTCGATGAATTCTCCGGCATATTCTTTTGGCAGGTTAAGTGAATATGTCTTTTTCCCTGCCGGTATGATGTCGTACCGGTATTGAGGATTCAAATCCCTGAGCATTTGAAGCGGAATGCCAAGTGTTTCTGAAACCTGCTGCAGATGGAGTTTCTGTTTTACATGCAAAGTATCTACCAATGCAGGTATTTCCACTTTTGCAGGTGTAAGATTGTGTTCCTGATAATAATTCATTACATAAGTGGCGGCAATAAAAGCTGGCACATGTCCCCTTGTTTCGCGCGGCAAATAATAATAAATATCCCAATAGTTGGTTTTTCCGCCCGAACGTCTTATGGCTTTGTTTACATTGCCCGGGCCACAATTGTATGCTGCTATTACCAGAAGCCAGTCGTCATAGATCTTATACAGATCTTTTGCAAACCTGGCAGCTGCATGAGTAGATTTGATCGGGTCTCTTCTTTCGTCAACAAGGCTATTGATTTCAAGTCCGTACATGCGACCTGTTCCATACATGAATTGCCACAGGCCGACAGCCCTTGCACGAGAATAGGCTCTTGGGTTGAGTGCAGATTCAATAATGGACATATATTTCATCTCATTGGGGATATCATAATAATCAAAGATCTCATCAAAAAGAGGAAAATAATACTCAGACAAGCCCAACATAACTTCTACGGTATTTCTTCTTTTTTTGGTATATGCATTTATGTAATTTCTTACAATCCTGTTGTAAGAAAGATTTATAATTGTTGGGATTTCTGCAAGTCTTGCAATGTATATTGAATCAGGGAAATCCGGGATGAGACTATCCGGAGGTATAGCTAAAATAGAATCAATATCAGAAGACTGTTTAACGTACCACAGGTTAAGCATACTGTCAAGATTTACCTCAAAATTTGATTCTATTGAATCATTCAGTTCCAGATACTGATTCAGCGAATCGGCATAGTATAAATTTATGGTATCATGCAAAATTGCATTGGCAGATAAAGTTTTAATCGCAAGTAACAATAAAGTTGGAATCGGTATTGTTCTCTTCATAATCGTTCTTTTAAAAATTCACACTAAGTTTAAAGCCATAGGAAAAATGATCGTATGCAAGATAATACGGGTTTGGTTCAATTGAAGGCTCTATTCTTAACGTAAGGTCATCGCTTATATCGAACATATAAAAATGAGCATCAACCATAGCATCAACTACATTGGCAACATACAACAGGCCCATGAAGATTACACTGTATCCTCTAAATTTACTGAATCTATCCCTGTTGATACTATAGGTATTTAAATCCCACTGATCAGCTTCATCTCCTTTGGCCAATTCAGTTTCGTATAAATTTTTATAGTTATTGTATTTCCGATTGGCAAAATCAAAGTAGGAATATAGTACACCTCCGGCAACATAAATGATCGGAATTTTCCAGTATTTTCTGTTATAAGCTTGTCCGAGACCGGGAAGTACGGCTGATAAAATTGTAGCGCGCGGTGGAGAATGTTCTTTGATTTTCCTTTTCCGGGAATGAATTTTTTCTTTCAATAGCAAAATTGGGTCATTTGCAATCAGCAGTGTATCGTTAAGACCAATTATTGAATCCCCGCGCATGATAGTCGAATCAGTGAAGACCGGAGTTGAATCGTTCAGAACATAAGATCCCGTGTCAATGATCCCTTTTCTTTTTTTCTTGATAATATCATGGAGGAACCCGGTCGTATCCTGAATCACTATGGTGTCCTTCTTAATAACATCATCTTGGGCTGAAAGTGAGTATGGGGAAAAAAACAAAGCACCCCACAGGATGCTTGTTATAACTATTGATGGTCTTATACTAGTCAAAATTATCAAGCATTTCAAGTATTAAGCTTGTCAAAAATAGCAATAATTCTTTCCAGATCATCATCTGAATTAAAAGGAATAACGATTTTCCCGACACCTTTATTGTTGCGTTTAAATTCAACTTTTGAACTGAAAAACTTTTGAAGATGGTCTTTTAATTTTTCATAATCTCTAGGAATAATCTTTGGCGCATCAGAAACCTCTTCTTTTTCTTCGCCGAGTTTTCTGACCAGTTCTTCAACTTTTCTGACAGATAACTCCTGATTGATGATCTTTTTATAGATCTTCAACTGGATTTTCGGATCATCAATATTTACAAGTGAACGGGCATGGCCCATTGAAATATTATGATCTTTAATACCTAATTGTATTTCAGCAGGAAGTTTTAATAATCGCAAATAGTTGGCTACAGTGGCTCTTTTTTTGCCGACACGCTGACTAAGGGATTCCTGTGTAAGATCGCATTCGTCAATGAGTCTCTGGTAACTGATAGCAATTTCAATGGCATCAAGATCTTCACGTTGAATATTCTCAACAAGAGCCATTTCCAGTAAATTCTTATCTTCTGCTTCTCTCAAATAGGCAGGAATTTTCAATAATCCTGCCAGTCGGGTTGCCCGTAATCTTCGTTCGCCTGAAATTATCTGATACCGTCCGTTTACAGATTTACGAACTGTTATAGGTTGGATAATGCCAATTTCTTTAATGGAAGATGCCAGCTCTTCAAGGGATTCCTGATCAAAAATCGTTCTTGGCTGGTATGGATTTGAATCAATAGTATCAAGAAAAATTTCGGCAACGCCACTTAGTCTTCTCTGGTAAGGTGAATTTTCAGATGGTTCATCCTCACTATCAATAAGTGCACTTAATCCTCTGCCTAAAGCATTTTTTTTCGCCATTTTCTAATTGTTCAATCATTTTTTAATCAGCATCTTTTTCTTCATCTTTACTTACCAATTCTCTGGCAAGATTCAGATAGTTAATAGATCCTTTGGATTCTGCATCATACAGTACTACAGGTTTACCAAAGCTTGGGGCTTCACTTAATTTAATGTTTCTTTGTATTATTGTCTCAAACACCATTTGTTGGAAATGTTTACGCACTTCATCAACAACCTGGTTTGATAGTCTTAATCTTGAATCATACATGGTAAGAATAAAACCTTCGATTTCGAGCTCCGGATTCAGCCTTCCCTGAATTATTTTTATAGTGTTCAGAAGTTTCCCCAAGCCTTCAAGTGCAAAATATTCACATTGTACAGGTATCATAACAGAATCTGCAGCAGTTAAAGCATTCACTGTAATTAATCCCAGGGAAGGAGAACAATCAATCAATAAATAGTCATATTTGTCTCTTACGGGGGCAATGACTTTTTTTAACATATGTTCTCTCTGTTCCATGTTCAGCATTTCAATTTCGGCGCCCACAAGATCAATATGAGAAGGTATTATATCCATACCCTCAATTTCAGATTTTAAGAGAACTTCTTCCGTATCTACCTCATCAATCAGGCATTCGTAAATGCTCTTATCAATGCTTCTTACATCAAGACCAATTCCTGAAGTTGCATTGGCTTGAGGATCAGCATCAACAATAAGGACCTTCTTTTCCAAAACAGCAAGACTGGCAGCCAGGTTAATGGCTGTAGTCGTTTTGCCAACACCTCCTTTTTGATTTGCAATAGCAATTACTTTTCCCATTGAGTCTTAATTTGATTTCTATGTTCCTGTTGCAAGTATAAAATAATTATTCCGAAATAGGATTCAAAAATAGCATTTAATAACCCGAACAAATTTTTGCTCTTTTTACTTTTGTGAACATTTTATTTTCACGTTATTAACAAGTTATTAACAATGCAATTCATACTCAGGATATTAGGTAATTAAAATGCAGATGAATTGTATTTGAGTAATATAAATTAAGGAATAATTTTAATCTCATAAAGAACCGGCCATAATTTCCCCGTTATATAATAACTGTTTTTGTCTGAATGAAAGGCAATGCCATTAAGTACATGATCATAGTTATCCGGGATCCCGTCAGGTATAATCCCCGTAAGGTTTAATTTACCGGTGACTTTTCCACTTTTTGCATCGATTTGTACAATATATTTTTCGCCATACACATTGGCCCATATATAACCATCAACATATTCAAGCTCATTCAGGTTACTGATTAATCCTTTGTTATCACAAACTTCCAGTTGATTGGTCTGACTTAGATAAACAGGATCATAAAAATACAAGAAATAAGAACCATCACTTACGATCAGAGAATTTTCATCAGAAGTCAGTCCCCATCCTTCGGCTGTTTGTAAATCGAATTCCCTGATCAGTTCGAATGTTTTGTAATCGTATATAAAACCAAGCATTGACTTGTAAGTCAATTGGTAAATCTTATTCTCATGAATAGTAATTCCTTCGCCAAAGAGATCATTTTCAAGTTTTCTTTCAAGCAGGATCTCACCACTAACAGGATCGATCTTCATTAATTTCGAGTTGCCCAACTGCCCGGTTCCTTCATACAGACCGCCTTCAAAGAAAAACAATCCCTGTGTAAAAGATTCGGGATTATGGGGAATTTTCCCAATTAATTTGTAATTCAGGATCTTAGGAGGTTCATCCGGCAATACAATAATTCTTGACGTCAGAATCTGCGAAAGGCTATCCGAATAAAATACTTTAAGCCGTAAATTCTGGTGACCATATTTCGAGACAAACAATTTACAGAAGATTTTAAAATCGGTGGATGTTTCTTTTGCAATTATTTTGCCGGCTGTTGTTATATGTATGGAGTCCGGAGACAATGTATCAATCAACGGTGAAACAATAAAGTGAATGGTATCAGTGGATGAATAAATGTTGTCAACAGAGGGAGAAATAATTTGATAATTCCTGGTGTAATTATTCTTGTTTTGTTTGTTGGTGGTTTTTGGTGAACATGAAAAAACAAAAGCAAACACCAATGTAATCCAAGTTACAGGTCTAAAATATGCCAGGGAGATAGGAATGAAGTTCATTACCTGAAAAACTTTTTTAACCGGCTACCAACTGAGAAGTTGCCTTTTGTTGTCAGGTTGGTTAATTCATTGTATTCAGAATCAATGGAATCAGGATTTATGATTTGCCAGATTTCGCTCCATCCGGGAAAACCTCCGACATTTCTGTCATCTATAAATAAATCTACATCCACTTTACGACTGCTGGTCTCAGGATCAAATTCTTCTTCAGGGTAACTTTTATTCACGGCATAAAACTCGATGCCCCTTTTTCTGCAATATTCAATTGCCTCATCAAGCTCTTTGCCATGTCGGAATGTCCAGAGTATCAATTGATGTCCTAATTTCTGAAGTTGTTTTAATGTTTCTATTGCAAAAAGCTTTTCTTCACCAATTTGCGGATAGCGATGTTCCACAATCGTTCCATCAAAATCTATAGCAATCTTCATAAGTAAATAGAATGATTTTTTTTCAAAAATAAGAATAATTTCATACTGTAATTATTCTTTGATTTTTATTACAAGGTTCTAATCCTAATTTTTTATAACTTTAAGTAATATTTAAAATCTTGCTTGCAAAGATAGCCTTACAATAATACTTTTTCCCAATGAAGAATTTAAAATTTGTTGTTCCAAACACCTTTACATTATTAAATCTCCTTACAGGATGTATTGCTATTGTTATTGTTTTTAAAGGGAAAAACGAATACAATGCAGCCTGGTTAATTTTGCTTGCAGCCCTGTTTGATTTTCTGGACGGACTTTTTGCACGGGCATTTCATGCCAAATCAGAATTTGGAAAACAACTTGATTCTCTTGCAGATATTGTAAGTTTTGGAGTGGCTCCCGCGATCATACTTTTTCATTGGATTTATCTTGTTTTGATTGAACGATCGCCAGACAGTACATTTGAATTAATTTCCGCAAATTTCATACAAAGCCTGATTTTATTCTGCTCTTTATTATTTGCAGCGGCTGCTGCATTAAGACTTGCAAGGTTTAATATCATACAGACCGAGAGCAATCTTTTTTATGGGTTACCCACTCCTGCCTCAGCTTTAATTATTGCTGCTTTCTGGCTTATATTAGGTAGTACAGAGAACAAACAAGTAAAAGATTTGATATTGAATCTTTACCTTGTCTTTGGTGTTCTGATCGTTTTAATCTTCCTTATGTTATCAAAGATTAAAATGTTATCAATTAAATTTCAGGGATTATCATTTATTAAAAATATCTTACAGTATATATTAATAATTGTATCACTATTATTGATCATTCAATTTAAAGTATCAGGAATTTTGTTTGCTTTAATCTTTTATATTCTGTTGTCTTTGATTTCCATACCATTAACAAAAGCAAATACATAAATATTGATACCCATTAAGTATTTTTAAAAACCACCTGTCATTGTTAGTTTTTGTTTTAACAAAAGACAGGTTTTTTTGTATATATGGAAACAAGTAATAGATGTAAATCTTTAAGGTAATTATTCTTGTAGATATAATGTCATTTTTGTTTTTCATTGTTTTTGGTTCACCGGTCACGAATATTCATGTTTATGATACTGCCTTTGTGGCAATTCATTTTCATTTAATCCCTTAGTTGGTGTGCGTTTAAAGGAACAATTAATTTTCCCCGCGGTTGATTAAATTATTTCTGGCAATATATTGCTTTTAATAAAAAAACCTCTACCTTTGCAAGCCGATTTTTATAGAGTTTAGCACTAAAAACGTTTGTATGCCAACTATACAGCAATTGGTTAGAAAAGGAAGAAAAAAAATTGAAGACAAGAGCAAAGCTCCTGCATTGGATGCTTGTCCTCAACGTCGAGGTATATGTGTTCGAGTATATACTACTACTCCAAAGAAGCCTAATTCTGCAATGCGAAAAGTTGCCAGAGTAAGGTTAACAAATCAGAAGGAAGTGAATGCATATATTCCTGGTGAAGGGCATAATCTTCAGGAACATTCTGTAGTATTAATTCGTGGAGGAAGAGTGAAAGATCTTCCCGGAGTCAGGTATCATCTCATTCGGGGTGCACTTGATACTGCTGGTGTGGATGGCAGGACGCAGCGTCGTTCAAAGTATGGTACCAAAAGACCAAATAAATAATTTTTAAGGACAATTGATTCATGAGAAAAGCAAAGCCAAAAAAGCGAATATTATTACCGGATCCAAAATTTTATGACCCGCTGGTTACGAGGTTCATTAATAACATGATGCTGAATGGTAAGAAGAGTGTTGCATACAGAATCTTTTATGACGCACTTGATATTGTTGAGCAAAAAGGGAAAAATCTGGAAGGCTCTGCTTTGGATATCTGGAAAAAGGCATTGGAAAATATAACTCCCCAGGTGGAAGTAAAAAGTCGCAGGGTAGGTGGTGCAACCTTTCAGGTTCCTACTGAGATTCGCCCTGACAGAAAGGTTTCCATAAGCATGAAAAATCTGATTCTTTTTGCCAGCAAACGGGGAGGACAATCAATGAGTGATAAACTTGCTGCTGAGATCCTGGCTGCTTACAATGAAGAAGGAGGAGCATTTAAAAAGAAAGAAGATACTCACAGGATGGCTGAAGCGAATAAGGCTTTTGCACATTTTAGATTTTAGTGAGGTTTTTTGACATAACGGATAATAAATATAGTTGCTAGCTGATAATTAGTGTTTCAATGAATTCGAGCCTGAAATATACAAGGAATATAGGTATAATGGCCCATATCGATGCCGGTAAGACTACCACTACCGAGCGGATCCTTTTCTATACAGGGATCACACATCGTATGGGGGAGGTTCATGACGGAGCTGCTACTATGGACTGGATGGTTCAGGAGCAGGAACGGGGAATCACTATTACATCAGCTGCCACCACTTGTTTCTGGAAATACAACGATCAGGAATACAAAATCAATATTATTGATACCCCCGGTCATGTTGACTTTACTGTAGAGGTAGAGCGATCGCTTCGTGTACTTGACGGTGCTATTGCTGTATTTTGTGCAGTTGGAGGCGTTGAACCTCAGTCAGAGACCGTTTGGAGGCAAGCTGACAAGTATAACGTTCCGCGTATTGCCTTTGTAAATAAAATGGACAGGGTTGGTGCCGATTTCTATGGTGTTGTTTCACAAATTCAGGAAAAACTTGGCGCAAATCCTGTACCTATGCAATTGCCAATAGGCTCTGAAGATAATTTCAAAGGGATTGTGGATCTCATAGAAAGAAGGGCAATTGTATGGAAAGAGGATGAAACCCTGGGTGTTAAATATGAATATTCTGAAATTCCTGAAGATATGATAGATACGGTTGAGGAATGGAGAGAAAAGTTGATTGAAGCCGTATGCGAGACAGATGATGAATTGCTTGAACGTTTTTTTGAGGACCGGGAATCAATTACTGTTGAAGAATTTATGGAAGTTACACGGAAAGCGGTGATCAATCGTACAATTGTCCCTGTCATGTGTGGATCTGCTTTTAAAAACAAAGGGATCCAGAGGCTTCTTGATGCAATTGCTGCCCTTTTACCAAGTCCTATTGACATTGGTGCAGTACAAGGACTCAATCCGAAAAATGATGAAGAAATAGCCCGTGAGCCGGATCCTTCACAACCATTGGCCGCTCTGGCTTTTAAAATAGCTACTGATCCGTTTGTTGGAAGACTTGTATTTATTAGGGTTTATTCAGGAACTCTTAAAGCTGGTGATGTAGTGTTTAATCCACGAACTCGCAAAAAAGAAAGAATAAATCGCTTGTATCAGATGCATGCAAATAAACAGAATCCAAAAGAAAAAATTGAGGCGGGAGATATCTGTGCTGGTGTTGGATTTAAAGATCTGATTACCGGGGATACTTTATGCGATATTAAATTCCAGATCTCACTGGAATCAATGACTTTCCCGGAACCTGTAATTGGGATTGCCATAGAACCTAAAACTCAGGTTGACATTGACAAGTTATCAGGAGCGCTGAACAAACTGGCAGAAGAAGATCCAACCTTCAAAATCACTACCGATAATGATTCAGGACAAACAATAATCTCCGGAATGGGAGAATTGCATTTGGAGGTGTTAATTGACAGACTGAAAAGAGAGTTTAATGTGGATTGTAATGTAGGGGCACCCCAGGTGGCTTATAAAGAAGCAATTACCACAGTTGTTGAGCATCGTGAGGTATTTAAAAAGCAAACAGGAGGAAAAGGGAAGTTTGCTGATATTACTGTTGTTTTTTCACCTGCAGACGAAGAAATCAAGGGATTACAGTTTATTGATGAAATAAAAGGGGGGAATATTCCAAAAGAATATATACCTGCAATTGAGAAAGGATTTAAGGAAGCTATGCGCAATGGTGCTCTTGCCGGTTACCCATTGGATAGTTTAAAAGTTATTTTAAAAGATGGTTCATATCATTCGGTGGATTCAGATTCTTTGTCTTTTGAAATCTGTGCAAAACAGGCTCTGAGAAATGGACTCAAAAAAGCGAAGTCCGTATTGCTTGAACCTATAATGTCTGCAGAAGTTGTAACTCCTGAAGAATATATGGGAGATGTCATTGCTGATTTTAACAGGAGAAGGGGTCAGGTTGAAGGAATGGAAACAAAAGCGGGTGCCAGGGTTATTAAGGCAAAGGTACCACTTGCAGAGAAATTCGGTTATGTAACGGTATTAAGAACCTTAACCTCTGGTCGTGCTACTTCCACAATGGAATTTATGCATTATGAAGAAGTACCTGAAAATATAGCATCAGGAATCATTGAAAAAATTAGAGGGTCAAAAGCTTTTGTATAATATATAGAAGAATACATAAATGAGTCAGAAAATTAGAATTAAACTGAAATCTTACGATCATAATCTGGTTGACAAATCAGCCGAAAAGATTGTAAAAACAGTTAAATCAACTGGTGCAGTTGTAAGCGGTCCTATACCTCTTCCAACTCATAAGAGAGTTTTTACGGTACTTCGGTCACCTTTTGTAAATAAAAAATCAAGGGAACAATTTCAACTGTCTTCATTCAAGCGTCTGCTTGATATTTATAGTTCTACTCCAAAGACTATTGATGCATTGATGAAGCTTGAATTGCCAAGCGGTGTTGAGGTTGAGATTAAAGTTTAAAGGCTTAAAAATAAAAAACGATGCCAGGATTAATTGGAAAAAAAATAGGAATGACCTCCATTTTTGATGAAAATGGGAATAACATACCATGTACAGTTTTGGAAGTAGGTCCTTGTGTTGTAACACAAATAAAACGGGAAGAAACTGATGGATACAATGCGGTTCAGTTGGCGTATGATGAAAAGAAAGTAAAGAAAACTTCAAAAGCCATGCTGGGGCATTTCAAAAAAGCAGATACAACGCCAAAACAAAAAGTTATTGAATTAAAAGGTTTTGTAAAAGACTGGAAGCCGGGTGATATAATCACTGTTGATTATTTTCATGATGATATCTGGCTTGATGTAAAAGCAAATTCAAAGGGTAAAGGATTTCAGGGTGTAGTAAAACGATATGGTTTCAGAGGTGTAAATGATGCTACTCACGGTCAGCATAACCGTAACAGGGCCCCTGGATCATTGGGAGCATCATCCTATCCGTCAAGAGTTTTCAAAGGTATGCGAATGGCTGGTCGTCAGGGAGGTAAAACAGTTAAAATACTCAATCTGAAGGTTGTAAAAATTGTACCGGAACAAAACTTATTAATGCTTAAAGGATCTGTCCCGGGATCAAATGGTTCTTATGTAATAATTGAGAAATAATGGAAGTAGCTGTATTAAATATTGCAGGCAAGGATACCGGCAAGAAAATAAAACTTAAAAAATCGATTTTTGGCATAGAGCCAAACGATCATGCTATATATCTTGATGTTAAACAATATATGGCGAATAACCGTCAGGGAACCCATAAAGCAAAGGAGAGAAGTGAAATAACCGGGAGTACAAGGAAAATAAAAAGACAAAAAGGGACAGGTACAGCTCGTGCCGGGAGTATTAAATCTCCGATATTCAGAGGTGGGGGAAGAGCATTCGGACCACAACCCAGGGATTATGGTTTTAAGCTGAATAAAAAACTCAAACAACTTGCCCGTAAATCTGCACTTACCTATAAAGCAAAGTCAAATGCCATTCTTGTGGTGGAAGACTTTACTCTTGAAGCGCCGAAAACAAAAGACTATTTGAATATGCTTAATAGTCTGAAAATTAACGAGAAGAAATCAGTAGTGGTATTAAATGAACCTAATAAAAATATATATTTGTCGTCTCGGAATTTACAGGATTCAAAAGTATTAACTGTATCTGAGTTAAATACTTACGAGATCATGAATGCATCCAATGTTGTGTTTGTTGAAAGTTCTCTGAATTCCTTACAAAAAGATGATAAATAGAAATAGTTAGAATACAATGAATATTTTAATTAAGCCCATAGTAACTGAGAAAATGACTGACCAGGGAGAAGATCTCAACAGATTTGGTTTTGTTGTTGATAAAAAAGCAAACAAGATTCAAATCAAAAAGGCAGTCGAGGATATGTACGGTGTTAATGTGGTATCAGTAAATACTATGATTTATGCTGGCAAAAGTAAGTCACGCTATACTCGTACTGGAATAATTAAAGGAAGTAGTAAATCTTTTAAGAAAGCGATTGTAACATTAGCTGAAGGTGATACAATTGATTTTTATAGCAATATCTAATCAATATGGCAGTTAGAAAATTAAAACCTGTAACTCCAGGTCAGAGACATAAGATAGTGAGTAACTTTGATGAGATAACGAAATCATCACCGGAAAAATCTTTATTAAAACCTCTGAAGAAGTCAGGAGGTCGTAATAGTGCAGGTAAGATGACTATGCGTTATATTGGAGGTGGGCATAAGAAACGATACAGAGTTATTGATTTCACGAGAGATAAAGATGGTGTTGAAGCAACAGTTCATTCTATCGAATACGATCCTAACCGTACTGCAAGAATAGCTTTACTCATCTATGCTGATGGTGAGAAGCGTTATATTTTGGCACCAAATGGACTAAAGGTAGGTCAAAGAATACGGTCAGGCAAAGGAACTGCACCGGAGGTTGGAAATGCACTCACACTTGGAGAGATACCTCTGGGTACATTGATCCATAATATTGAACTACATCCCGGACAGGGAGGTATATTGGCACGCAGTGCAGGATCTTTTGCACAACTAACTTCAAGGGATGGAAAATATGCTATTGTAAAACTTCCTTCAGGTGAATCAAGGATGGTGCTTACTGCATGCAAAGCCACAATTGGATCGGTATCCAATTCTGATCATCAGATTTTAAGATCCGGTAAAGCCGGAAGAAAAAGGTGGCTGGGAAGACGACCAAGAGTCCGTGGAGTAGCTATGAATCCTGTTGATCACCCAATGGGTGGTGGTGAAGGTCGCGCATCTGGTGGACATCCGCGTTCCAGAAATGGTATTCCTGCTAAAGGATTTAAGACCAGATCCAGGAATAAAGCATCGAATAAATATATTGTTGAAAAAAGAAAATCAAATAAATAAGAATATATGAGTCGCTCGCTAAAAAAAGGACCTTTTATCGACTATAAACTGGAGAAAAGAGTTACAGAGATGAACCAGTCAAACAAGAAACAGGTAATAAAAACCTGGTCGCGTCGCTCAATGATTTCTCCTGATTTTGTAGGACATACAATAGCAGTTCATAACGGCAACAAATTCATACCTGTTTACATTACTGAAAATATGGTTGGCCATAAACTGGGAGAGTTTGCACCTACCAGAATATTCAGAGGTCATGGTGGTAAGCAAAAATAATCTTACTTAACCTAAAGCATTTAAAGAGATTAAAAATGGGAGCAAAAAAAAGAAAAAGGGCGGAACAGCTTAAAGAACTTAAAAAGACTACGTATTCGGCTGAATTAAAAAATTGTCCGACTTCACCCCGGAAGATGAGACTGGTTGCTGATATGATTCGGGGCAATGAAGTTAATAATGCACTTGATAAGTTGAGATACAATGCTAAAGAAGCATCCGAAAGACTTGAAAAACTAGTGCTATCTGCCGTAGCCAACTGGCAGGCAAAAAATGAGAATGTGCGACTTGAAGACAGTAAGCTGATTATTAAAGAAATATATGTCAATCAGGCAAGAACTTTAAAAAGAATTCGACCCGCACCGCAAGGAAGGGCATATAGGATAAGGAAAAGATCAAATCATGTTACTGTTGTTCTTGGTGATCAGATTGAGAAAGAAAAAGAAACAACAGGGGGAAAAAAAGTTAACGATACTCAAACAAAATAACATTAATGGGACAGAAAGTAAATCCAATAAGTAACAGATTAGGTATCATCAAAGGTTGGGATTCCAATTGGTTTGGAGGAAAAAACTATGCTGATAAAATTGTCGAAGACGAACGGATTCGAAATTATCTGAATGCTCGTTTGGCGAAAGCTAGTATTTCAAAAATTATTATTGAAAGAACCCTTAAACTTATCACAGTGACTGTTAACACTGCCAGACCAGGTATAATTATTGGAAAGGGAGGACAAGAAGTCGATAAGTTAAAGGAAGAGCTGAAGAAAATTACAAATAAGGAAGTACAGATAAATATATTTGAAGTTAAACGGCCTGAACTTGATGCGACTATCGTTGCAAATAATATTGCTCGTCAGGTTGAAGGACGTATTTCCTATCGTCGAGCAATTAAAATGTCAATAGCCTCTACAATGAGAATGGGAGCAGATGGTATTAAGGTATTAATTTCCGGAAGACTGGGAGGCGCTGAGATGGCACGTTCAGAAATGTATAAAGAAGGAAGGACTCCTTTGCATACATTAAGATCTAACATTGATTATGCAATTGCTGAAGCGAATACAAAAGTTGGAGTTATCGGAATTAAGGTTTGGATTTGCAAAGGTGAGATATATGGCAAGGTTGATCTTTCACCAAATATAGGTGTTACAAAAGGATCTCCAAAACCAAAAGGAAATTTTAAAAAGAGAAAAAAGTAGAAGTTGTTCTTTAAGATAATTTGTTGAAAAATGTTACAACCAAAGAAAACTAAATACAGGAAAAGACAAAAGGGGAAGATGAAGGGCAATTCCCAGAGGGGAAATCAATTGTCTTTTGGGTCCTTTGGAATGAAATCGTTGCAGACCTCCTGGATTACCGGGCGCCAGATCGAAGCTGCCCGTCAAGCTGTAACCAGGCATATGAAAAGGGAGGGTCAGATATGGATCAGGATTTTTCCCGATAAACCGATCACTAAGAAACCGGCTGAGGTTAGAATGGGTAAAGGGAAAGGGGCTCCTGAAGGTTTTGTTGTACCGGTTACACCGGGCCGGATTATTATTGAAGCCGAAGGTGTTCCTTTGGAAGTTGCCAAAGAGGCATTGCGCCTGGGAGCACAGAAGCTTCCTGTGAAAACAAAGTTTATTGTACGACGTGATTACGTTGAAAACTAATATTGTTAAAAAATGAAGGCTACAGAATTACGTGAGCTGACGGTTAAAGAGCTTGAAGAAAGAATAGATAATGAAAAGAACATTCTGCTGAAACAGAAGTTGAATCATGCTATTTCTCCTCTTGATAATCCACAGAAAATCAAAGAAACAAGAAGAAATGTAGCAAGATTGATGACGGTTTTACAACAGAAACAACTAAATGAAAAAAGTAACGATTAAGAACAATCAATGGAAACCAGGAATCTTAGAAAAGAGCGAACAGGTGTTGTTATAAGCAATAAAATGGAAAAATCCATAATCATTGCTGTGAAGAGAAAGGTAAAACACCCTATCTATGGCAAGTTTGTTAATAAAACTACCAAACTTATGGCACAAGACGATAAGAATGAGTGCAACATTGGTGATGTAGTAAGAATTATGGAAACTCGTCCGCTTAGTAAGAATAAATGTTGGAGATTGGTTGAAATTATTGAAAGAGCTAAATAGTCATGATACAACAAGAATCCAGAATGGCAGTTGCCGACAATAGCGGAGCAAAAGAAGTGCTCTGTATTCGAGTTCTCGGAGGAACACGAAAAAAATATGCATCGGTTGGTGATAAAGTAGTTGTTACTGTAAAAAGTGCAATTCCTTCAGGGGATATTAAGAAAGGAACAGTTAGTAAGGCTATTGTAGTGCGCACAAAAAAAGAAATCAGGCGCAATGATGGATCTTATATACGGTTTGATGATAATGCTGTTGTTCTGCTCACTAATGCTGATGAAATAAGAGGAACCAGAATTTTCGGACCTGTGGCAAGAGAATTGCGTGATAAGTATATGAAAATTGTATCACTGGCACCCGAAGTATTATAAAAACATAAGTTTCCATGCAAAAAAAATTACATATTAAAAAAGGAGATACTGTATTTGTAAATTCAGGGGAATACAAAGGTCAGAAAGGCAGAGTTCTGGAAGTGAACCGTTCCACAGAAAGAGCAATTGTTGAAGGTATCAATATGATTTCAAAACATACAAAGCCAAATGCTCAGAATCCTGATGGAGGGATTATTAAAAAAGAAGCCCCTGTTCATATCTCAAACCTGATGTTGATAGACCCTTCTTCCGGCGAACCAACAAGAATAGGAAGGAGAAGAAACAACAAAGGAAAATTAGTAAGGTATTCAAAAAAATCTGGAGAGGAGATTAAATAATGGCTATAGTACCAAATTTAAGGAAAAAATATACAGAGGAAATCATTCCTAATTTAAAAAAGGAATATAGTTATAAGTCTGTAATGCAGGTTCCCAAGCTTACTAAGATTATTATTAATCAGGGAGTCGGACAGGCTGTTGCCGATAAAAAACTGGTTGATACGGCTCAGGAAGAACTTACTATGATTGCCGGTCAGAAAGCGATTCAGACTCTTTCGAAGAAAGATATATCAAATTTCAAGCTGCGCAAGAAAATGCCCATTGGTGTAAAAGTTACTTTGAGGCGTGAAAAAATGTACGAATTTCTTGAAAGACTTATTTGTGTTGCAATACCAAGAATAAGGGATTTCAGAGGTGTTCCTTCTAAACTTGATGGAAAAGGAAATTATACCATTGGGATCTCAGAGCAAATCATATTTCCGGAAATTGATATTGATAAAATCAATAAAATTCTGGGTATGGAAATTACATTTGTTACCACAGCGAAAACAGATGAGGAAGCATTAGCATTACTAAAAGAATTTGGATTACCATTTAAAAACCCAAAAAACAATTAGCAGTATGGCAAAAGAATCAATGAAAGCACGCGAAGTAAAACGCGCCAGACTGGTTACCAAATATGCTGAGAAAAGAGCGAAACTCAAAACGGAAGGAGATTACCAGGCTTTGAGTCGATTGCCAAGAAATTCAAATCCAATTCGTTTGCATAACAGATGCAAACTTACAGGCAGACCAAAAGGATATATGAGACAGTTTGGTATCAGTAGAATTACTTTCCGTGAAATGGCTTCAGCAGGACTTATACCGGGAGTAAAAAAAGCCAGCTGGTGAGAATTGAATTGAAAAGATAATATATAGAATATGACAGATCCAATAGCTGATTATTTAACAAGATTGCGCAACGGAATTATGGCAAATCATCGAATTGTTGAAGTGCCAGCTTCGAATATTAAAAGAGATATAACCCGTATCTTATACGATAAGGGCTATATTTTGAATTATAAATTCGAAGATAAAGGTCCGCAGGGAAGCATAAAAATTGCTTTGAAATATCATCCTGAGACAAAGAATCCTGCCATTAAAAATCTTGAAAGGGCAAGCAAACCCGGTTTAAGGAAATATGCAGGAAAAGACAAATTACCTCGTGTATTAAACGGTCTGGGGATTGCCATTTTGTCTACATCACAGGGTGTTATGACAGACAAGGAAGCACGACAGAAGAATATTGGTGGTGAGGTATTGTGTTATGTATATTAAAAAAAGAGTATAAAAATGTCAAGAATTGGAAAATTACCAATAGAATTACCGGATGGTGTAACGGTAGAAGTTACTGATGACAATACGGTAGTTGTGAAAGGTCCTCTTGGTGAGCTGACTCAGAAGATGGACCCCGATATTTCAATCGGGATCAAAGAGGGTGTTGTATCGATAACACGTCCGACTGATCAAAAAAGGCACAAAGCACTTCATGGCTTGTACAGAGCTCTGGTAAATAATATGATAACTGGTGTTTCAAAAGGATATACAATTCAGCAGGAATTGGTCGGCGTTGGATATAAAGCGGAAGCAAAGGGACAAATTTTAGAGATGAGTCTGGGGTATTCTCACGATATACATATCATGCTTCCCAAAGAAGTAAAAGTTGAGACAAAGACAGAAAGGAGAAGTAATCCGATTATTACATTGACAAGTATTGATAAACAATTGATCGGACAGGTAGCTGCTAAGATAAGATCTCTTCGCCCGCCGGAACCTTACAAAGGGAAAGGCATCAAGTATGTTGGTGAACAAATACGTAAAAAAGCAGGTAAAACTGCCAGTGTACAATAGATAAATATAGTTTACAATGGCTTTAAGTAAGCGCGATCGCAGAATTAGAATTAAGTTCAGAATCAGAAAAAAAATCAGTGGCAATCAGGATGTGCCGCGGTTTACTGTTTTTCGAAGCAATAAGCAAATTTATGTACAGCTTATTGACGATATTCAGCAGAAAACACTGATTTCTGTTTCATCTCTGGCAAAAGAAATTGCTGAGAAAAAAAATACAAATAAAACTGAACAAGCAAAGTTGGTTGGAAAACTTGCTGCCGAAAAATCAATAAATGCAGGCATTAAAGAAGTTGTTTTTGATAGAAATGGATTCTTGTACCATGGAAGAGTAAAAGCACTTGCTGATGCTGCAAGAGAAGCAGGACTAAAACTTTAACGAATTATGGCTACAACAATAAGAAGAATAAAAACCACCGATCTGGAATTAAAAGACAGACTGGTTAGCATTCAAAGGGTTACAAAAGTGACAAAAGGAGGACGCACGTTCAGTTTTTCGGCAATTGTAGTTGTTGGGAATGAAAACGGTATCGTGGGTTACGGACTTGGAAAAGCCAATGAAGTCACAACAGCAATTGCTAAGGGAGTGGAAGATGCAAAAAAGAATTTGGTAAAAATACCAGTGTATAAAGGCACAATACCGCATGAACAGATTTCAAAGTATGGCGGGGCTACAGTATTTCTTAAGCCCGCATCAGGAGGAACAGGTGTTAAAGCTGGTGGAGCTATGAGGGCGGTTCTTGAGAGTGTTGGCATAACGGATGTACTGGCAAAATCAAAAGGATCATCAAATCCTCATAACCTTGTAAAGGCAACCTTTGCAGCTTTGCTTGAATTAAGAGATGCTTATACAGTTGCTCAACATCGGAATGTGTCAATTGAAAAGGTTTTTAATGGCTAACAATAAGAATAGAAGTATGGCTAAAGTAAAGATAACTCAGACCAAAAGCAGAATTGGAAGTAATAAAAGACAAAAAGCTACTCTTGATGCACTTGGATTAAAAAAACTAAATACCACAGTTCAACAGGAAAAAACTCCGCAAATTGAGGGTATGATCAGAAAAGTAAGACATCTTGTGAAAGTTGAAGAATTATAAAAAGCATTAATTTACCAGACATGGAATTAAGTAACTTAAAGCCGGCCGAAGGTTCTGTTAGAAAAAACAAACGACTTGGAAGAGGTCAGGGATCCGGCAGAGGAGGCACCTCTACAAGAGGACATAAAGGACAGAAATCTCGTTCAGGGTATTCAAAGACAATAGGTTTTGAAGGCGGACAAATGCCTCTTCAGAGAAGAATTCCAAAATATGGATTTAAAAACATTAACCGTACCGAATACAAAGGGATTAACGTTTCTACTTTGCAGGACCTGGCAGAAAAAAGAAAACTCACCTCTATTGATATTAAAACATTGATTGAGGCAGGTCTTATTTCCAAGAACCATAAAGTAAAAATTCTTGGTAAGGGAGAATTGAAAACAAAATTAAATGTAAAAGCTC